>Ga0315280_10001027_pt1 | contig 49784 bp, 37 predicted proteins | sample YL17G06_40_MG_FD_203697 | JGI IMG/M metagenome (GOLD analysis project Ga0315280, IMG submission 203697) | Sediment microbial communities from Yellowstone Lake, YNP, Wyoming, USA - YL17G06_40 | ecosystem: Environmental > Aquatic > Freshwater > Lake > Sediment | place: USA: Wyoming | collected... | reverse complement strand
TCGCCATCTTGAGCCTGTTTGCCAACCTGATCTCCCTTCCGGGGAGATAATAGTTGGCAACACTCCTCCTTCAAGATGGCTGGTTTTCAAGTGACCGCTACTGGCTGGTTTTGAGTGACCGATGACACTGAAGTGGAGATGGGCAAGCTCAGCGGGTGGCGAAGGGACGGGGGGGCCCTCAATGGGCACCGGCGTGATGAACTCGTCGCCCCTATTCGCGAGCGCGTAGCGCCACTCTCTCTCGACCCACCGAGAGCGCTTTGCCGCGCTTGACCAGAACAGGAACATAACGTCACTAGTGTCGATATGGCGGTAGAGCGCTCGCTGCCAACGCTCTCCGGGGTCCAGATGGAGGAGGTCTTGGAAGTACTCAATGCCAACGGCCTCCAGCATCTGCACACGTGCCTGTACCTTGGGACGGGCTGCGGCCGCGTAGGAGATGAAGGCCTTCTGGTATCTACAGGCATGTCCCGACGGCCCCGCTGTGTCGGTCGCCCGCCGCGCCGCCGTGACCACCTTCAGCGTGAACCTGACCTCCCCGATGGGTACCGCGTCCTGAGACACGGGAACCCTTCCGATGATGAAGCGCTGCGGGAAGTCCGCAGGAACGGTCACCTCGAACTGAACACACTCCGGCCGACCACGCCAGGCGAGTTTCCGCGATCCGTCGCGCACCTCCAGGTCGCGCATCGCCAGTTCGAACGTGAGGCTGGCGCCACACGCGACACCATTCCTGGAGTGGAGGACGGCAGGGCCTCAGCAGCGAAGGAAGACGCAGAACCGCCTGGACAGGCTTCGCAATGGCGGGTAGAAGCGGGGTGACCTGAGATGCCGCTTGCCGGTGGTACCTTTAGGATCTTCGTCAGTTCGACCTTCAGCGATCTGAAGGCGGAGCGCAACGCGCTCCAGGAGAAGGTCTTCCCCCGGCTGCGGGATCTGTGCCTAGCCCACGGGTGCCGGTTTCAGGCGATCGACCTGCGCTGGGGGGTGAGCGGGGAGGCGGCGCTCGACCAGCAGACGATGAACATCTGCTTCGCTGAGCTGAAGCGCTGCCAGCGGATCACACCTCGCCCCAACTTCATCGTGCTGCTGGGCGACCGCTATGGGTGGCGGCCCCTGCCCCCTCAGATAGATGCGCGCGAGTTCGAGGAGATCCTCACCCAAGTCAGCGATGAGGACCGATCCCTGCTCGCGTGGGATGAGAGCAAGCCGGATGGTGGAGGCGGCTGGTATCGTAGGGACGACAACGCCGTCCCTGCCGAGTACTGCCTGCAGGCCAGGAAACTCGACCTGCCCGATGATGCCTCTGAGGGGCAGAGAGCAGCGGCCCAGGAACGGGAGGCGTTGGAATGGGCGCAGGTCGAGCGCCGGCTCAGAGACATCTTGCTCAACGCGATTGCCGCACTGGGCTGGCGCGCAGACGATCCGAGGCGAGTGAAGTTCGAGTGCTCGGCCACGCACCAGGAGATCCGGAGGGGAGCACTCGCTCTGCCAGATGAGCGGGAGCACGTCTTTGCCTTTCTGAGAGACATCAGCAATCTGGATGAGCTTGCGGCTGACCTGCCCCGGAGCGAGACGGCGCGGGAGTTCCTTGACACCGATGAGAAAGGGCACTTCGATGAGCCAGCCCACTCAAGGATCGCTGCTCTCAAGGAGCAGTTGAGCCATCTACCTGGCGTGACGGCGTTTCCCTACCCGGCCCGCTGGACGGGAGACGGGCTGGATGCGGGATACCTCGACGCGGTCTGCGAAGATGCCTACCAGTCGCTCTCCCGGGTGATACTCGAGCAGGTCGGCCAGATCGAGGAGATCGATCCGGCCTCCCAGGAGATTGCCGCCCACCGTGACTTCGCGCAGGAGCGGGCGCGGCACTTCATCGGCCGGGAAGACATTCTGGAGACGATAGACGGGTACATCAGCGGGCGCACGTCCCCAGGCGGCCCAGACCAGGCCAGTCCCCTGGTGATCCATGGGCCCTCCGGGAGCGGGAAGTCCGCGCTGATGGCGAGAGCCATGCAGATGGTGAAGGACAGGTATCCGGAGGCCTACACCATTGCACGCTTCATCGGGGCGAGCCCCGCCTCCACCGACCTGCGCTCCCTGCTTGACGGCCTGTGCCGAGAGATTTACGACGAGTTCGCGTTCGAGGAGCGCCGGCGCGCGGCCCTCGCGGAGAGTGCGCGCGGCGAGGAAGGCCCCGGTGCGCGCCGCGGGCCCATCGAGGACCCCTACGGTATCCCGACCGACGCGCCCAAGCTCTCGGAGACCTTCCGCCGTTTCGTCAGCAGGATACCTGCGGAACGCCAGGTCGTGCTGATGCTGGATGCGCTCGACCAGCTGAGCCCTACGGACAACGCCCATTCCCTGAACTGGCTGCCCCAGGACTTTCCTGCCAATGTCCGGATTGTGGTTTCTGTGCTCGACCGGGAAGATGAGGCGGGCGCCTGCCTGCGGGCGGCGAGAGCAAAGGTGCCTGAGGAGAATCTGCTTCCGATCACAACCATGACTTCGAGTGAGGGCGCGGCGCTGCTGGAAACCTGGCTGAAGGAAGCGCGAAGGACGCTGCAGCCCGGGCAGCGGAAGGATGTCCTCGACAAGTTCGCCCTGTGTCCGATGCCCCTGTATCTCAAGGTGGCTTTCGAGGAGGCGAGGCGGTGGAGGTCTTACGATGGCCTGCCCTGCGGGGCGGATGAGGAGCCCGGGCTGCCCGCCAGCATCGAGGGGGTGATCGGCGATCTGCTCTGGCGGCTGGAGCGCCCGGCGGACCACGGGCGAACCCTGGTAGCCAAGGCGCTCGGCTATCTGTGCGCGGCCCGCAATGGGCTGTCAGAAGATGAGATATTGGACATGCTCTCACTCGACCAGGAGGTCATCGCCGACTTCAGGCGCCGGTCGCCCAGGTCCCCCGACGTGGGCCGCCTCCCGGTCATCATCTGGTCCAGGCTCCATGCGGACCTGGAGCCTTACCTGACCGAGCGGAACGCGGACAACACAGCGCTTCTCGGTTTCTACCACCGGCAGTTGGGAGAGGTGGCAGCCGGCAGGTATCTGGCCGGGGAATCCAGAGCGCAGGCCCACTCGGCTCTCGCCAGCTACTTCGGCGGGCTGTCGCTGTGGGTGGGTGCAGCCGAGGCGCATGTGCCGAACCAGCGCAAGTGCTCGGAGTTGCCCTACCAGCAGGCCCAGAGCGGCCTGATGTGGGGTGAACTGGAGGCAACCCTGACCGACCTGGACTTCGTGGACGCCAAGAGCCGGGCAGGAATGGTGTATGACCTCATCTCAGACTACAACCGCGCGATATGGGCCTGGCCGGGGCAGGAGGAGAAGCGAAGAGAGGAAGAAGAGCATCAGGCGCGGATCGCGCGCTATGTCGGGGAGTTGGTTGCTTACAGCGGCGACCCCGATAACCTGACTCTCCCCCCGCCGCCGCGGACGGTGGACCTGCTGCCACAGAAGCCGGCTGAAGAACGGCGCGGAGACTGGACTCAGCTGGAACGTGTTCAGGGCTGGTCGCATTTCGTCGCCAACCACGTCCAATGGCTGGGCAAGGACATCCCTCCTGCCTATCAGCCTGCCTGGAACAGCGCCGATGGTGGGCCGGTTGCCGAAGCGATGGAGCTGCACGCCCCCCCCGCGGCCCCTGGCTCCGGCTGAGGAACCGGCCTCCCTACGGCCCGGGACCCTGCCTCCTGACCCTAGAGGGGCACACTGGCACTGTTGAGGCCGTGGCGATGACGCCGGACGGCAGGCGAGCCGTGACTGGCAGCGGGGATAGCACCGTCAGGGTGTGGGACCTGGAGACCGGACGCTGTACGCGGGCCCTGGAGGGTCATGTCGGCAACGTCCGCGCCGTAGCGATGACGCCGGACGGGAAGCGGGCCGTGACAGGCGGTTGGGATGACACCATCAGGGTGTGGAACCTGGAGACCGGACAATGCCTCCGGGTCCTGGAAGGGGATATCTGCTATGTCGCGGCGGTGGCGGTGACGCCGGACGGGAGGCTGGCAGCTACGGACGGTGAGAGCAACACCCTGAAGCTGTGGGACCTCGGAACTGGGCGGTGCCTCAAGACCCTAGAAGGGCATAGTGACAGCGTGCAGGCTGTGGCAATGACACCGGACGGAAGGCAGGCGGTCACAGGGAGCTACGATAGAGCTGCCAGAGTGTGGGACCTGCAAACTGGGCATTGCCTCCAGACACTGACGGGTCACGCGGAAGCGGTGTGGGCGGTGGCCGTGACGCCGGACGGGAAGGTGGCGCTCACCGGTAGCAAGGACATGAGCGCTAGACTCTGGGACCTGGAGACCGGCGCGTGCCTGCGGGTGCTGGAGGGGCATACGCATGGGGTGTGGGCCGTGGCGCTGACGCCGGACGGCTCCCGGGCGGTTACGCTGAGTGGAAGGACCCTCGAGGTATGGGACCTGGAGACCGGGGGTCGCCTCTGCACCTTGGTGGGGCACGCCGAGACGATAGAGGCCGTGGCAATGACACCGGACGGCCGGCACGCCGTGACGGGCAGTCTGGACAAGACCGTGAAGCTGTGGAATCTGGAGATCCGGCATGGCCTCCAGACCTGGAGGGAGCGTGATCGGGTCGAGACCGCGGCGATGACGCCTGATGGCAAGCGAGCAGTAACGGGTAGTCTCAACCAGACGGTTAAGGTATGGGACACGGAGACCGGCCAATGCCTCCATACCCTGAAGGGGCACGTTAGCCTCATCACCAACTACGGCGTCCATAGGGTGGCGGTGAGCCCGGAAGGGAAGCGAGCGGTCACGCAACGCGGGGACGACGTCAGGGTCTGGGACCTGGAGACCGGACGCTGCCTGCAGACCCTGGAGGGGTGCACCGGATTCGTTGAGGCCATCACGCCAGACGGGAAGAGGGGGGTGGCGAGCAGTGGGGACAATACCGTCAAGGTGTGGGATCTCGAGACCGGGAGCTGCCTCAAGACCCTGGAGGGGCACGCGGACTTCGTTCAGACCGCGGCGATGACTCCGGACGGGAAGCGGGCGGTGACGTGCAGTCGGGACAACGTCGCCAAAGTGTGGGATCTCGAGACCGGGAGCTGCCTCAGTACCATGGAGGGACACAAAGACGTCATACGGGCCGCGGCGGTGACGCCAGACGGGAAGCGGGCGGTGACGTGCAGTGGGGACAATACCGTCAAGGTGTGGGATCTCGAGACCGGGAGCTGCCTCAAGACCCTGGAGGGGCACGCGGACTTCGTTCAGACCACGGCGGTGACGCCGGACGGGAAGCGGGCCGTGACGGGTAGTGGGGACGGGAGCGCCAAGCTATGGGATCTAGCGACTGGGCACTGCCTGCGCGATCTGAAGGGGCACACCAGCGGGGTCTACACTGTGGCGGTGACGCCGGACGGGGAGCGGGCAGTGACGGGCAGTTGGGACAACGTCGCCAGAGTGTGGGACCTCGAGACAGGGCAATGCATTGCTTTTTGCTGCAAGGAGGGGGGATGGCGGGCCGCAACTGCTTCCCAGACGGTCCTTGTCGCGGACCCCGCAAGCGGGCGGGTCGCGTTCCTCGAGCTACGCAACGTGCCGTCGGGCCCGGCCTTGGTTACGGCCGTACGCCTCTGGCTCTACGGGGAAGGCGAGGCCCCTGGTCGTTGGGACGACGGCCTCACGGCCCCCTGTGCTTGGTGCGGCATACGGTTGGTGGTAACGCAAGACGTGCTCGGCAAGGAACTCCCCTGCCCGGCCTGCGGCCAGCCGCTGAAGCTCAACCCCTTCGTCTGCGACCCCACGAAGTGGGGAATGAGGTGACCCGATCCTTCGCCCGCAAGCAGCACCTTCGGAGCCCCGGTGGGACGGCCAACTGCTGGCCCCTAGGTCTTCTCTATGCGATACCCCAGCGCGACGATGGCTTGTAGGGTCTCCATGGCCGCGCTCCGGTCGTATTCCTTCTCGGACTCTGGCAGGTTCTCGTAAGGGACCAAGTCGGGATGCTTCTTGGCTGCATCGTCACGCTGGCGGCCGTAGGTCCATCCGTCAGCCATCCGCTGCCTGGCCCAGACGTCGTGTGCGTTCTCCGCCAGGCGCTCTGTGAGTTCCAGAAGGTCTTCGGGAAGACGAACATGGGATGTGTCAATCGGGTTCGGATCGTATGCCACTGTTTTCTGTTCTCCATCTGCTCTACGGTTCCGCCAGGTTAGCTGCTGCGTCGCATCCGCCTCTGGCGGCATACCTCCAGCCCCACCTCCGCCAGAATCTCGGGCCAGGCGCGCACGGCGTCTCTATCCCACTGTTTTGCAGACTCCGGCAAGTCCTTCCAGGCGACAAGGCACGGGTTCTTCTTCGCCGCGGCGTCGCGTTTCGACCCGTACCTCCAGCCGCTCCTCAAGCGCTCGATGACCCAGCGGCCATGTTCCATTTCAGCCATGGCCTCGATCTCGTCATTAGAGAACTTGATCCTCCTAGGCTTTCCTTTCACGGCCTGGATGTCATACCCATTCCGCCGTAGGGCCTCCTCTATATAAGCGGCTTGTTCCAGGTTGGAGCCTTTGAGGTCAGGCCGCAGCAACTCCCAAGGGAGCATTGCAGGATCAGTGGTGGACCAACGGTTTTCCTCCAAGAACCTCGCGTGGATCGCGGCCCCCATGGTTTCAAGTTTCCTCTTGTCCAATTCCGAGGAGCCGCGGTTCACAAGGGCTTTCATCGCCATCGGGTCACAGGGGAGCCACAGAAGATTAGGGGCGTTCCACCAGTCCGCATCAGGCAGTAGCTCCGCTACCGCCCGGCCGCTTGACTCGATGACACCTACGATCGCCCCCAACGCAAGGGCCAGACGGTACTCCACGGCGGACATTTCGCCTCCGTTGATGCCCAATACCATCACCTCGGATGGCTCAACCCCCCCGGAGACCAGATCGATCCAGGTCTGCAACAGTTGCCCGGGTGTGAAGTCGGAGCCTTCGGTTATCAACAGGCGGTGGTACCTATCATCCCTGGGAGCGTCGGCAGGCAGGAAGCTAGGAAGGTATCCGGTTACTTCCACCGTGTCCCCCATTTGCTTCTTCAGCTTCCCCGCCAACTCACCAACGATCCCGGGTATCCCCACCGAGGTCCCACCACCAACGATCGTGCCTGTGAAGCCCTCAAAGGCACGCGTCAATGGCTCTCTGTAGGACTCCATCTCGTCACTTATCTCGGGGTGGGCGCCGCCGACCACAATAACGACCGGCCTCAGGAAACGCGGCTTCTTAGATTCTGCCTTCCCTCGGAGCCTGCGGCCGTCCAGCTCCGCCAGCGCGACGTCAGTCCGGAACCGGACGCACCTCGCCAGAAGCAGTAGATCGTCAATCCACTGGTGCCGCGGCGGCAACTCGTTGCCGAAGTTAATCCTCCGCAGAAATATCCGCTCCTCTTCCAGGACCTCCTCCGGCACGCATGACTCCTCTGCGACACACAGATGAACCGCTTTCGCGTACGACGCCAGAGACTGGTGGCCGCCGTTATCCGAGAACTCCTCGAGCAAGAGGTGGAACTTGCCCATCGCAAGAAAGGCCCAGGGCAGCTCGGTACCGGCCTCGACGTGCGCGCGGCAGTTTTCGATGGCGCGCTCAAGCGCAGGGCGCATTTGGCGCGCGAAGTCCCGCGTCCTCTCAACGTAGATCGAGTATCCCAGGTAGTCTGCGAGGATGTATGGATTGGAGGGGTCGGCCTCGAAGGCCTTCTGGTACTGCTCCCGCGCCCTCGACTCCTTGCTGCGAATACCCAGCGCTTTAGCGCAGGCATCGGGCATGTTGCCGAGGGACCATCCGAGGTAGGTCAGGGCCCGAACCCGCGCCTTCCTCTGTCCGTCTCGTGCTGCCTTCTCCAGTTCCTTGTACCCGCGCGCATACGCTTCGCAGCTCGTCTTGTCCTTCGCATCTCTGTTCATTTGACAGAGCGCGTGGCCGTGCTCCGTTAGAATCTCAGGCTGTTCTCTGCACCTGATTGCGACGTAGGGTTCCAGTTGGTCAACGATCGCTGGCCAGTCCCAACCCGCCTTTGCGATTTGAGCGATGCGGAGAGCCGTTGCAGGCTTGTTCGCTGCTTCCGGCTCGTTCTCCAACACCATCTCGAGCACCTCGATCTCCCGCTCCCTGTCCTTCTGCACCATATACGCCCCGTAGTTGGACTGGTACGCCTCCAGCGATTGGTGCACTCGTGAGAACGCTGCGTCGACCTCTTCCAGTAGTGCCGCAGCCCGGCTCTGCTGGCGCTTCAGGCTCTCCGGGAACCTGAACTTCTCCTTGTACGAAGTATCATGCGTGACACTAGCCCAGCCGTGCTGAAGGAAGGTCCGCGCTTGGATCTCGGCCTTGCGGTCGCCTATTTCTCTGGCCTCATCATCGCTGAAAGGCCCGTCAGGCCGCACCTGGACCACATAATGATAGGCGCCATAGCCAAATTCACCGGTCCCCAGCCGCGTGCGGGCGTCCACGGTGTTAGCCTCGTCGATCACAAAGCATCTTGCCCCCCTGATGAACTCGCACACGGCGTCGAACTCCTCCTGGGTGCTCACGATCACTCGCCCACCGCACAGGTCGGTGATCTGGCAAACGGGGCGGTCGTACTTGAATGCCTTGCGCATCGCCTTCTCGGCGAAACTGGAGACGCCCTTGGGGCGTACCTGCACGATCCCCATTGGCGCCTCCTTCTTCGCCAGGCCCTCGAGCACACGGCGCAGTGCGGCAGCAAAGGCGACGTAACGGGGATATTCGGTTTCGTACTTCTCGATCTGAAACTTGTGCCACTCCCTGCTTCCGGTCGGCATCCCGCTTGAGACCCACTTGTAGTAGACCTCGCTGATCAGCATCCTGTTGAGGCGGGTGGCATCGTGCTTCGCAGGGTTTCCGGCTACCATGGCACGAGTGGTCTTGGTCAAGGCGACGCGCCGGAAACGCTGTGGCGTGTAAAGCGATGCTCCCTTGAGCAGGCGGTTCAGGCCGTTGAGCAAGGCGCTCTGGAGTTCCATTCTGGGCACGCCAGCCCCGCCATATGCGGTCAACAGGGCGCGAGTCCGCTTCGGCAGGCTACCGCACAGGTGGACAGAGAAAGCATTCGAGGGGTCCTTCAATGCGCGCAGGAATCCTTCCCAGTCACGGACATCCTGCAGGCCAATCTGCCACGAGTCCTGTGCGGCCATCTCAGTCTCCTTTTCCTCTCTCCCAGCGGACGAGGCCGGCTGCTAGCATGTCCTTCTGCAGCAGGCTCTCGGCACTCGCCGGTCCCTGCCTCAACGCCTGCAGGCCTATGGCCAGGCCCACGAAGCTTGGCCCATAGACCAGGCTGCCGCAACAACGCCTTTCTCAATCTCCCTCAGAGCGAGCATATGACTCCGTGAACGCCCGGAACTGCATTGCCAGGTCCACATGCGGGAGCTCCGTAACCGGCACCCACTGGTAGTCGTCGTGCTCGTCGCTAAGTCGCACCTTGCCGGATTCGAGGGACGCCTCCATGATTAGGTACGCGACCTTCCGCTCCGGCAGTTCGGATTCTGCCGCCCCAGCCACGCGAGTCAGTGAGACCCGCAGGCCGGTTTCCTGCTCGATCTCCCGAAGAAGGGCCTGGTCGAACGTTTCACCGGGCTCCGCCTTGCCGCCCGGAAAGTCCCATTTTCCAGGATTGCCCCTTGAGTTCATCGAGCGCTTTAGCACAAGGCAGCGGCCAGCCCTATCTAACACCACGGCCTTGGCGGACAGTGCGAAGGGTTTCGTACGCACGACCTATCCTCCTATCAGTCTGCGCCCAGAAACTGGTGGAGGCCTCTTTTCCACCCAAAGCGGGCGATCACCTGCAGGAACGGCTGCGAGATCAGCACTGTCAGGCGGGCCACGGCAAGGCGGCGGTGGCGGTTGCCCGTCACCTGGCGGAAGCCGCCTATTGGGTTGGGCGCAAGCAACAGCCCTACCAGGAGCCGAGGTGTTCTGCACGGGGATGAGCGCGACGAACTCATGGAGCCAGAGAGATTCGGATTCTGATTGCTAGATTCCCGCGGCACATCCCTCTTCCGTGAAGATAGCGAAAAGATTAGTCCGACCCGATCGGAACCGGGAACCGTCAACTCGGAAGGTTCGTGATATGCAATCGAGCACACAACCGAACACCTCGTAGCAGGCGGAGCGCTTTCATAGATGAGCGAAGCGAACAATCCCACCCTGATCACCTGCCCAAACCGGAAAACGTCGAAGATGGGGGGACTGCGCTGGCCGGCGGTTGCCCTGCGCTGGGAGACCCCCGCGCCAGTTCATGGATGAAGAGGGCTATTCTCCGGGCCGCTCCAACTCCTCCAGCACCGCCTCCGCCTGCGCGTCCAGAAACATCCCCGCCCCCTTCCGGTGTAGGGCAAGGGTTCACCCCTTGCCGCTGACCTGTAGGGCGAGCGTGCCGACGCCCGCCGCCAGGCTCCCCACCAGCCTATCGCCCCCAGAGCGTCCTGTACGTAATGAAAATTCCGAAACCGGCGCAGAGTCCTCCGGGCAAATATCCCCAGCCCCCTAGCCAATGAATGACGCCGCACCCCACCACCACTAGGAAGAATGCGAGCAGCAGATGTAGCGCCGTCAGTGCCCGAAAGACCCTCTTGGCCTCCTTGTCCAAGAACATTCTCCCCCCTCTCATCCGCCGAAGCGTGCGCAAGCAGGAGTCCCAATACCGCCACCACTCGATGACCCTCATTCGCAGCAGCGACACGGCACCTAACCTGGTGTACGATGCCGCCAGGTCGCGCTGCCATCCGGCATTGGTAGGGTCCTGGGCGGCCAGACTGGACAGCGCTCCTTGAGCCGCCCGCACGAGCGAACCCTGAGTGGGCAGCCCGGAGTCGTTCTGGATCGCGTCGAGCAGGTCGAAATTGCAGCGCTGGCACACGAGGCCCGCCTGCGCGCCCCGCACCCCTTTCTGTTTCAGCAGCGAACATGTCCATTCCAGCCCGGGGTTGGGCTCCCGGTCGGTTCCCGCCAGGATATGGGCGGCCAGGGCGTGGGTGGCGCCGGCCAGTTCCCCTTCAGACAACGATGCGTCGCCGTAATGCCGGGCGGCGCGGAGGCGGTCGTCCGCGCCGATGTAGTGGAACATGAGGTCTGTCTGCCGCAGGGGGTCTTCGCGCGCAAGGGTTTCCAGGTGGTCGGCGATGGCGGAGTGGAGGCGCTTGCGCTCCTCAGGCCCGGGCAGATTGCGCCTCTCCACAGCCGCCCGCGCCTGCGCGTGGAAGAAGTCCCACTGACCCAGCGCGCCTCTCTGCACCAGGTGGGCGCGGAGGCCCCGCCGCACGGCCGCGAAGCGCAGGGGGTCCCAGGGCTCGCCGGTCAGCGTCGGCAGCAGCGCCTCGAAGTCCGACTCCCGCAGACCGCTCTCGGTAACTGCGATGAGATTCGCAAATGTGCGCGCCCACTTCTCCCCGTAAACCTCCTCCGTCCGCTGCAGCAGGTGGCCGTAGAGCGATTGCACGTCGGGCGGAAACTTGCCCGCCACGTCCAGCAGCAGGGCGTGCAGCCGCTGCTCCGGGGTGCCGGTGAACTCCCGGTCCGCGCGGGCGAAGTCATCCGCGTCCAGAAGCAGCAGTTGCTCCAGGGCAAGTTCCAGCCACAGCGGTATCCCCGCCGCAGGCGTTCCGTCCGGCAGCCGCCTGGAAACAAGGGCCTGCAGCACTTGAGGATGCAGGGCCTTGTGATAGCGCCGGCAGACGGCCACGGCAATGTGCTCCGCCTCCTGCTCGTTCAGCAGGGGCAGTGAGAGCATTTCCACGCCAGGCCGCTTGCCCAGGGCCTCGGACTCAGATCCAGGGATTGTGGTGGCGATGAGGCGTGCGTTCTCCGGCCACAACGGCGGCAGCCAGGTGAGGTGCATGGCAGCAGGGGTGCGCTCAAACTGGTTCATCGCATCCAGCAGGCACACAACCCGACGGCTGGCCGACGCTCGCGTGAGCAGGTCGCGGAAGGCTTCTTGCAGGTCGTCGCGGGATGTGAGTTCGGCCGCCGGGTCGGGGATTTCCAGGAATTCCGCGAGTTCCTGAGTCCACCGGCGCAGAACCGAGTCCACCTGGGTCGAGCGAGTGCTGATGCCCGCAGCGTGCGCCAGTACGAACACATCCTGCTGCCCAAGCAGCCGGCAGATTCGCGCGGACACGGAACTCTTGCCCGAGCCGGAGGGGCCTACCAGGCACCTGCCCCAGGGCTGCCCCTCACCTGCAGCCGACGTCGCCAGGCCGAGCAACTCCCGGATGGTCTCCTCCCGGCCCACGAAGTCGCGGCACTGCCGCTCGATGAACTGTTCCAGGATCCATCGTTCCTGGCCTTGCCAGGTAGTGACAGGCCGCAGCGCGTACTCGCGGGTCTCTTCCTCCAGGTCGGCCCACAGGTCCTCAAGGATCTGCCTGCCCCACTCCTCCAGGCCGGCCACGCGCTGCTTCTCCGGGTCCCAGGTGGCCTGGTAGCGCCTGACGCGGTCGGGCATCTGCCGCTCGATGCGGGCCTTCAGGGCCGTGAGCCTGGCGTGGGCCTCGCGAGCGCCTGGTTCGGGGGAATGCTCGTCGCTGAAATCAGCGGCTGTGGTCGGGTGCATCTCTGCGTAAGGGAGCGGCTCGCGGAAGTAGAAGCGGCTGCGGCGGCGCTGCTCCGGGCTGTCCAGCACGCCGAACTCGATTTCCAGCGCGGTGACGCTCTTGCCTGACAGGTCGGCCTGGTAGCCCGCCTCTTCTGCCGCTGCGGACATGCGTTCCTCTGGCGGAACCCAGCCGTAGCGGGCGCCGATGAGCGCGATCAGGAATGGCCGGCTGCGCTCGATTTCGGCCAGGCAAACCTTGAGCACAAGGAGTTCCTTGGAACGCTCCTCGTCCACCGACACGGTCTCCACGCCCCAGCGCAGGTCAATGGGCTCCAGATTGTGGAAGCGCTCCCGCAGGCGCTCCTCCAGTTCGGGGAACACGTGGTTGTGCAGGTGGTCGCGCTCGGCCTGCATGTCGCGGAAGGTGCTGGTCACGAAAACCGGCCGAGAGCGCCAGACCGCGTAAGATTCCATAGCTCAGCTCCCTACAGCCCCAAGCCCGCCACGCGGGCCTACAGCAAGGTTCAACCTGAGAGGTCCGAGACCCTGGCCCCCCGCACCCCATTCTACATCGCCCCCGGACGCGTGCCCGCGTCAGGCAGCCGCACCGGCTGGAGTGAGCGCTCCAACAAGATCGAGACTCAACTCCGCCCCAGCCCCTCCATCATCTCTTCGAGTGTCTCGATCGCGGCGACGCGCGAGTGCTCGGGGCGCAGCCCCGAATCGCTCAGAAGTTCCTTGAGCAACCGATCAAACTTTTGCATCTTGCTGAGGCAGGTTGCCGCGTGGCGGGTGAAGATCGTCTGCGTATAGTTGAGCCCGTAGTGGGGCACGACCGCCTCCGCCACGAACCAGTCGTCAATCATGATCAGACTGCCCTGGATCTCGCCTCTCTGCGTCACGACTACGACCTTGTCGTCGGGTATGCTCTTCAGGAAGTCGACGAGGATCCTCAAGCGCACCGCCGTGGCCTCGGGACCGTGCCTGTCCGCGGAGACGGATGGGTCCAGGATGAGATCACACCCAGCCTCGCGCGCGTGCTCCTCCATGACTTCTCTTTCCTGACGAAGCAGCTCGCGGACTTCGGGGCTGCGTTTGTGGATGCCCTCGCGTTTGTCCCAGTCCGGGTGCGTGATGCGCTTGTTCGGCAAGCTGAACGAGCTGAAGGCGAGCCGCTGTCTCACCCGCCCCGCGCCGCCCAGTCTCCGTGCGCTCCTGGCGTATGAGACCAGGAGTCGGGTCCGCTCGTGCAACTCCTCGGCTGACTGGAATGCGGCACAGGAGGTCTCCTGCGCGCGCGAGACGAGAGCCTGCAGGTCGGCCGCGCGCAGCCGATCACCGAGGTTTTCGAGGTCCGGGCTCAACGTGACCGCGTGAAGTTGCTCGGCCAGGCCCTCCGGCAAGGCGCCGAGCGCCAGCGGCAGAATGGGAACCCCCAGCCCCATCGCGTAGCCGATCTCCTGGTGAACCCAGGGGCGCTCGCCGGAGTGGGTCGTCAGCAGGGGCATGAAGACGTGAGCGTGGGCGATCTTGCTCTTGATCTCCTCGGTGAAAGGCTGGCCCGCCGGAAGGTCAACATCGGACATCGGCCTGGCTCCGAGAGCCGAAAGGTAGGCCCGCACCCTCGCGGCGCGCCGCTCGTCGCTGCGCGAGTAGCTCACGAAAACTCGATAGGGATACATGATCTGCCTCCCGAGGACCCTGCCATTCAGCATACCTGCACGTCGTCGGCGCGCGACAAGCCGACGCTGGCGGCATTGGCCGATCCGCCAGGACCCGGCCTGTACTCTAGAGACGCAGCCCGCATCCTCGCTCCTTCAGCCCCGCCAGGCGGCGGCCACCGGCCGCCAGTCGGCCTCGAGCACGAACGCCGATAGCGCAGGAAAAGGGTGCAGGTGATGCCCCAAGTACTGCTCAGGTTTCGCGGTCATAACTAGGCATCACGCTCGAAGGTCGTCACGCCGCAGGAGTCCTCTCCAGTAAACAGCCCGAGGCTATCTTTCCCAAAGGCGGTTTCCCGGTGGAAGTTTGCACGCCCGCGTACGCCGGCTTCGTCGTCGTAGGCAACCCGGTGTTTCGACCGATCCACCACTCTCGCAACAGCGCTCGCGATCTGCGGGAGTGCCGTCTCGAGCGACGGGTCTGCGTAGGCATAGTGAATGTTCCCGAAGAAAAACACCATCTCTTCTGAAGGTTGCACGTCGCGCGATAGCAGCACGGGCACGAACCTCTTGGGGAACCGTTGTGCAAAGCGCATCTCCTGATGCACGGGTTCCGAACCTATGCTCTGCTCAGACACAAGGATGATGCAGGCGTGACACTCCCGTATCGCGGCGGTAATCGCCGTCACCCACTCCGCCGAAAGAGGGATATGAGTCACGTCGCGATAGCACTCGAAACCGGCATCAGTGAGATACTCTTGTACCTGCCTGGCGGCTTCCGAGTCGTCGCGGTCATAGGCAATGAAGACATCCTGCGACAAGCGCACATCCCCTTTCTGGCATCACTGCGTGTCAATGACCATTTCGTTCTTCTTCAGCATCAGAAAGTCACGTTTTCCGGCCCAACTGATCCGCTAGATCCTCTGCAGCGGCCTGGTACGGGCTGAAGAAGTGCACGTTGGGGCGCGCGGTCGTGTCCATGATCTCCAGGAGCCCGCTCCGGTAAAGGCGAACCCAGACTTGCGCCTTCGGATTCAAGCGCACTACCTTGGTCGCCGTCTCCAGGTTCTGCCCGTCGTCCCCGGAGGTTATCAGGATCGTCGCAGCAGCCTGCACGTTCGCCATCTCCAGGGTATCCTTCCCTGTCATGTCGCCGCAAATGTGGTGCAGGTTGGAAGCATGCATGCCCAGTTCGCTCAGAATGTCGGTATGAGTGTCAACTACCACCACCTGCATCTCCGGGTTGCGGCGCATGAGTTCCAGCAGTAGAGTCCTGCCCAACTCCCCTGCGCCGCACAACACTGTGTGTCCTGACAAGGTGCTAACCATCAGTTTCTCCCAATCATCCCGGTGGTGTTTACGGCCCAGGTAGGCTGCGGCGATTCGCAGCGCGCCTTCGCCGAGTATGAGGATAGTCAGCACCGGCATCACGACCACCAGCACAGAGGGAAGGGCATGATGACCGGAGCCGGGGACGGATTCCAGCCTCGCCATATACAGGGCGTTCACCAGGCGCTGGTGAAATGATGCTCCCGGGTAGCAGCCGCACACCTGCAAGAGCAGTGCGGCGCCCACGACCACGCCCACGAACAGCGCCAGGTTCCACCAGACGCTTCGCAGGACAACCCAGACCTCGCGCAAGCCTCTCCGCAGGCGACCCATGTAAGGGAACCTTCGTCCCGTCTTCGACCGACTGGTGTTCGCCTAGTGTTCGCCGCCAGGGCCAGACTCGCCTGCCGAGGGTTCACCCGCCGGACCCGGCGTCCCCCCTCCACGCCGCCGCGATCGGGCGCCAGTCGGCGTTGATGGTGAAGGGGTTGAGCTTCACAGTTTTGCCGCAGTTCGGACAGGGGCGTTCGGTCCCAAGGGCGGATTCGGGGATCTCGGACCAGACGCGGCACGGCGGGCAGCCCCAGCCGTGCGTGCCACCTTCAGGGCAGCGCCAGGCAGTGACGATGGGAGGCCCCGTGTCCATGTTCTCCACACTGACAAGATAGACATGACCGCCGCGGTCACCCACGAGCAGCTTGCCATGGGGCCCAGCGGCGCATGCCTCGACAAACTCCCGGGTGAAGAGGCATCTCACCTCTTCGCCTGTAGGCAAGCGGTTCACTCGGAGGATTTTGTCCTCACCACCGGACACGACGAGTCCGCCATCAGGGCTGACGGCAAGCGCGTCGACGTAACCGGCGTGTTGCTGCAGAGTCTCAAGCCGGTCCCCGGTCGCCACGTCCCACAGGCCTACGGCCCCATCTCCGGTCGCGGCCACCGCGTACTGCCCGTCCGGTGTTAGCGCCAGGGTTCCCGCAGTGCCCGAGTGCTTCAATACTGTGAGACAGTCACCGGTTGCCAGCTCCCATATCCTGACTTCCCCGTAGTAGTCGCCAAAGGGCCAGCCGCCGCCCGCGAGAGCGCGCGTGCCATCCGGGGTCACCGCGAGGACTCCGACGCTCGAGCTATGCCCGGCCAGGACCAGTAGGCAGGTGCCAGTTGCCAAGTCCCACACCCTCACCTCCGTGTCATGCGGAGTCAGCACTTTCAGGCCGTCTGGGGTGAAAACGGGAGCGAGTACCCTACAGGCCGAGCACCCTTCAAACGTGTAGAGACACTCGGCCGTGGCCAGGTTCCAGACTCGCACGGTCTTGTCCCCATAGCCGCCAAGTGTTGCCGCAAGACGGCCGTCAAGCGACACCGACGCGGCGTGCACCGGTCCGGTGTGCCCGCCTAAGCTCCTGGATGAAGCTCCCCCTTTCAGGTCCCATAGCTTGACCTCCGCACGTAGAGGCAGCACGGTCCCGCCGGCGGAGATAAGCCACCTAGAATCGGGGGTAAGCGCGATGGCACTGACAAAGCCGTCATGCCCTTGGAGCGTTTGCACGCACTCCCCGGTTGCCAGGTCCCACACCCTCACCGTCCGCACATCTTCGCTGAAGGCCCTACGACCGTCCAAGGCAATCTGGATGGCTCTCGCTGAGCCCGTCTCCACTTCTCGGGCTGGTTGGCTCCCTCCGGTAGAGATATCCCATATCTTAAGCTCTCCGGGCCTCGCGTACCGGCCGGCCCCTGAGACGAGACGCCGGCCGTCTGCTGCTACGCTCAGAGCGATGACTGGAGCACTATGGCCACGGAGTCGCCGCATGCACCGGCCGGTAGACAACTCCCATATCTGTAGCGTTCCGGGTGACGATATGCCCGTCTCTCCCGACCCGGAGACCAGCCACTGGCCGTCGGGCGTCACTGCCAAACTCAGAACCATGTCCCCGTCTGCCTTCAGCGTCCGGAGCACTCCCCGAGTCGTCAGGTCCCAAACCTTCAGTGTCCCATCTTCTCCCGCGGTTACGGCCTGCCGCCCGCCAGGCGTGACTGCTATAGAGGCAAGGGAGTCGGTGTGCGCGCGGAGCGTCTGCAAAAGGGCGCCGGTTCGCAAATCCCAGAGCCTCACGGTGCCATCCAAGCCCCCCGAGATCGCACATACGCCATCTGGACTCACGGCCAGCGCCGTGACACTCCAAGGATGGCCGACTAGCCGCCGCAGACATCCTCCTGTCGTCAAGTCCCAAACTCTGATCTCGCCATCCATGCTGCCTGTAACGGCCTTCCGCCCATCCGGTGTCACCGCCACAGCGAGAACCCTAGCGGCGTGCCCGTCGAAGGTTCTCAGACATTCCCCTGTTTCCAGATCCCACATTCTTATCTCGCCAGGTGTGCCAAACACGCCTCCGCATGAGACCCCCCGCCGCCCGTCCGGCGTGAGGGAGACAGCCAGAACCCCACCTGTGTGCCCCTCCAGCACCTTCAGGCATTCGCCAGTTTGCAGGTCCCACACTCTGACACTGTGATCATCGCTGCCCGTGACCGCCTGCTTGCCGTCGGACGTCACGGCCACGGCATGAACCGCACCTGCATGGCCCTCCAGCGTCTGGACGGAAGCGCTCAATGCCTGAGGAGGCCGGTTGATCAGACGCAGCCAGGGATGCCGCACGTGCTGCGAATCGGCCAGAACCCGCTCCGCACTCTCAGCAATCGATCCCGATGCGGCCAGATTGTAGGCTTCCTGAAGGGTCAGGTCGGGGCGCTGGATCAGCACATGGCTGCGGGCGCGCACGAAGTCGCCGAATTCGGTGACCGCAGGAGACAGAGCAGGCGCTTTGACTCTCTCGCTGCGCTCAACCTTCCGCTGCGCGGGGCATGGATGCCATTTGGCCTCGATGGTGAACAGGTTGATCTTCAGGGCGCTGTCACAGGCCGGGCAGGGAATCTGCTGGTCAAGGTGCCCTGGGGGAATCTCGTTCCATGCTAGACAGAAGGGACACCAGACTCCATACTTGCCTTTGTTCAGCCAGGCCGTCCGGATGGGCGGGCCGGGATGCATCCGGCCCGCGCCCACGCGGTCATAGTCGGCTATCAGATCATAGGTCATTCCAGCAGTGCACTTGGCTTCGATGAAGAGGAGGTCGGTGAGGGTGGCTTCGAGGGCGGGCCACATTTCGGCGTGGGTCTGGTGGTGGGGGAGTTCGGAGAGCGCGCGAGGGTGGTTGCCGGTCCAGGTGGAGTCGTCGGAGGGGTCGGCCTTGCAGCGGGAGTATTCGGCCAGGGAGCGGTGGGCGGCGAGGCGCTCGTGCTCCTCGTCGAGGTATTCGGCTTCGACGGCTTCGCGCAGTTGGGCGTGGTAGAAGTCCAGGAGTTCGCCGCGAAGCATCAGGTAGGGACGGAGGAGGCGCTGCAACGCGGCCACGTTGCCTTGCGCATCGGCCGAGATGGCTGGATCGGCTTGCGCATCTCCCGGTGCGATGAGTTCAGCCAGCTCCGTCTGCGAGAGGCCGTGCCTGCTCACCCCAAGGCAGGAGACGAACTGGCGGACGAGGTCGGTGCCGATGAGGTGGCCGTCTGCGTCGCGAAAGCCAGGGTCGACCTCCAGGCGCTTCAGAATCCACAGGAATAGCGGCTGCACTTCGCCCGGCAGGTCTTCGATGCGCTGGGTGATCTCTTCGTAGGTCCCCAGTGTCCGCAGTTCCTCCAGCGCCGCTAGCAGATAGAGCGGATTGCCACTCTCAGGTTTTCCGAGCAACGCCGCGATCTGCTCTTCGCTTATCCGCTTGCGGTAGCGCGCTAGGAAGCCATCAATGATCGCACGCGCGTCGTCCTCGATGAGAGGCTGAAGGGGAGTCTCCGTGACGGACTTCCCTCGTCTCCTCAGCGACTCCAGGGCCGGGTGTTCCAGCGAGGAGACAATCACCCTCACATTCCCCGGCAGGTCGTGCGGAAGCCAGTAGAGCGTGTGCGCGTTGTCGGCGGGGTCCAACTGGTTGAGCGCGTCGAGAATCAGAACCACACGCCGCGACTGTGCCGCCCGGCTGAGCAGGTCGGGGAATGCCTTGACGAGTTCCTTGACATCCTCGGGGATCGGCTCTTCCGCGCCTGCCGAAGCCGCGAGCGCGTGGCAGAGCCGCCTGAGCGTGCGGCGCAGGTTAGTGGAGCCCGCGCTTGCGCCAACGAAATGGGGGATCACGATCTCGTCAGGATGCTTGGCGGCATAGTCCTGGTAGAACTTGCCAAGCAGGGCCGACTTCCCGCAGCCCGGCGCGCCGGTTACCAGGAGGATGTTGGGCGCGCCATCGCCTTGAGAGAACGCCGCCAACTGCTCGAAGATCTGCTTCCGGCTGCCCGTAACATAGCGCTCGACTCGCTCCTGGATGAAGGCATCCATCGCAGCGCTTTCCTCGGTGAATTCATCAAGCGCTTCGGGCGCCTCGGTGCCGAATTCGTCATCAATGCTCGCCAGGATGTCGGCATAGACTCGCTTGCCCAAATCTTCGAGACCAACCAGGCGCTTGCTTTCCGGGTCCCACCCGGCCGAGTAGATGAAAGGCTCGAAGCCCGCATCGCCGATGGCTTTCTTCAGGGCGTCCAGTTTCTGCGCGCGTGCGCGTGCGAGTTCCCCGGCCTTCTCCAGGCCAAGCGCTTTGTTGTCCTCCCCAGTCGCGAATTCCCGGTAGCCGCCCGCTCTGGCTGCGTCCTCGGGAATTGACTCGGTCGCATCGGGATGACGGAAGTAGAAGTAGCGATATTCCTTCACCGCGAGGCGATCCAGAACGCCGTAGCGCACCTCGTCGGCGGTGATGGAGTGCTCCTTACCAGGCGGCACCCAGCCATAGCGCCCGCCGAGGATGCAGAGGAAGCGAGGGCGGCACTCGTCGATTATCTCGCGGCAGACTTCGAGCGCATCCTGCTCGGACGTAACTCCCCAGCGCAGGTCCACGTCCGCGAGGTGAATGCGGCGCTTGAGCAATTCCTCCCGCAGGCGCGGAAACACGAACCGCACCAAGTGGTCGCGCTCCGCCTGCATGTCGCGGAAGGTGCTGCTGATGAAGACCCGAACGGTTCTCCAGCCTTGCGCCATCAGGTTCGCTCCTGGTCAGGCCCTCCCGCCCAGGCGGCTGCGATGGGGTGCCAGTTGGCGTTGATGGTGAAGGGATTCAGTTTGACGGCTTTGCCGCATTTCGGGCACGGCACCTCGCTCCGCAGCCACCTAGTGTACGGTTTCCTCTCGCTCAAGGTTGGCATCAGAGGACTCCAACCGCCTCGTTCATTGGTGCAATCGCTCTTGGCACCGACCGTCTCCTGTTGTATCGTGTTCTAGCATCTTCTCCTCGAAGTCTTTCGACGCAAGTGATGTGTCACTGACGTCCCGGATTCTGACGACACGGACAAGCATTCGCCACCCAGAGGAGCAACTCGCTAAATGGCTCAGTCAAACAATCCTTCATTGTCACAAACGAATCGGTTGATCCTCAGCACATGGCGGCAGCGACTCGCGGCACATACAATTTGCTGACTCGTCTGTCGTTTCTCGACAGGAAAGCGTCGGCCACAGTATGGACATGAAACAGTATAGCCGACGTCCCAGTGTCCCTTCGAATGAGCCCCCTCTGATGGAGCCTGGCCGTAAAGCCACAGCCGAACGGCGGTCACGACAGGGATGTCGGTGACAACGTTCATCAGTTCAAGGGCATATATGCCATCCTTATGCTCCACGACAACGATTCGCATCCCATCTGGAAGGGGCGCAACGTCCATAAGGCGACTCATGCAACGATAGGAGACGATATGTCCCCCGCCGTCCGTTTTCCAAAGATGGACTGATTTACCATTCCACGTCAGGACGTGGCGTGCGTCATGTGTCAAAAGCAACTCACCTCGGCCGTATCCAAGTACCTTATGGCACCTACCGGTCGCCAAGTGCCACAGGCGGAGAACCCGATCTGCACCGACAGACACCACCCGCTGGCCCTCAGGCGTAACCACAAAGTTTAGGATCGGACCGCCCAGTCCAGTGAGCGCCCGCACAGGTTGGCCACTCACAATGTCCCAAAGCCTGAGAGTTCCGTCCTGGGTCAGGGAAAGGACGCGACGCCCTTCTGCGGTTACAGCGATAGACCTCACCTTACCGCTTTCGGGTCGCAGCACGTGGCGGCAATGGTGATACTCCAAATCCCAAACACGTACCGTGCTGTCATTACTCGCGGAAGCCAACAACCTGCCGTCCGGAGTGAGTGCTAGCGCAGTCACCTCCTTGGTGTGACCTTCAAGTTCCGCACTATGCGGCAAGTCCCAGACGCGGATGGAAGAATGCTGACGACGTACAGTGTTGTCTCCACTTTCTCGGAGTTCCTGGCCTGGGAGTCTGCCCAAGTCCCAGACCCGGATGATGCCGTCGCCTCCACCTGATAGTCCGAACCGGCCGTCCGGGGTGATTGCAATGTCACCGGGCGCAGATTGCGGCTGGACGCAATGGTTCTGGTATCGGACTAAGCTGCAGGTCGGTCCCCCGGGCTGCAGAACCGAAAGCACGAGACTGTCGCCGACGCCGTGAAAGGTATCGTCTATCCCTCCCCAAACGGCCTTTCGGCCGTCTAGGGAGACTGCAAGTGCGTTGACTATCATGCGAAATGAGGCGAACTCTTCTTGCTTGTCAGTGGCAGGATCCCACACGCGCAAACAAGCGTCAGTACTCTGCGTACTATCATCAACGTGGAAGAACGCCAAACGGGGACCGGGGGGTACGCACGCCACGGGGCCGGAAGTGAATATGGGACCCTCGAAAGCGTCTTGCCGCGGGTCTCCGCGGAGGTTCCACATACGCACAGTGTGGTCGGCACTCGCAGTCAAGGTATAATCCCCATCCAGTGTCACTGCGACACTCCAAACGCTATCTACGTGGCCGCTGAAGGCCTTTACACACTCCCCGGTCTCCAAGCTCCACACCCGCACCGTCCAGTCCCGGCCGCCTGACACCACTCGCTTTCCATCCGGTGTTGCAGCCAGTGCCATAATGCTGCCTTGGTGAGCCCCAAAGACTTTACGCAAGCAGCGCCCATCTACTGCATCCCAGAGCTGCAGCGTCCCAAATGCCCCCCCAGATACCAGACATCGTTGTTCGGGCATGTAGACAACGGCATAGGCTCCTTCGTTCTCGATGCTCTCGTCTAAGCGAACGGATCTCACGCAAGTTCCACGATCAAGGTCCCACCAGCGCAGGGTTCCGTCGGAGCTCGCGGAGACGCAATGGCAGCCATCCGGCAAGACGCATAACCCCATGATTGTCTTGGTATGTCCGCGCAGGACAGACAGGCATGCGCCGCTGCTCAAGTCCCAGACACGCAGTGTATCCTCATCCTTTGCGTGTTCGGACTCGTGTTGGTCTTCGGCGATCTTGAGCGAAACTCGGCGGCTCGCGTGGCCCGCGATCAATCGTCGGCCATCAGGTGTCAAGGCCAAAGCCATCACGCAACCATGCGGACCCTCGATGGTGCGTACGCATGTGCCACTGCTCAGATCGAATAGCGCAATTGCACCATCCCACCCGCCCGAAATCGCAATGCGCCCCTCCCGGTCAATGACAAGCGCCCGGCCTATCTTCGACCGGCACTCCATGATCTGTAAGCACTGCCCCGTGTCGAGATTCCATAGCCGCAATGTATTGTCCTCTCCTGTAGACAGCGCGTGATTGCTGCCAGGTATTGTTTTCACAGCCATAACTGACCCTGTGTGACCTTCAAGCACTCGCAAACCCGCCGGACTATCTCTTCGTGGCGGCCGAATTGTGCGTCGAAGCCAAGGTTGGCCGAAGCCAGGTAATCGCGCCTCTGCCTCCGCGACTACCGTACCACGGTCAGCGTAATTGTGAGCCACTTGGATGAATGGTTCATCCATGTGCACGAGTCGGTGCGTCATAACCGCTACAAAATCACGCCATTCCCGCAGTGTCGCTTGCTCATGTTCCTCAAGGACTCCAGTCGGCACATTCGCGAAGGCCGCGCTGAAGTCTTGATTCAACCCAAAGGCGAACCCAGCGTTCACTTTCGCCTTGACGAAGTCATAGTTCGTGAGCGTACCTTGAAGTGCAGTCCATGTCTGCGCGTGGCTTTGGTGATGCGGCAGCTCACTCAGGGCGTGGGGGTTGGGTTCGCGCCAGCGGGTTTCGAGGTAGGCGCCGATGTCGCGGTGGTACGGGATCGCGTCTTCGGGCATGTAGCGGCGCGTCACGGCCTCGCGCAGTTGGCCGTGGAAGAAGTCCCATTGTGCGCCCCGGCGCTGTAGATACCGCCGGATGCCGCGCTCGATCCGGAGCGCGGTCCGGGCGGCCTCATCGCCCAACTTGCGCGCCACCAGGTCGCTCAACTCGCGGCCCGACATCCCCACTCGCCCCAGCGCCAGGTATGTGCACCAGAGCCGCACTGGCTCGCGGCCGAACACCTCACGGCCATCCCACGATTCCAGCCGCTCCAGCACCCAATCGAAAAGGCTGACTGTGTCCGGGCGTTCTTCGGGAAGCCTCGCAATGATGCCCGGCACTTTCAGGTGCATGTCCTGCCCGCCCAGCGTCCGCAACTCGTGAAGCATCACCAACAGGTAGAGCGGGTTCCTGGCCTGCTCCATCCGGCAGATGGCATCTATCTGCGCTGTGTCCAGTTCCTTGCAGTACTCGTCGAGGTACTGCTTGACGATCTCGCGCACATCGGCTTCTTCCAGCGGCGACAGGTTCACCCACCGTGGTTCTGGTTTTTGCGCGCGCAGCGCTGACATCGCGCGCGCCGCCGGGCTGTCTGCCGGAGAAGAGGGGTCATCAATGCAACTGAGGATGATTCGGACGCCGGCCCCAAGGCGGTGGGGAAGCCAGGCCAACTCGTGGGCTCCCGTCAATTGGTTCACTGCATCAATCAGCAGCACGATGCGGCGCTCGCCCTCATAGCCCTCAAGGCGAGCAGCCAGGCGCTTCCTCAGGCTTTCCAGGTCCAGTTTGGGGTCTTCCTCTGCTGGGTGGGGGACGCCATTGCGGTCCAGTTCCCCTACTAGCCTCTCCAGCAGCGATCTGACATCGGCTGAGCGCTCCGTTGCCCCCACGAAGTGGATTATGACGAGATGGGCAGTATCGCCGAGGTTTTCCGCGAATCTCGCCAGCAGCGCTGATTTCCCCTGGCCCGGGACTGAACGCACTACACACATGCGGCTGGAGTCATCACGCAGGTCCTGGTTCACGAACTCGGCCAGCGCCTCCAGTTCCTTTCCCCTCCCCTGGAACCAGCTCAGCCGTGATTCGGCAAACGCTGCCATCTGCTCCGCCTCGGCGTCGAGCGGGTCGCGCGGGGCAGGCTTCGCGTGCTCCGCGATCTTCTCCCAGATATCTTGCGGGATGGGCAGGGATTCATCGGTGTAGAGCGGGTCTGAGTCGGGCTCGTGCCCCAGGGCCTGCCGCCAGGCATCCTTGGGGACATAGCGCTCACCCCGCAGCACCCCGGACCACAGGTCCTCCAGAATGACCTGTCCGAAGGCATCTAGCCCGTCGAAGCCGGCTCCCGTCCAATGGCAGGGGTACTCGCGCACCGGGCGGCCGGATTCATCCTTGATCTGCTTCTTCAGGGCTTCCAGGCGGGCTTGATCAGCGGTGTCCACGAAGTGATTGTAGATGTTTTCAGGCGTGTCTTTGGGCACGGAAGTCTGGCGGAAGTAGAAGAAGGAGCGCTTGCGGTGCCGCCCGCTCAGCACGGCATGCCTTATCTCCATCTCCGTGATGGACATGCCCGCGTACTCCGCGCGGTCTTCCCCTTCGGGTATCTCCTCGGCAGCAGGCGTCCACCCGTACCGCTGGCCGAGGATGCACACGAAGAACGGCTCTACCCTGTCTATCCAACGCTTGCAGTAGGCCCAGGAGTTGGCGCGCTCTCCGTCCACCCCCGTTTGCGGCACGCCCCAGCGCAGGTCCACGTCGTAGAGTTCGAGCCCCAGCCGCTCCACGCGCTCCCTCAGTTCGGGGAACACCACCGTGACGAGGTGATCCCGCTCCGCCTGCATATCCCGGAACGTGCTGCTGATGAAAACCCGGACAGTCCGCCATGCTTGGGCCATCACCCTCGCTCTCTATCTTCTTCGCCGCGCCAGGCGGCTGCAATTGCCCGCCAAGTCGCTATCGGTAACCGAGGCTCCTGTATACTTCGTCCCGGTAGTGGTAGTTGCCTGACTCGTGCATCTTGTAGTTTTCGATGGCGTGCTTGACAATACCAGGAGAGAAAGCCACGAACACGGCGCCAATCTCCCGGATCACCGGCGGGCAAGTTCGCTCGACCATCCTTCGCGAGCCGTCAAGATTGACCGCTATGATAGTGCATCCCTTTTCGATGGCCATCTCGGCTTCCCAGCGGACATACTTGTACCTGTACCTAGTATCCTCACCTATGAGGAGAATGAAACGGCTAGCCAGCATGATTCGCTGTCTGCACTTCCGCTTGATGTAATCCTCGTCTTCCGAGTTGATCTCGTCGTGGAGCTGGCAATCCCTGAAGTCAAAGTCTATTCGCTCGTTTTCCTTCCAGGCTCTCATCAGCCAGTAGTATCCGATATCGGTGCCGCTAAATCCCACGAAGGTCGTTGGTAGGGCCATATCCGCGCCTCCACTGTCACGACAGGTAGAAGCTGATCGTTCCGGTCACCCCACCGATCATTGGCGGTCGATTCTTCTCGTTCCAGAACGGTTTGCCATGTGCCGCTTGCACCCCCATGACTTGTCGGCCGGTTCGCTAGTTAACCGCGGTCTCTTCGCTCACCCCGCACGCGCTCCGATCCCTCGGAGTTGACCACGTTGGCTGTCACTATGGCGCCGCGCGGCCAGGAACCTCTGGACCTTTTGAAGCACCACCCGGCTCGCTCGCAGGTGGCGATGCCATGGACTCGATGTAGGATCGCGCGTAGGCAGCGTAGTCGCTGGTGGAGTCCTTTTCGAGATAAAGGGCGAAGGTTTGCGCCGCTTTGTTCGGTTCCCCGCTCTTGTCATATGCCAGGGCCAACATCCAGAGGCTGTCGAGGGAATCAGGCTTCAACCGGAGGGCCTGAAGGTACTGCCCGATGGCTTGATGGTAGTAGCCTGCCTCGTAGTATGACTTTGCCAACTCGTACCGCGCTCCCGGTTCATTCGGATGAGCGGCTACGTAGAGACGGAATGCGATTACCTGTGGTGATGCGAAAAAAGCAGTGCGGCCAAGCCAGACCGCTGCAAGCAACAGAATGATGAGCAGCGTCATCGCTATCCAAAACCAGCGCGGGAGAGCGCCAAGCCACTCCGCCGCGCGGGCGTACCAGTTGACCGAGGGAGCGGCTTCGGTCTCTGCGGTCTCCGGCGTGGGCGCAGTTTCCGCTTCTGGCTGGGGCGCGGATGCAGGTGCGGGTGCAGCAACGTGTTCACGGGCTGCCAGCTCAGAGGGGGGAATCGGCCTGGCTCCAGGCTGAATTTCCAGGGCTTTCAGGCCGGCTATAACACGGGGAAGGATGGCGGCAAGGCCTTCAGGCGGAATCCGGATTGTGGCAGCCGCTCGAAGGCACGTGCGCCACAGTGGCCTGGCCTGCTCGAACTCGGCGTGGCTAAGATCACACAGGACGGGGATGAATGGCTTCGCGGTCTGGTGCGCCGCAACTACTTCGGTGTCAACCTCGTGCGACTTCATGGAGCATTGGGATATTAAGAGGACGATGACCTGGGCGGCCTCAATCTGGCGCGCGGTCTGCTGCAGGTGCGGAAGGCCGGGAAGGCTGTCGCGCTCGTAGTGCCAGGTCGTGTAGCCTGCTGCTTCGAGGCCCTGCGCGATCTCCACGGCGATGCTCTCGTCTTCCTCTGCGTAACTTATGAAAACATCGCTCATGGGCACCCCCGGTATCCTAGGGCTCAATTTCCGCGCTGCCCGGGCGCCTTCCTGCTCTCCTTCCACCCATGGGAATGCCTGCGCTGCTCACGCAGTTTGCCGAGTTGTGGGAAGACGCGCTTGACCAGCTCCTCCCGCTCCGCTTGCATGTCGCGGAACGTGGATGAGATGAAGACGCAGACGGTTCGCCAGACGTTTGACATGATGCCGTCCCCATAAGTAGGTGCCTTGTTCTACTGCTGCTGGGCGTACTATCTTGCCACTTTCGCACATCCTACCGACAGAGAGCACTGATCAGGCCACGCTCCATGTTAGCGAGTGGACGGCCCGTTCTTCAAATCTGTCAGGTAACCTCTGTCTCCAGAAGCCCGGCGGCATCCCCGACCCCCGGCAGCGGCGGAGACATGCCCTGCAACAATCGGATGTCGGCTAGCGTGACCTTCAGAACCCCTCTCGCCGAACATATCGCCATGGCTCGGCGGTACGTTGAGATCGCTTCCTCGGGTTGGCCACCTGCCAACTGGGCCAGGCCAAGTTGATAGAGCGCATCGTAGAATCTGTCGGCCTTGGCGGACTGTGCTTGGCAGAGCGCGATGCCGTGCGAAAAGTGCTGCGCGGCCATTTGCTTGTCGCCTTCGAAAAGGCAGAGCAGCCCCAGCCTGACGGCGCAGGCGTGGTTGGTTGTGGGAATGTCGAGAGCGAGCGCTTCCAGGCAGCACTTGCGGGCAAGGGCCGCCTGCCCGGAATGGTGGCAGGCGCAGGCCAAGCCGCGCAGGGCGCGCGACAATGTGAACTTGTCCCCAAGGTCCTGCGCGAGATTGCTCGCTTGCTTGTACGAGGCTATCGCCGCACTGAAATCCCCCCTTATCAGGTGGAGCCAGCCTTGGCTGGTCAGCCCTATGACTTCTCCGCGCGGGTAGGAAATCCGTCCCGCCAGTGCAAGACAGTCGCAGATAGTGGCTGCGGCCTCCTCGGCATGGTCGAGATCGGCATAGAGTGCCCTTGTTAAGTAGCGATGGGACACCCGTAGGGGCCCTCTGGGCTTGCTTGTGATCCCAGGGCGCTCTATCATATGAGACCATTCTGCGGCGCCTCCGGCGCCGCCTACTTTCGCGGAGGGGTCTGGCATGGAGGTTTTCCGGGCAGCTGTTTGCCTGATGGTGCGCTCGAAGGTTCTGAGTGCGCAGCTGGCTGGCCAGCAAAGGTTGCTCTGCCTGAAGCAGGCTGCCGCTGCTGGCGACCAGGCAGGAGAGTTGACTCGGCTGCGCGACGAGAACCGCCAACTGAAGTCCGAGAACGGCGTCCTCAGGTCGCGTCTGGGTCACGCGTCCCACAAGATACGCTACTCGCCCATGCAGCGCGTTCAGATCCTCTGGCACATGGCTTATTACGGCATCCCCAGAAAGCGGGTCAAGGAGCACTTCTGCATCGCCAAGTCCACTCTCTACCGCTGGCTGCACGCGGCGGAGAAGGGCGTGCTCGGCGAGGGGAAATCCTGTCAGCATAGCCCCAGGAAGACTCCTGAGCAGCTCGCAGATCTGGTCTGGGAGATCTTTGAAGCTAATCCGCACTTCGGACGGAACCGCATCGCCATGACCCTGTGGGCGTTGCAGGTGTTCGTAGCCCCCTCCACTGTGCGCAATATCCTGCTGAGGCCCAAGCCGGCAACAACAGCCCCGCAGGCGGTGGCTGTCAGCAAGCAGGAGCACCAACCACGGGAGATCGTCGCCTTCTACCCTAACCATGTGTGGTCTGTGGATCGCACCCGGGTCTGGCGCTGGCGCATCTGGCCGACCTGGGTGCTGGTGGCGGTAGATCACTATTCCAGGATGGTTACCACGACCTGCGCGCTCGAGGGCCCCAACGCTGGCTGGATAACAGATGCGCTGGAATCCGCCTTCTGCCGGCATGGCGCGCCCAGGCACATCATCACCGACCAGGAAGGCGTTTTCACCAGTGGCGCCTTTCGTGAGTTGACAGACCGCTGGGATGTGACGCAGCGCTTTGGGGCCGTGGGCAAGCACGCGTCCATCGCGGTCACCGAGCGGGTCATCTGGACGCTCAAGCATGAGTGGCTGAAGCGCGTTGCTGTCATCCGGGGATTTGACTCCCTGAGCGTCCTGCTGGAAGACTTCGCCCTCTACTACAACTGCTACCGAGGACACATGACCCTGGGTGGTGCGCTGCCGGCGATGATCCATCGAGGCGAACAGTGGAGTAAGCCGGACAAGTCAGCCAAGACGCTTCCCGCCCGTCTCGAACGGTGCGTCTTCGCCGACACCGGTATCACGGCTTACCGACTCGCAGCCTGACTGGATGGGGCTTCGTTCGGTCCGCCGCAGGATCCGGCGCCCCCGCGCCTCCTTCCCCTTGCGTCTCTATCAGTTCCGCCACCGGGCCGCTACGAGTAACTGTCCCGTCAGCGACAACCTCACGTCGCGCCAGATCCGTTTCCCACACCGAAGGAAACGCTCAACAATCCCGGCCTTGACATGGGTCCCAAAGCAATGTGACAAGGGCAACCAGGGTCATAGGCTGGCGGGCTTGGCGAGTCGAATGGAAAGAGGGGAGGGCGTCTCGTCCTCCCCTGTCTGCCCTGCCAATCCGCACCCGCTGGACTCCTCAGAGCGTGATCCCGAAGGACTTCACCAGCAACACCGCCATCTGCCCGCGGCTCACATTCGCTTTTGGGCAGTAGCATTTCGTCTCCGCAGGCGCACCCGCCGGGCATAGGCATCCGCTCGTCACCGCCGCGCCCCCTGGCCACGAGGCCGCATCTGCCAGCCGCTCTATGTAGGCGCAGGCCCAGCCGCCCGCAGGCACGTCGAGGAAGACACCGGAGCAGGAAGGCATCGCCGATCTGCCCGTGGCACGCACCAGGAATGCCGCCGTCTCGTCTCTGCACACAGGGCTGTCAGGGCAGAACTTCCTGCAGGGGCTTGTTGTGCAGCCTATTGTGGGCGGGCTGCCGTTCCAGGAAGGAAGGTCGGCAAGGCGTTCTATCCAGCCATAGTAGGAGTGAAGTCTCGGCACGTCACAGAATGTGGGCGTCTCGCGGTTGAACTGGATCTTGCCAGCGGCCCGGCAGATGAACGCCGCCATCTGCGCCCGCGTCACGTTCGCGTTGGGACAGTAGAGGGGAGGCGAGGCCGAGCACCCGCCTGTAATCCCATTGCTGACCAGGGCCTGGACGTGCGCCAGGTAGGGGCTGTCGCAGCGCACGTCGTCGAACGTAGGGACGAGGATCGTGTCGGACACCACGGCCGATGCGTTGCCGCAGGCATCGAGGAACTGGACGCTTACCTTCTTGAGCCCCGTGCCCTGGAGAAGGGTCCACGCCTTCGCGGAGGCGAACGGCTCCCACCCGCGCCACGGCCATTCCGCCTCCCGGAATCTCATCTGGCTCGCTCCGGGCCCTGTGAGCGTCAGCGTTACGTCGTGCGACTCCGCGCACAACGCCCCGCCATTGATGGTGATCGCAATCCCCTGCGGCGGCGTTGTGTCAAGCAATATCTCGTCGCAAACATCGCCGCAGGGGTTCATCGCCGCGTCCCGCCCCTGCACGCACACCCGTTTTACCCCGTCGCCTGCAGGCAGCATCCATGCCTTGGTGGGGGCAAACGCCTCCCACGGCCCCCACTCGCCGGGGTCGTTCCTGAACTGCACCTGCGCGCACTGGTCGGACGTGAGCGAAAGAGACACTGACCGAGAGTTGGTGCACGGGGCGCCTCTGCTTATCCACAGGCGAAGCGGCGCCGCAGTCTGCCGGTCGCGGACGAACACGTCCAGGCTTACGCCGCTGTCCTCCGGAACCAGGTTGCTGGCCCAGGATTGGAACGCGACGCACGCGCCGTCGCCGCTGATCGCCGTCGTCCAGGCACAGTGGTTGTCCGGCTCCATGCCGTTCCAGGCCACCGTAATGCGCTCCGTTGTTCCCGTCTGTCTGTCACGCAGGAACACGTCGCGGTAGTCGTTCGTGTCGCCGGGCACCAGGTTGTTGGCCTCGGAGACGAATGCCACGAACCTGCCGTCCAGGCTGATGGATGCGCCGTACGAGTCACCGTTGCCCTGCTGCCCGGTGATGGACAGGCTCGCGATCTCGACGGTTCCAGCGACCCTGTCGCGGACGAAAACGTCCCACTTGCTGTTTGCGTCGCCCGCCGCCTCGGGCGCGGATGACGAGTACGCTACGTACCGCCCGTCCATGCTCAGCGAAGGGCCGCCCCCTGCGCTGTTAGCACTGGCCACACCGACAGGTTGCTTTGTCCCTGCGTCCCTGTCGTAAACGTAGAGTTGATCTGGGTATCCGTCTTGCCAGTAGGCGATAAACCTGCCGTCGCCGCTGATGGCGGGCGAGTAGTCGCCCCCCAAGTATGTTGTTTGCCCCGTCTGTCTGTCGTGAACCAGGATATTGTAAATGCAGCAAGCGCAAGTGGGTGGGTGGTACACGAACTCGTATTCCCCTGCGAAGGCGACATAGCGCCCGTCCGCGCTGATGGACGGGTTGTGGTAGGCCATTCCGCACTCCATCGTCGGGGTCCAGCCGATGCGTTCCGTGGTCTGAGTGAGCAGGTCGCGCACGAAGATGTCCGTGCCGGGGCCGTTCGTGTCGTCTGGCACCAGGTTCGTGGCCTCGGATTCAAACGCGACGAACCTGCCGTCACCGCTGATGGAGGAGCCCGCTCCTTCTTCCCTGCAGGTAAAACCGTTTGCCGGTTCGCCCGAACTGCTGACGTTCACCCGCTCCGTGGTGCCGGTCAAGCGGTCGCGAACGAAAACGTCGCGACTGCCAGGACCGTCGCCTGGCACGAGGTTGCCGGCATCCGAGGCAAATGCCACAAATCGGCCATCCGCGCTGATCGAGGGGTGGGAGAACATCGCATAGTCGGAGGTCCCCGGCTCGCCCGAGGTGCTAACGCTGACGCGTTCGGTGATGGCCGCATTCGCGGTAACAGGGGCGAACGCGACAAGAACAGTAAGCGCGGCAAGTACGAGAGGCGCGCACGGTGAAGGAAGATCACGCGATGCTTTCATGTCGCCCTCCTGGCTGCTCTGGTTCACCGACCTTGGCCGGGCGGCTGTTAGAGGCCGCCCCTACAATGGGATACCGAAGGCTCTCACGAGGAACACCGCCATCTGCCCGCGCGTGAGTTTGGACCAGGGGCAGTAGCATTTCGCGTCGGCTGGGGCGCCCGACAGGCAAGGACACCCGTTGGTGACCGTAACGGCATCCGGCCAAGAGGGTGCATCCGCAAGTCGTTCTACGTAGGGGCAATACCAGATGCTAGGCATCACGTCGGCAAAGACGCCGGAACAGGAGGCCATTGGCGCTCGTCCGGTGGCCCGCACGATGAAGGCCGCCGCCTGACCTCGGAGCACCGCGCTGGCGGGACAGTAGTCCCTGCAGGGTGACAGTGAGCAGCCGATTGTGGGCGGGGTACCGTCCCACGAGGCGGGGTCGGCCAGACGTTCTATCCATCCGTAGTAGGGATGAGTCTTGGGCACATCGCAGAACGTGGGCACGGTGCTGCCAAGCGGCCCCTTGCCCGCTGCCAGGCAGAGCGCTTTCGCCATCTCCGCGCGGGTAACCTGATTGTCGGGGCAGAACAGCGGGGGACCCACGGAGCAGCCCGAGACAACGCCCCGCTGCGCCAGCGCCTCGATGTGGAGCCTCTGCTTGTGGTGGCAGATGACGTCGTCGAACAGAACGTACCACACATCATCGGAGGCCGAAGCCGACACGTTGCCGCACCAGTCGCGGACCTGGAACCAGACCTTCCGCGCCCCGCGCGTGTTCGAGAGCGTCCACCAGGCTCCGCTGCCCCAACTGCCCGACCAGGGATACCATTGCGACCACGTCTGCTGGTCGTCGCTGAAACGCATCTCCATCTGCGGCTCATAGGAAGCGTGCACAAACAGTACAAGACTGCCCGTGGAAGTGCAGGTGATGTCCGCCGCGAGACGGTCGTGGATGGTGATGCTCAGGTCTGTCGGCGGCGTGGTGTCCAGCAGGATGTAGTCACAGGCTTCCTCCGACAGGTTTCCCTGCGCGTCGCGGCACTGGATGCAGACCTTCTTCGTCCCATCGCCCGGAAGGATTACCCATGGTTTCTCGGTAACGCACGGCTGCCAGACATCCCATTCTGCCGGGTACTCGCGCAGGCGCATCTGCTCGCATCCGGCAGGGAACGTCATCGCGAGCGTCACGCTGCGCGAGCGGGTGCAGCTATCCCCATGGTTGATCGTGATCGAGAGCCCGGCTGGCGGTGACGCGCGCATGTCGCGAAGGAACGCGTCCACCTGCGCGTTCGTGTCGCCCGGCACCAGGTTCGCCGCATCCGAACCAAAAGCCACGAAACTGCCGTCGGCGCTGATTGCGGGACCACCAGCGGGCCAGTACGCTCCCATCGCTTGCTGTCCCATGTCCCCCAGGCTTGCCCGCTCTGTCCGGCTGTTCACCAGGTCGCGCACGAAGGCATCGGAGGATTGGTTCGTATCCCCCGCCACAAGGTTATTGGAACCGGACTCGAACGCAACGAATCTCCCGTCCGCGCTGATCGCCGCTGACTCCGACAGCCCCATCCCCTGCTCGCCCGCGCTTGATACGTTCACGCGCTGGGTGGTGCCGGTGCTCCTGTCGTGGACGAAAATGTCATTCGCGTTGTTCGTGTCGCCCGGCACCAGGTCGCTTGCCTCCGATTCGAAGGCCACAAGCCTTCCGTCGCCACTCAACGAGGGGTATGCTGAGTGGTAGTTGCCCAGCACCCCGGCGCTTGAGACGCTCACGCACTCGGTGATGCCCTCAAGCGTGTCCCGCACGAAAACCTGGCCCGCGCCGCGGGTGTCCTGCGGCACCAGGTTCGTGGCCCAAGAGGCGAAGGCCACGACCCTGCCGTCTGCGCTGATGACGGGCTCATTCCAACATCCCTTGTTGGCCTGCTCGCCAGAAGTCGAAACATCCACGCGCTCCGTGGTGCCCATGAGCCGGTCGCGCACAAAGGCGTCCCCGAAGCCGTTGGTGTCTCCCGCCACCAGATTGGCCGCTGCGGAACTGAAAGCTACGTAACGGCCGTCCGCGCTGATCGCTTCGCGGCTGCAGTAGGAGAAGGAGTTGGCCTGCTCCCCCTCGTTCGAGAGGCTCACGCGCTCTGTTGTTCCTGTCAGCCTGTCGCGGACGAAAACATCGGTGACGCCGTTCGTGTCGCCAGCCACCAGGTTTGACGCGCCGGACGAGAAAGCAACAAAGCGGCCGTCGGCGCTGATGCCGCCAGGGGACGACCCGCCGTTTGCCTGCTGGCCGGAGTTGGACACGCTGACGCGCTCAGTGGTACACGAGAGCGGCTCGTGCAGGAACACGTCGGGGACGCTGTTGTAATCGCCGGGCACGAGGTTGCTGGCCTCCGAGTAAAGCAAGACTAACCTGCCATCCGCGCTGACCGCGGCGCCCCACGAGTAGTTGTTGCCTTGCTGCCCGGTGCTCGAGACGCTCACCCGCCGCGTGGTTGCAGCGCGGGCGGGCGCGGGGGCAGTGATAGCGGCGATCCCGATGAGCGAGGCGACGACGAAGCATGCTCGCGGCATTTCTCCTCCTCCGGCGGGCGGAGCCCATCAGCCGGTTGGCGGACTGGTGGATTCCGCCTTGCCTCAGGTCTGGCGGGGATCGCCCTCCCCGCAGTGCAGGGGACGGGCAGAAGCTTCACCCCTGTGACCTGCATATCCGATTCGGGGGATGGCTGGGAGTTCCTTCCGGTCAAGGGCAGGTGGTCTCAACCCCTGTGGGCTATGGTGTCCTGTCCCTATAAGACGGTGTTGTCAAGGCCCTCCTCCTGCTAGGCCCGGCTGCCACAGTGGTCTCTGCTGAGACACGTCCCTATCGGCGCTGACATCGCGCATGCGATCGTCGGTCTGAGGGGGCCTCTCAAGTCAAATGTGGGCGCTGACGTCGGTCAGACAGAGCACGGGAGAGTGCCCCCTGATGTCCTTGTTAAGGGGCCCTGAGACCGCTTTGACTGACTCGTGATTTCGTGTCCGCTGGACTACTCACTCTTCAGATACCGGGTCCAGTGAGGACGGTCCTTCTGGCATCGGCGGGTGTTCTGAACGCCACCGGCGCATCCATTCCTCGTTTGCCTTCTCGCGCTCTACATCGTCGTCCACCCAGACCATCCATGGCTTGCGCCCTTGCACTCTGTAGGGCTTGCCCGCCCGGTAGCGAGGGCAGTCTCGCGGCCCATAACAGTGCGTCTCGAAGCGCCAGTCCTTCCGCTCCGGCTTCCACTGGTCTATGGTGATCTCAGTAGCCATCACCAGTCCCAAGGGACACTTCTGGCAACCTCTCTGGTAGGTCCTGCGGTCCAGTCTGCGGCGTCCGCCAGCCCGGTACTGTGGCAACGGCGGCGCAATGCCCCCGTCAGGATTGGCAGGGACGTCCTGGACCGCTGGACCTCTCTCCGTCAAGCACAACCCACTCACCTTGTAGTGCGTTGCCCATTCCAGGCCGGGATCGGGTACCGGAACCGCGAACCCCTCTACCTTGTCCCCTATCCGGAACCCATGCTTCTCGTGAGTCTTCGGGCCTACGGCTATCCGAAGGTCCTCGTGCTCAGCGCCTCTCAGTGTACCGTCGAGGACAAGGGTGTAGCCCAGATAGGCGTGGCTGATCTGGTCGAAGGAGCGCAGCAGCCGGATGCGCGCCTTGACTGCTGTCACAGTGCCGGCGAACTCCTTCTTGACCGCCTTTCGCCTGGGCATACCTCCCCACCAGTGTTGACCATGATAGCCACCAGCTTGGCTGGATGCAACTGGGATCGGCGAGAGAACTCAGCGGCACAGTCCGGCCGCAGGAGGCGTGTCGCACAGCGCAGGCCTCCGGGGACATATGCCTGGACCAAGCTAGGCAGCTAGCCGGTAGCCCGTAACCCTGACGCCAGCAAACAGATGCCGTTCGATGTTCGGTGGCAGTGCCTTGGCGAAACGCTCCGGTTTCTGCCATGCAATCCCCTTGTGACGCACCGCAGGAGCAGCCCCACACAGGGTCATGTGCCCACGCCAGTCATTGTGGTACTCCGTGAAGTCACCCAGCAGCTGATCGAGGTGGTCTAGGCCTCGGATTAGCGGGACCCTTTTCAGCCACTCCTGTTTCAGCGTCAGGATCGCGCGCTCGGTAACGCAGATGGATCCGTGTTTCCCCACGGCGCCGAACCGCTGCTTCACCCCCCATTGGTTGAGCAGCTCTCGGAGGTCGTCGCAGGTGAAGACGCCCTCCTGGTCTGTAATAATGTGCTTTGGCGGCCCGTGCCGGAGGAAAGCACTCTCCAGAGTGTCCACAATCCAGTTGCCGTTGGGGCCTCCTAGGGCGCAGGCCGTGGTAACCATCCTGGAGTAGTGATCCACAGCCACCAACGTCCAGGTAGGCCAGATTCGCCACCGGTATACTCGGGTGCGATCCACCGACCAGACATGGTTGGGGTAGCGGGCGACGATTTGGCGGGGATTCTCCTTTGCCTTTTCCACAACTGCCACATGTGCTGAAGCTCTCGTGGGTCTGGCTCTCTGGAGGATGTTGCGGACTGTTGAAGCAGCTATGAACACCCTCAGCCCCCAGACAGTCATGGCAATGCGGTGCCGGCCCCACATGGGATTCTGCCTGAAGATCTCCCATATCAGCTCTGCAATCTCGTGGGGCGTCTTGTTCGCTGGCTGCCGCAGTGCTTGGCGCTTGCCCACACTGCCATCCTGGAGCGCCTTGATCCACCGGTGGACGCTGGCTCGGGACACACCCAGGGTACGCCTGAGGCGTCGCTGGGGGATTTGAAAGTACTCCATCAGCCATAGGATGCGCAGCCGCTCCGCCGCAGGATATGGCTTCCTGGGCCTTTTCTTTCCAAGTCGGCCCTCAAGTACTGAGATGTGAGCGTCTCGGAGCTCCAAAGCGTCCTCCAGCGTCATCACCCTTGCCTCCAATTCGGCAAGTCGGCTCGATGCTGCGTTGGCGGCAGCCTGCTGAAGCGCCAGCTACCTCAGTCTGGCTGTCCAGCGTGCGCTAACGAATAGCGCTCGAAAGATCAAGGCAACGGCCGCGGGGAACACTTCCATGCCAGCACCACTCCTCACGAAAAGGCGGCGCCAGCAGGCGCCACTCATTGGTCTCAGATGATAGGATGATCCGGAGGCCAACGCAAGTCCCAAACGCGATTCAGAGCGGTATCACGGGCGCTTAACAAGGACACTAGGCTTCGCCAGCTAGCACTTCAAGCCAGGTGGCCACCTCCCGTGCATGAGCACGGCGCTCAGCCTGCAGCGACACTACGGGCGTAAGTAGCGCACTCACAGATGCGGGTATGTCGCAGTAGGGCACGGTCCTCGTCTTGCCCTGGTGGATATAATACGGTATAATAGAGTCGTAAAAAGGAGCCTGGTGCCATGGCCACGGACGTCATGACAACTGAGGAATTAGCCGAATACCTGAAGCTAGACCCCCAGACCGTCTACCGCAAGTTCAGGAAAGGGGAACTGCCCGGGGTCAGGATAGGAAAGTCCATCCGCTTCAACCGCCAGGTGATCGACGGCTGGCTGCGCGTGATGTCCTACCGCTGGGACCCTAAGCAGCGGGAGGGCGTGCGCCGCTGGGCTCAGCGGTTCGCCAAGCAGCGGGGGATCCGGGAGAAGGACATCCTGGATGCCATCCGGGCGCGGAGATACCGCCGCGAATGAGAGCGGTGCTGGACACCAATGTCATCATCTCCGCGCTCTTCTGGGGAGGAGGGCCCCGCCGGGTGGTTGACCTGGCGGCATCGGGCCGCTTCCAGGCCATTACCTCGCCGGAACTGCTCGCCGAGTTGGAAGACGTTCTGGCTGAGGACTTCGAGGTCCCTCAGGAGCGCGTTGAACTCATCCTGCGCGATGTGCTCTCCTGGGCAGAGGTGGCCGGGCCGACAGAACAGGTCGTCCTACCGGTGCGAGACCTGGCAGACGTCAAGGTTGTGGCCTGTGCCGTCGCCGGTCGCGCTGACTGCATCGTGACGGGGGACCGCGACCTGCTCAGTCTGGGGGAGGTTCAAGGCATCCGAATGATGACCGTTCGGGCGTTCCTCGACGTCGGCACGCCGGGGGTCTGAAAAGCGGTGTATCCATAGGGCGTTTGCGCGGCCGAAAAGTACACTCGGCGGTGCACTTCCCATACACTTTTCGCCCGGTTGCGGTACACTTTGCGTGCACCCGAAGTACACGTTTTGCACACCGAAGATACACGCTGGCAGGCGATAGTCGGACTGCTGCCAAAACCAAGCAAGGGCGCTGGCAGGCGCAGCCAGGGCCGTTCTCGCCGATCTGCGCTGCGCCGTTCGCGGTGCTCTGACATGCGAAAGGGCCCAAAGAGGCACTTCTCGGTACACTCCCGATACACCGCGGCAGGCGATTTCGCCCCCGTGGGAACGCGGGCTGCAGCGCCGGCACCGCGCTCTCATCACCTCCACCGAGACCCCGGCTTATAGACCCACTCCGCCACCTCATGTAGCACAGCCGCCCGCGGCTGTGCTGGTCGCATTGATTGCCAACGAACCCGCGTCGTTACGCGGTTCGTCGGCTATTGCACCTCCCTGTTCTTGTGAGCATTTCTCGCATTTCAGCCGTAGGGCAGAGGCTCGTCCTCTGCCCCCTTTCTTGCCCCCCTGATGCGCCACAAACCCGCATCACTGCGCGGTTTGTGGCCCATTTCGGCCCCGGAAAATGAGGGGCCTTGAACAGATATTCTGAGCCCACAAATTGACTTGACTTTATTCGGCTTCTGAGCGATTCATGTGAGGCGGCAATTGCCGCGAGGAGTGAGCGATATGACGACGGCAACAGCGACCAAGAATCAGGACACGAGCCCAGAGCGCCATGTGGACTTCGATGAGGCGGTTGGGATGTTCCTCGATTACATCAGGTCCTACCGCGAGTACTCACAACTCACCACCTCCGCCTACGCAACAGACTTGCGGATGTTCCGCGACTTCGTGGAGGCCAGGTCAGGGACGATACCTCAGCCAGACGACATCACCCGAGAGATGATCATCCAGTTCGGGGTAAGCCTGAAAGGAGCAGCGCCTCTTACCGTGAGACGCAAGTATGCCTGCCTCTCATCCTTCTTCGGGTTCCTGCAGGACATGGGCCACGCCAAGCACAATCCGGCCCGTCGCCTACCGCTCCCGAAGGTCTCCCAGAATCTGCCAGTGTGCCTTACTCCCGAGCAGGCCCAGCGGCTAATCGAGGCGGCTACTAAGCCCTGGTCAAGAGCCATGATAGTCCTGCTGCTCTCCACCGGGATACGGCGCAGCGAAGCCATCGGCATCACTCTGGACGACTTGGACCTGGACAACCGCCAACTGCTGGTCCACGGCAAGGGCTCTAAGGAGCGAGTCGTACCCCTGAATGAAGCGGTCATTGAGGCCATCAGCGACTACCTCGCCCACCGCTCCAAGACCGAGAGCCGACACCTTTTCGTCAGCCGGGAGGGCAACCCGCTGGCATGTCGCGCCGTGAACCGCACTGTCGGCAGAGCGATCCGTAGGGCTGGCCTAGAGGGCCAGGGCATCACACCCCACAAACTCCGCCACACCTTCGCCACCCACCTCATCCGGAACGGCGTGGACATCCGCACCGTCCAGGAACTGCTCGGCCACTCCGACCTCGAAACCACCGCCAAATACCTCCACTCCGACACCCGCACCAAGCACGCCGCGGTCCTCAAACTCACGGGCCTCCTAGGGCCTGTTGCTGCTACAGCTGAGTTGGCCTAGGAAGGGCTCGCCGGTTCTGGGAGCGGGCGCCGGATGTGCTGTTGGCTTGCCAAGCCCCGCGCGCGGTATAATCAGCGTTACTTGCGGTACCTATCCGTGACTGACCTTCAGGGAGGGATGTGCCATCATGACAGATAGCCTGGCCTCATACCATCGCTGCGTTGATAGGATCCGGTGCAACTGGCCGCAGTTTCTCGAGAAGCGGACCCAGCGGCTGAAGGAGCAGGAGCGGTTCGGTAGCGTGGCGGAGAAGGTAGCAGAGAACATCCTCGAGGATCTGTTCACAGCCGTACTTGACTGGTCAGTCTCCGATGTCAACCATCAGGTGTAGCACGCGGACCTTCTTCTGACCCGCCTGGGCATCAAGTACCTGGTCGTGGAAGCGAAGCGGCCTGGGGCCCTGGCATGGAACCGGAGAGCTGTGGAGTCGGCGCTTGCCCAGGCGGTGCGGTATGCGGATGAGCAGCGAGTCAGGTGCGTCGCTGTGAGCGACGGACTCATGCTCTACGCGGCAGACATCGTAAGTGGCGGGCTGCGGGACCGGGTATTCGTCTCACTGGAGGCTGGCGAGCCACAGGAGCCCCTGTGGTGGCTGAGCGTGCACGGCATATACCGGCCTCGGCAGGATGCTCAGGACGCTGCGCTGCGACTTCTACCTGAGGTCCCGGTTGAGGAACTGTCTGATGCTGGGCCCAGCGACGAATCTCTTCTTCACCCCAAGTATGGGGTTCCCGCGCGGTGCTTCGGATATGTGGGGGATGCGAGCGATCCGCGCACATGGAAGCTGCCGTACTGCCTATCGGACGGCAGAATCGATACGAAACGGCTGCCCAAAGCGATCCAGGCGATCCTTAGCAACTACCGGGGGACGAAGGTTTCCGGCATTCCCGAGAAGGCGATTCCCGATGTGCTAGTTCGGCTTGCCCGTGCAGCGAAGCAGCTTGGCAAAATGCCGGACCGACCTGGAGCAGCAGCCTCGGCGTATGAACAGCTGGCCGCGGTATTGGAGCAGTTGGGAAGGCTCAGTGAGGTGACGCGATAGAGTCCGTTCGTGTCCCAGGGCACCACACAACCCGCGCAAAGGGGGACATACATGAAACTTCGGAAGGCAACACTGGAAAGGCAGAGGCAACGCGTACAAGACCTGAGTGCGCGGTTCCAGGAATGCCACGAAGCCTTCCTCACCTCCGAACTCTTCTCCGGCCCCAGCCTGCACTTTCACCGGCGCACGATCGGTCGTCTTCGATCTCACGTAACCGCCAGAGCGGTCTTCGACGACGACCAGTACTTTGAATGCCTCTATGCTACGCTCACAGCGTGGGGGCTGCACCGTATGGGGCCTGGGAACGCCAAACTCACGGACTTCCAGACCTTCAAGTCAAACAGTCGGTCCCTGTTCGAAGGGCTCGCCTCCTTCTTTGGTCGAAGCATATTGACGCTCACTGATCAGGGTGTCACAGAGGTCTGCGCGGCAATCGGTCGAGCTATCGAGGACCAGACCGGCCTAACGCGCGCAGAGTCAGTCTTGGTGGCTAACACCAAGGCCGTGCATCACTTCTTGCCCGACCTAGTACCGCCTATCGACAGGTCCTACACTCTCTGGTTCTTCTTCGAACGAACCGAGCCGCCCGGTCCTGCCAAGGATGTCTTCGGGTGCATCTTCGAGCGGTTCGCGGAAATCGCCAGGCAGCACGCGTCATCTATCAGCGGTGTGGCGGCTGACAGTCCAGGCGCTCCAGCTGCTGGTGCCTGGGATTCGGGGCATGCGAAGGTGCTGGACAACGCTTTGGTCGGGTGGGTAAGGCTTAGACGCAAAGCTGGACCGTAACGGCACCTATGTGCTGACCATGGCGGTCTGGCCGATGCGTGGCCTGCCTGGGGCATGCCGCTTCGCTCTTTCCATCGCCCGCCACGGGTCCCGAACGGCCGGACCGATGCTGACAGCCGCACAACCTCTGTTGCAGCAGCGCCGAACCGGGGTGTATTATTCGAGACGCGTGGGCGCACCTGTAACACCAACCAGACGCCAAGGAGGACCGAGCAATGAGAAGGCTGTGGATGTCGATCACCATGTTGGTGGTTGTCGCCGGGTTGGCTGCTTTGCTGTACCTGCGCAGCGCTTCGGCGCACTGCGACACGATGGGTGGGCCGGTTGTGGCGGCGGCGAAGACGGCGCTTGCCAAAGGCGATGTAACCCCGGTCCTCAGGTGGGTGAAGCCGGCCGACGAGGCAGCAATCCGTCAGGCCTTCAAGAAGACGCTCGTTGTGCGTGCCAGAGGCCCCGAGGCCCGGGAACTGGCGGACATGTACTTCTTTGAAACGCTTGTCAGGATCCACCGGGCGGGTGAAGGGGCACCCTACACAGGTCTGAAGCCTGCCGGGGCGGTTGAGCCCGTTGTGGTTGCCTCTGACAAGGCGCTGGAGAGTGGTTCCGCTGATCAACTGGTAAGAATGGTGAACGACGCCGTCGCATCCGGGATAAGGAAGAGGTTCGCGCGCGCCCTTGAGGCCAAGAAGCATGCGGACGAAAGCGTGGCTGCAGGCAGGGAGTTCGTGGAGGCCTATATCGAGTTCACTCACTACGTCGAACGGCTGCACCTTGACGCCGTGAGCAAGAGTGCGCATCACGATGAGCCGGAGGCGGCAGGCGCAGAGCATGGACATGCCCCCTGAGTTGGGGCCGAGGCTACATGAGGAGCAAGGCTGTGCAGACCGTGGGAACCGGATCTGAAAAACTGTCGCTCTGGTGGAAGAACGCGGTCATCCTCACAGTGATTCTGGGGTTCACAATCCTGCTGTGGGTGGCCGGGAGGGCCTACCGCGATGCGCCACCAATCCCGGACAGGGTGGTGAGCCCAACCGGCGAGACAGTCTTCACCGGGCAAGAGGTCATCGCGGGCCAGCAGGTGTTTCTGAAGTATGGGCTGATGGAGAATGGCAGTTTCTGGGGCCATGGTGCCTACCTGGGCCCCGATTTCCCGGCGGAGTACCTGCACGTCCTAGCGGTCCGCATGGCTGAAGTGGTCGCTGAACAACGGTATGGGCGCCGCCTGGGAGAGCTCGGCACTGCTGAGCGAGCGGCAGTGGACGCCGAAGTCCAGCAGTCACTGAAGCGGAATCGCTATGACGCTGAGACGAAGGTCTTGCTGTTCACAGAGCCAGAGGCAGAATGCTATCGCGAACAGATGGGGAAGTGGGCCGCCTACTTCTCCAGTCCGGATAGCAGCCGCGGTCTGCCCGCGCATTACATCACGGACCCCGCCGAACTGCGGCAATTGACTTCGTTCTTTGCCTGGGGCGCGTGGGCGTCGGTGGCGAATCGGCCAGGGCACCGCTACTCCTACACCAACAACTTCCCGTATGACCCTCAAGCTGGAAATACTCCCACGAGCGCGGCGATTCTCTGGAGCGCGCTGAGCCTGATCGCGCTGCTTGCCGGAACCGCAGCCGTGCTTTTCGCCTTCGGCAAGTTCGATTTCCTGGGCTGGAAGGGCAGGGCGGATCATGTTCACCCGATCGTCGTGTCCGGTGCCGCCACGCCGAGCCAGAAGGCAACGATGAAGTATTTCGTGATTGCCGCCGCTCTGCTCCTGGTGCAGGCGTTGGTGGGCGGCGCCGTAGCGCACTACCGCGTTGATCCCAAGGGCTTCTACGGGATTGACCTTTCCAGGTTCCTCCCCAGCCATATCGTGCGCACCTGGCACTTGCAGCTGGCCATTTTCTGGATAGCGACAGCGTATGTAGCCGGAGGGCTCCTACTTGCGCCTTCGCTCGGAAAGCAGGAGCCGAAGGGGCAGGCAAAGGGTGTCAACATCCTCTTCGGGGCACTGCTGGTGGTCGTATTAGGGAGCCTGGCTGGCGAGATGCTGGGTGTCAGACAGTTGTTGGGGAAGCTTTGGTTCTGGTTCGGGCATCAGGGATGGGAGTATCTTGACTTGGGGCGCGGATGGCAATTCCTGCTCGCCATCGGGCTTGCGTTCTGGCTGTGGCTGCTCTTCAGAGCCATTGCGCCCGCCAGAAAGGACCCTGAGCGCGGCGAGATCGCATCGCTTTTCCTGTACGCAGCAGTTGCGATCCCGCTATTCTACGTGCCTGCCTTCCTTTTCGGCAGTTCGACACACTTTTCCGTAGTAGACATGTGGCGGTTCTGGATCATTCATCTTTGGGTGGAGGGCTTCTTTGAGCTCTTCGTGACGGTGATGGTGGCCATCATCTTCTTCCAACTGGGCGTTGTCTCGCGCGTGACTGCCGTGCGCGTGGTCTACCTGGACGCAATTCTGTACCTGGGAAGCGGCATCGTCGGCACCGGTCACCACTGGTACTGGACGGGGCAGTCGAGCATCACGATGGCCCTCGCGGCGACGTTCTCAGCGATGGAGGTCGTGCCGCTCACGCTGCTCACGCTCGATGCCTGGGACTTCATCAAGCTGAGCCGCGGGCGGTGCGATGTCTGCGGGAAGGACGTCGGGTTTCAGCACAAGTGGACCTTTTACTTCCTGATGTCGGTGGGCTTCTGGAATTTCGTGGGCGCGGGCATATTCGGGTTTCTCATAAATCTGCCCATCGTGAGCTACTACGAGGTCGGGACCATGCTCACGCCCAATCATGGGCACGCAGCGATGATGGGAGTCTTCGGCATGCTCGGCGTTGCCCTGATCGTCTTTGCCATGCGGCAGATGCTGCCTGACGAGCCATGGGCGCGGATTGAGAAGTACGTCAATACCTCTTTTTGGGGCCTGAACATAGGGCTCGCGCTGATGGTCATACTGAATCTGTTCCCCGGCGGGATGCTACAGTTCATGGACGTGCTGAACAACGGCTACTGGCATGCGCGCGGGCCATCGTTCCTGAACGAGGGCCTCGTCAAGGTGATCGAATGGATCCGCCTCCCGGCGGACACAATCTTCATCGGGCTGGGTGCGGTGCCACTGCTGGCTGCAACAATATTGGCATTTCGCGCGTTGAGAAGGTCGGCTGCCTCCAGGGCATAGGGTCCGTGTCAGCTGATGATGATTTTGTGACTGCAGCGGGGCCGTCGGCGCTGGGCCGCATCCGGGAGGATGGCTATCCGAGGCGGAGCGAAAATTCAGGGAAAGGAGCAAGGAGGCGAAGATGGCGAGAAGACAGATTGTGGACATCCTCAACGGCGCACGCGCAAGAGACCTCGCAGTGACAATCCAGTACATGTGGCAGCATTACGAGGCCCAAGGGCTGCAAAGTCCTGCGGTAGCAGCCATTTTCAAGAAGGTGGCTATGGAAGAGATGCGCCACGCTGAGAGATTCGCCAAGCGCATCGTCTGCCTCGGAGGCACTCCCACGCACACGCCGGGCCTCATTCGCAAGAGCAAAGACCTCCAGGCAATGGTGGCCGATGACCTCGGGTGTGAGGACGAGGCCATCGCGATGTGCCGCTCAGGCGTGGATGCCTGCGAGCAGGGGGGAGACTATGTGACACGAAGGCTTTTTGAAGAGATCCTAGCCCAGTCGGAAGGCCACAGGGACATCTTCCAGACCCTCCTCGGCCGCAAAGGCGAGGGGCCCTGAGTGCGCGGTGCCAGATCACACCTTCCACAAGGGCGAACCTCCTAGACTGGGACACCAACGACGCAGTGCAACGAAGGGAGTGGAGTATGCGTGCGACTGAGATACTCAAGCACGACCACCTCGACATCGCGTTCGTGTTGACTGCGCTGCGGCGCATGGCCCAGCGGATTGAGACCGGAAGTCCCCTTGATGCGGGATCAGCGGACAAGGCTGTAGACATACTCCGGAACTTCGTAGACAGGTGTCATCACGTCAAGGAGGAGCGCCATCTGTTCAGAGAGTTAGCGGCGCGCGCCAAGTCGTCGGAGGGTGGACCCATTGCGGTCATGGTGCGCGAGCACGGCGACGGGCGCAATCACATCCTGATGATGTCGGGAGCCCTGCCCGCAGCGTCATCAAATGACACGGACGCCGCGCGGACCTTCGCTGAGCATGCAGCCGCGTATGCAGCCCTAATGAGTCAGCACATCACCAAGGAACAGCAGACTGTGTTTGCGATGGCAGACCAGGTGCTGAGCGCGGATGATGATAAGCGCCTTGTGGAAGCCTTTGAGGCCATCGAGCAGGGGGCGCTGGGAGAAGGCGGTCACGAAAGGTACGAGCGCTGGGCCCACGAACTGGTAGAACACAAGCGTCGCGGCAGCGCCAGCACCTAGCCCTTGGGAAGGAGGCCGGGACGATGCCCGTCAGGACAAAGCGCATCTATGACCCGCCGCACCCGGATGACGGCCGCCGCATCCTGGTCATGCGCTACTGGCCTCGTGGCGTGAGGAAGTCAGCAGTTGACGAGTGGCGCAAGGAACTGGGAACCAGCCCGACGCTCATACGGGATTGGAAGTCAGGCGCCATCCAGTGGCCTGAGTTCGCCCGGCGCTACCGCAAGGAAGTCGCCGGTCAGTCTGACCTGATCCGCAAGTTGGCCGCACAGGCAAAGCACGAGACCGTTACACTGCTTTGTGGATGCGAGGACGAAGCTCACTGCCACCGCACGCTGCTCAAGGAGATGATAGCGAGGTCAGCTAGCCGGGCCAGGCCGGACGAATGAAGATGCGATCCCAGGGCTGGATTGTGCAGGTGGGATGAGTGGAAGGCGGGGGCGCTATCGGGAGATGGTGCCCCTGTCAAATGGCAAAGGGACACCCTGGCAACCCCTTGGTGGGCCGATATCGGCACTTACACTCCCACGCCGGTCTCACAGGGGCGTGATCGCCACACACTGCCATGGAGGGGCATATACGCCCTGGCGCACCAGGACCGTCCCGGCATATAATGCGTGTCTAGGAGGATGACAGACGATGAGTGATGCTGATGGCGCGCGCGGGGACCGCGAGCGGAGTCTCATTGTTGGCGGGGTGGCTCTCGTGTACTTCATCGCGGCGTTCGAGATCGTGATCATGATAAGCCCGTTCGCCTTCTTCTTCTATTCGGTTTTCAACCCCATCCTGTTGACGTTGAACCAATCGGCTGCCACCCGGTGGCTTGCCGCTTTCTTCCTGCCCCACATGGTCGCGCCGACAACCTCCCTGTTGCTTGCGGTGCGTGTCCTGGGTTCCGTGTTCTTCATCGCCGGCAGCCTCGTGTTCCTGGTGTGCGCCGGCCAGGTGTACCTGGGCAAACTGCTCAAGTGGGGAGTCGCCAGCCGCCTGTTCTACGCCGTAATCCGCCATCCCCAGTACAGCGCACTGGTCGTGGCCGGCCTGGGGTTGACAATCCTCTGGCCCCGCTTCCTGACCCTCATGTTCCTAGCGGTAATGGTGTTCCTCTACTGCCTGCTCGCCAAGGACGAGGAGCGGCGCATGCTGCGCGACTACGGGGATGGCTACCGGGAGTACCAGCAGCGCACCGGCATGTTCTGGCCGCGCTTCCGCCGCCGGCCGGTAGCTGTGAAACGGCTCACCTGGGGGACCGCGCCGCTCCTGTTCGTCATCCTCATGGGCGGCGCGGCGGTGTTCGGCTTCGGGCTCAGAGCCTACACGGTGGCGCACTTGCCGCTGGCACGCGTGAACGGGATTGATCTCATCTCCATCATGCCCGGCGACCTCTCGAACGCGAAGGACCTGCTGCAGGGCGCACGCGAGGATCCCGCCGTGGCCTCCCGCCTGCGTTCGATGCGCGCGTCAGGCGACAGCCGCATCCTGGCTTACGCAATGCCGGTGAACTACGTCATGCAGGGGATGATCGCCAATACCGGCCCGGAATGGAAGCTGTTCAAGCACCACCAGACATTCGCGATGATCGCGGACTACATCCTCCACCCGATAGGCCATCTCCAGGGCGGCCACATGCACCACGGCATGGCGATGCCCATGCGCCATGGCCCAGAGATGTACAACAATCCGATGATGCGCCGGCGGATCATATTTCTTGAGGTGCGCGGCAATCACCCCCTGAGCGCGCCGGGTGATGATTTTGCCATCAACAACCAGCGCATCCCGCGCTTCTACGCCGACGTCCACCTTCACACGAACGAAGTCCTGCAGGTTCGAGAGACGCCTCACGGAACTGGATGGGGCACGGTCCCAACACCGATGTTCTAATGCCGGCGTCTCAAGGTGCCGCGGCCCGGTTATATGAACGGCAGGTCATTGGACGCATCGCACAGCCCTGCACCCAGCCTTGCGCGCCTGGTTCAGGTCATGCTGAAGGCAGGCGCGACCGGATTTGGCATGGGCATGGTGGGCATCCTCCAGCACGAGGCGGTCACGCGCCGGGCGTGGTTGCGCCAGGAGGAGTTCGCAGACGGAATTGCCCTGGCGAACCTGTTGCCTGGTCCGATTGCGGTGGACGTTGCCGTCTACGTCGGCTACCGGCTGCGCGGCTGGGCCGGAGCGACGGTTTCTCTTCTTGCGCTGCTCGCGCCCGCCTTCGCGATCATGGTGGGGCTCACGGCCGCCTATCTTCACTACGGCAGGGTGCCGCAGGTCCACGGAATCTTCAAAGGGTTCAACGCCGCTGTGGTTGCGCTGGTGCTGTCGGTTGCCTATCGCACCGGCAAGTCATCGCTCAAGACGGCTCCGCAGGCGGCGCTCGCGGCCGCCGCCCTTGCCGCTGCCATTCTGCGCGCCAACCTCATCCTGCTCGTGCTGGCATGCGGCGCGGTGGGGGCGCTTCTCCTCCGTCCCAAGCCCCAGCCCAAGCCGGAGTCAACGCCGTGAACTTACTCCGGTTGGCACTCGTCTTCGCGAAGATCGGCGCGGTCGTTTTCGGCGGCGGCTTCGTCATGATCCCGTTCATCCAACGCGAGGTCGTGCAGCATTACGGCTGGCTCACTCAGCAGCAGTTCGCTGACGCGATCGCCCTTGGGCAGATCACTCCCGGCCCTGTCCTGATCTCCGCCACATTCATCGGCTACAAGGTGCAAGGGTTCCCTGGAGCGGCGGTGGCAACGCTGGCAGTCTTCCTGCCCTCGTTCCTGATGACCGGGATCGCGGCAGGCCAGTTGGTGCGCCTGCGCGGCAATCCGCGTGTTTCAGGTTTCATCCGCGGGGTGCTGCCGGCGGTGGTGGCGATGCTGCTGACGGCCGCTGTCGCCATTGCTGGATCAACTTTGTGGCCCGATTGGCGCTTGCTCGCCGTGGCGCTCGGGGCACTCCTTCTGCTGGTCAGGTTCAAGGTGGATGCGGTTTATGTGGTGCTCGGGGCCGGCGTTGTCGGATTCCTGATGAATCACTGAGACCCCATAGCCTAGGATCCTGGTGGCGATGTTCTTGCAGGGTGCGGTGACCGTCCGCCTGCTGGCGCGGCTCAGACTGACCCGTAGGGTCCCAGAATTAGTCCACGCATCATTTTGCCCTGGATATGCTCGCGTCCTCCTGGTAACATAGCCTAAAGGAGACAGCGGCTAGGCGGGAAATGCCCGTAGGGTCCCAAAGCAATGTGACATAGGCAGGCTGTCCTTGTCAGGGGCCCGTGAGAGCGCATGCGGGGGTCAAGCGTGGCTGAGACCGGCTCTCCTGTCCGTGTCAAATGGCGATGGGACACCTCTGAGGGCCCTGTGGGCTTGCCTCTAGTCCCGAGCCATTCTATCATATTGGACGATTCTGCGGCGCCTCAGGCGCC
>Ga0315280_10001026_pt1 | contig 49830 bp, 49 predicted proteins | sample YL17G06_40_MG_FD_203697 | JGI IMG/M metagenome (GOLD analysis project Ga0315280, IMG submission 203697) | Sediment microbial communities from Yellowstone Lake, YNP, Wyoming, USA - YL17G06_40 | ecosystem: Environmental > Aquatic > Freshwater > Lake > Sediment | place: USA: Wyoming | collected... | reverse complement strand
TAAACGGACGAGATTCTAGAACCCTCGTCCACAACTGCTTTCCGCGGCATCAGCGCAAGGCCATGCGCTCAGCCGCGGAGAAAATCGTTCAGCTCTGTCGGACAACTGCCCGAAATTTCACACGCCATCTGTGTGTGCGGAGACGGAAAAAGTTAAGCGCTTGAAATTCAAGCTGATTCGAAAAATCAGCATAAAAAGCGCCGAGTTTTCACCCTCCGCAGAACGATACTCTAGCGTTTAAAGGGGCGTGCCTCTTTTTTTGAGCTTTTTTGGAGTTAAGAAATTCCGCGCTATTGGTGTATCCCAAGGTCAGAGACCTTGATAAGGCCATAGGCCTTAACCATATCTGTTACCATCGTGCTCGATTTTTTTGGTGCGCGATGAAGACCATTTGGTCCAGGACTATGTCCTGGTGGTGCAAGACTAGTCCTGCTGCGCGGCTGTTTTTATGATTGTTCAGCCGGCTTTGACCGGGTTTTTGAGTTCGCCGATGCCTTCCACATAGACCGTGATCTCATCGCGGTCTTTCATCTGACCTGTCCCGTAAAAATAGTTGACTGTCCCCATTTTCCGTGGCCAAATTACTGGATGAGGAGAATCTGAGCAAAGAGGCTCGCTCCTGTTACAAATATTCGTTAAGGCTTGCGCCCTACAAGACAAAAATATGGAAAAGGCTGATCAGAAATTGGTCAAAATCAACGGGGATTACAAACAGGCAAAAAGCTTAATCCGCCAGGAAAAAATCGCGGATGGCCTTGAAGTGTTAAAAAAACTGGCCCCGTCCGGCCATTCCGCGGAAGTATTCAATGACGCGGGGGTCTGCTATCATCTCCTGGGCGATTCCGAGCGCGGCTTGGATATGTTCCGGCTCGCGCTCGAGAAAGCGCCTGCTTTTGCGCTTGCCAGGATCAATCTTTTTTATCTGGAAAAGGCGCGGGAGTTAAAGCGCGGCAATGATCTCACATTTCGCAGCATCAATCACGACGGACTGAGCCCGAACACGCCCCGGCCCAGGATCAGCGTCATTGTCCGCACTTATAATCGACCGGATTTGCTCAAAGAGGCGCTGGCCAGCCTCAAAAATCAAATCTTTAAAGACTTTGAAACCATTGTCATAAATGACGGATGCACAGAAGAAGCCGCAGTGGTGTGCAAAGAGGCCGATCTGCCCGGCCTCCGCTATTTCAATGCTCCACACAAAGGCCCGGCCGCAGCCTTGAACCGCGGACTGGAAATGGCACGAGGCGACTATATCACGTTCCTCGATGACGACGACATCATATATCCCAATCATCTGAGCGGCCTACTTGATCGCCTGGAAAAAGCCGGCCGGCCAGGGGTTGCTTACTCTGACACAAGCATTGCTTCCTTTGACAAGAACGGAAAACTGGCGCAGAGCAGGATCAGGTCCGAGCCCAGCGTGGACCTGGAAAAGATTTTTCATTACTGCCCTATCCCTATACAGAGTATGGTTAGCCGGGAGTGCTTTGAAAGGGTGGGCCAATTCCTGGAGCCGCTGGTCTATGACGCCCATGACTGGGAGATGTGGATGAGAATTGCCAAGCGCTACAATTTTTATCATCTTGCAGAGGTGACCAGCGAAATCCGCAACCACCATCAGCTGGCCCGCAGCAGCCGCCGAAGCCCTTTTGGCAAATATTATTACGGCAACCTGGCGCATTATTTTCATCAAGGCATCGCTCTTTTCAGTTTTCCGAAATTCGAGCGCAACGAGCGTGCTTATCAAATCGCTGTCGGGGAACTCGGCCTCCTCCTTCAAAAATATCCTGACCTCGAGAAAAAAATTCGCCTTTACCGATTTTATCATTCCAGGACCGTTCACGGATATTTTTATGCGCGTTACAACAGCCTGAAAATGTTCCGCGAGTTCAAGGCGGCAAACGACTTTCTCAAAGTTGCGCTCAAGCTCAAGCCGCTGGAGCCAAAGTTCTGGGCAAGCTGGCTATCTTCCCTCTTTTCAAAAACAGATGGAGCGGATAATGCTCTGGTTTAAAAAAGGCTTCAGCCCTCTGGTCGCGATAAATCATAAACCCAGAGTATGTGCCCCTTTGCAAAAAGGGAATGCGGCTATTCTTCAAACCGGGTCCTGAGAACCTTCCCAACTCTTTTCCATCTCTGAAAATTCCTGAACCACTTGTCTTGAGCGGGGCCGGCCGTTGATGATCCTGTCCGCCAGCCGATTTTTTAAAATGAGAAGCTCCCAGGCCAAACGCGCGCCGGGTATCGCATTAATTTCGTTGCGCTTGAGCGAAAAGCGGTTGTCGCGGAGCCGGATGGCTCCGCGCTCGGTGCTAAAGGCAATTTTATACCCGGCTTGCTGCGCAAGTTCAATCGCCAAGCCGCTGTAATATCCAAAAGGCCAGCTAAGACTCGGGCACGCAAGACCAAGCCGGTTTTCAATAATGTCTTTAGAGCCTTTAAGCTCGGCCAGGATTCTGGCTCGCGCGTCGTTTTCAGACTCATAATCTCCCAGCGGAGCCAGTTTTTCCGCAAATTTACGAAGCCCGGCCTTTAACTCTTTATCGCTGTTTGCGGATGATTGCATTTGATTTCGGCAATACTCAATCAGCTGCTCAAGCGCTTCCTTCCTGGGCAGAAACCGCCGCACGGCCAGCGCCGATGCTTGCTCGAAAATGGGCAGCCCCGGCTTGATCTCGCCTTCATAAATCTGATGAAATTTCCAGTAAGCTTCGCGGCTCCGGATAAATTTTTTGACCCGGCCGCAACGAAAACCAATTCGATGGGACAAGCCGTGAGAACCAAACTCAATCAGGCCGCTTTTGGCCATTTCCTGGGCCATTTCCCAGCTTAAAAATAATCTTCGGTCGCCCTTTAAAGCCGACTTTACCGCCTGGTCGAGGGTGAAATTTCCCGGTTCGGCCGGAATCCGGCTTTTGGGACCAATGCTATTATCTTCATTCATCCAATCGGTGACCAGAAAGACAACCGCATTCATTTTATATTTTTGGAGCAATGGATAAGCATAAACATAGAAATCAAGAAAGCCGTCATCAAAACTAAGCAGGATCGGTCTTTCCATGGCCAGAGGCTTTCCGGACAGGAAATCAATGAGGTTGGCAATAGAGATCGTGCGATACCCTCGGCTGAGCAGAGCATTAAGCTGGTTTTCAAAGAGTTCAGGTGGAATTGAATACTTTTCCTCCAAAGGGTTTACCCGATGGTAACATAAGCAAATAACCCCTTGATCTTTCATTTAACCTTTGTAATTGGGGACAGACACCTATTTCTCAGATTTCTCGTTCGGCTTTGACCGGGTTTTTGAGTTCGCCGATGCCCTGGATATAGACCACTATCTCGTCTCCGTTTTTTATCTGGCCGATGCCTGCGGGGGTTCCGGTTGCGATCACATCTCCGGGTTCAAGAGTCATCACGCTGGAGATAAAGCTGACCAGCTGAGCGGGCGGAAAGATAAGGTTTTTGGTGTTTGATTTTTGCACGACCTTGCCGTTGAGCCGGGCTTCTATCTCCAGGTTCATCGGGTCCAGCTCGGTTTCGATCCAGGGGCCGATAGGAGCGAAGGTGTCAAAGCCTTTGGCTCGTGTCCACTGGCCGTCCTTAGCCTGGAGGTCTCTGGCGGTAACATCATTGAAACAGGTGTAGCCGAGGATGTATTCATTAGCTGATTCCGGTTTTACATTTTTCGCGGGGCGGTAGATGACCACTGCCAGCTCGGCCTCGTAGTCCACCCGCTTTGACTGCGGGGGTATGATGATCGGCTCTCCCGGATCAATGACCGCGGTTTTCGGCTTCAAAAAAAGGAGCGGCTCTTCCGGGATTTTTTGCTTCAGTTCTTCCGCATGATCCCGGTAATTGAGACCGACTGCGACAATCTTGCACGGGCTGACCGGGCTTTTGAGTTTCAGGCTCTCAAGCTTCCCCAGCTTGGTGCCCGGCCTGGAGGATTCCGCGTCGGCCTGAAGAGCATAAACCTCGCCTTCAATCACAACCCCGTACTCGATTTTTCCCGGAGAAATTTCCACCCGACAAATTTTCAAGCTCGCCTCCTGCGAAATATCATAAGGCGATTCTAGCAGAACCCGGTTTATAAAAAAAGAAAGCGGCCCTGGTCAGGGATAAATACTCCGAGGCAAGAGCAAGGGTCCCGAGGGTAGGTGGTGGTTGGATTCAATTTAGGGCATCAACTTGCCACGGAGGAGGTATTCCCAAAAACCAGGGCCACTATGTGAAAGACCAAATTATGCCGGAATTATAGCAGATTTCCTAACCTTGTCAAGCAAAAAATACAATATTTTGAAATTTTTTTTAAGAGGGAGCACAACATATGGATTTTGGAGAAAAAGTACTTTAATCAATTTCGAATTTTGATTTTCCACAACTGCGCAAAAGCTGTGGATAACCCAGAGGGTTAAAAACCGGGATGAAACAAAATAATGCAGGAATATCAAGTGGTTAAATCGGCAGCTGAGGCTTCGTTTTTTTATATTATAAGCGCTCCCAAGATGATCAAAATCACTCCCGGACCCGCGCCGGCCAGGCTCAGGGCTTTTCCGGAAAGGCCGAGCAGAGTTTCGAGCCGGCCCGGGAAATTTCCGAAAAAAAGCGCGAGCAAAACACCGGCTGCGACCAAAATGATGCCTAAGATGCTGAGAATTTTCCTTTGGCTGGTATCCTGTTTTGGCTGTAAAAGATCGCGATAAAAGAGGCCGGAGTCCTTGATGTAAGGAAAAACCGAGAGCAGCACCAAGGGTCCGAGCGTGAGGCCGAAAAAGAGGTTGTTGAAGCAAATCCAGTTGGCGAGCACTTTGAAGGGAACGATTCCCATCAGGTCAAGGCCGAAGCCGATCACCACCCCGCATGCGCATCCGCCGAGCGCGATGGCCAGCTGAAGAGCGCTCCAGCGTCGGAGCGGCATTTTCCACAAGCGAAATCCGACCACGATTGCGCATGAGCAAGCGGCAAGTCTAATCGCAGATGCTAAAAGGATCGAGTTTGGGAACGGAGTCTGCCATTTTGTGAGAGGCCTATTCCACAAGCTTGATGCGATCAAGAACGCCGACGATACAGCAAGAGCAACAGCAAGTTGAAGTGCAAACCACTTACGCAGATCAATTTTCCAGTTAAAATTTTCCTGAGCGAGCGCGCGGTAAATCTTGTAAGGCAGATAGCCGTAGAGGAAGTTACCGATGATGCCGGGGATTGAGCCCGGGCCGAGCGTGCCGAAGAAATCTCCGATCAGGTTTCCGAAAGCCGCGCCGAACGCTCCCGCAGGTCCGAACAGCAGGCTGCAAGCGGCAGGGATCGCTGCCGCGGGCCTGAGCTCGGCCAGGCTGGGGATGATCTGGATGAACTTGAACGGGATCAAAAGCGCGACATAGAGCGCGGCCGAAACCGAGGTGAGAACCACCATCCTCGTGTTTGACCACATCTTGCCCAGTTCGCTCAAATTGGTTCTCCTAGAATTCCATCCCCTTGCGGGCCTTGACGCCTTTTGCGTAATAATGTTTTATTGGCTTCATTTCGGTGACCAGGTCCGCGAGCTTGATCAGCCTCTTGTCCGCCCAGCAGCCGGTGAGGATAAGCTCCATTTTCTTGGGCTTTTTCCTGATCAGCTCCAGCACTTGGTCCAAGCCGATCAGGCCGAAGTCCAGCGCGCAATTGATCTCGTCAAGCACCAGAATATCCGCCTCGGCTTTTTCTATCTCCTTTTTTGCGAGCGCAATTGCTTTCTGAGCTAATGCAACATCGATCTTCGCGGGATTTTTTTTGCTGACAAAGTCCTTCCTGCCCGCCTGGATGATTTTGATCAGGCCTTTGAACTTTTTCGCGGCTTTAAGCTCTCCGTAGTTGATCTGCCCTTTCATAAACTGGATGATCGTGGTCTTGCAGCCGTGGCCGGCCGCGCGGAAGGCCAGCCCGAGCGCGGCCGTGGTCTTGCCCTTTCCGCCCCCGGTATAAATCTGCACCAGGCCTTTTTTCAGCTTTGGCATTTTCTCTATTTAACCGCAAAGACGCAGAGAACGCAAAGGCAGGGCAGTGCCCTGCACCTCTCCCTTTCACCGCAGAGCCGCAGAGCACGCAGAGAAAAACTTTCTTTACTAAAAATAAAAAATCCAAAGTCCCGCGGGACGCGGATGCGAGAGGGTATAGGCGCTGTTTTGATTGAATTCATAAGGTCCGATTAAAACAAAGTTATTTTTGTCCAGCTCGGTTTTTAGCTTCTTTTTTTGTCCTTTAAAGCTGACAAAAAATATTTGTTCGCCGTCAAAGCCGACGCCTGCAAACTTAACTTCGCGGATAAATAATTCCTCTTTCTCAGCCTGGGAAAGCCCCTGAATGTAGCCCACCAGTTGCTCATAGGCGTGGTCAATTGCTTTCTGGGATTGGAACGCAGAAGGATGCTTGTATTCAATGACCACTCGGCCGTGAAGCGCGTCCGGACGGCCGGCGTTAAAAACGGTTCTTTCGTATTGGGGGGAGGGCTTGATCCCCAGGTCTTTTAAAACCGGCTTCAGAATTTTTTCAAAACCGATTCGAAGCTCTTCCTCGGTCTGGGATTTGCGCGCAAGTTTCTGGGTTTCAATAACAAGGTTGTCGGCCAGTTTTTTAAGCGAGTCCAAAAGCCCCTCTTTATTAGGTTTTAAGTATATCACGGCCTGGGGTTTAATTTCACCAGGCCGGAAAGATTAAACTCTCTCCACGATCATTGCTGCCGCCTCTCCGCCGCCGATGCAGAGCGTTGCCAGGCCGGTCTTGGCTTTGCGGTCTTTCATCGCATAGATGAGCGTGGTGAGAATCCTGGCGCCGGAGGCGCCGATGGGATGTCCGATTGCGACCGCGCCTCCGTTCACATTCACCTTTTCCATATCCAACTTGAACTCTCTTTCAGCGGCGATCACCTGCGCGCTGAAAGCCTCGTTTAGCTCAAGCAGGTCGATTTTATCCAGAGTGTAGCCGGTTTTCTTGAGCAGATTTTTGACCGCATCAATCGGAGCGATGGTGAACCACTCGGATTCCCTGGCCGCGGAACAATGGCCGACAATCCTGACCAGAGGCTTTAAGCCCAGCTCTTTCGCTTTCCCGGCGCTCATCACCACCACCGCGGCCGCGCCGTCATTGAGGCTGGAGGCGTTCGCGGCTGTGACCGAGCCTTCTTTGGTGAAAGCCGGCCTCAGTTCCGGTATTTTATCTTCCTTGAATTTCTTCGGCTCCTCATCCTCGGAAACCACCATTGGAGCGCCTTTTTTCTGAGGAATCTCAACCGGAACAATCTCGTTTTTGAATTTGCCCTCAGCCATGGCCTTGAGCGCCCGCTTGTAGGAGCGGATGGCGAACGCGTCCTGGTCCTCTCTGCTTATCTTCCATTCTTTTCCCAGCATATCCGCGCATGCGCCCATATGGCATCCCTGGTAAACATCCCAGAGCCCGTCGTGGATCATCAGGTCAACCACTTTCTGGTCTCCCATCCGGTATCCCTGCCGCGCGCCGGGAAGGAAGTAGGGTGCGCTGCTCATGGATTCCATTCCGCCGGCGACGATGATGTCCGCATCTTTGTTTGCGATCATTGCGTCAGCCAGCATCACGGATTTAAGGCCGGAGCCGCAGACCTTGTTGATGGTGAGCGCATTCACCTTCCAGGGCAGGCCGGCCAAAACCATTGCCTGCCGCGCGGGCGCCTGGCCCACGCCTCCGGAAAGAACGCAGCCCATAATAACCTCGTCAACCTGCTCGGGCTTAAGGCCGGCACGGACGAGCGCGGCCCTGATCGCGACTGCGCCGAGCTGGGGCGCGGTCAAAGGCGCCAGCGTTCCCAAAAAAGAGCCGACCGGGGTCCTGGCCGCACTGACAATAACATTATCTCCCATTTTCAAAACCTCCTGGAATTTTTTAGCGGGTTTGAGAATTTTAATGACTGCCGGAGCCGTTGTCAATTTATCCCGGCTGCGCTTCCATTCTAGCATAAAGTATTTCGGATGCGAACTATTGCGGATTTGGGCAGGCCAGCGGCCTGCACCTCTTGCTTCGAGCCGCAAGCAGACTGAATAATGACCGTTAGAGAAAGGTCAATATGGAATTTTCCTCTCGCTTCCTGTCCTCCAAAGGCCCGAGCGGTCGGGGACGGAGGAGTATGCGCTTAGGCGGTAAATGAGAAATGAATTTTCATGTCCCGAAGGCATTATTGGGGATAAAGAAACCGGCCCCGTTTTGGACGGGGCCGGTTTGGTCATCAGGAAAAAAGATTAGAGCAGGTCCAGCTCCATCATCACAATAATCTCGTTGATGTTGGGATATTTGACGTCTTTCATTTCTTCGGGCTTCTTGATCACATAATCAATGCCGGCCGTGGTATGGTCGTTGGCAAGATAGTTGATGCCAAAGGTATGCCAGGTTTCAGTGTCAAAGCTCTCGATATCGATGTCCTCATACTCAATATCATTATTTTTCAGGCTGGTGTAATCGATGAAGTCATAGCGGTAAACGGGCTGGATGTCCCCGAACCGGCCGCCGACCTGGGCGTAGAATCCGGACCAGGTGTTGCCCTTCTTGTCAAATCCATCCGGCTTTTCCGACCAGGTCAGGGTGTCAGTGGCATATTCGCCGCCAAAAAAGAACTTCTTGGCGTCATAGTTAAGGCCTGCGCCCCAGCCGAAGTTGCGTCCGTTGAGAGGCGATTGTATTGGCGTTGCGGTGAAATTCAGATTATGCAGGTCTATGTACTCATCAAAATAGAAGCCGCGCACGGTCAGTTTGCCGGGGCCGAGATCGTGGGCAAGGGTCAGGGCAAGGTCCCATCCCTTGGTCCGGTTGTAGTCAAATGCAAGGTCTCCTGTTGTCTCGATTACCTTTAGCAGACCCAGAAGATTACCAGCTCCACCATTGAACCACTCATTATACGCCTTGTATTCCAATTCCACGCCCTCTAGCGGGGTGACAATGAAACCCGCGCCGGTGACATTTAGGGGCAGCGGGACCCTGAAAAAGCCGCCGGGACTACCTTCCGGCCCAGTCGGGGACGTCAGGGCCATATTTACCAGCATCTCATTGAATCCAAACACGCGGTTGGCGATCAGAGGCGGATTCGCGGTGTGGATGACATTTGCCCTGTGCACCCCGGTGTTGGCGAGCAAGGTGGGAATGACTGACCTTCCAAACCTTACTTTAAGCTGGTCAATAACTTTAAAATCAGAATAAGCTTCCATCGGCTGAATGAACACATCCATGGTCGGGTTAGTTTTAGGCATGGCCATGATGACGCCCGAGTCCCCGGGGCCCCAGGGCATTTTGGGCAAACCACCCATCTCCCCCTCAAGAGTCGGGCTCATCATCACAAAATCCCCGTACACAAGGCCTTGCAGGATTTTGTAAGTCAGCCGGTCGCCAATCTTGCCGGTTATTTCAATCATTATGTCTCCGGCCGAGAAGGTGTCATAACCCAGCCAGCCGATTTCGTCCTCATGTCCAGGTTCGGCCGCGTCCTTGTTGGATTCCCCTGACCAGCGATAGCTGATATCCATGTGCACGCCGACCTTCATTGAGCCGGCCGTGGACTCGATCTCCGCATACATCGCCAGAGGCGCGGCGAAGATCAAAGCCGCGAAAAGAATTCCTGACAGCTTTTTCATTTTCGTTCTCCCTCCTTTAAAATATCGGTTATTTTTTCCCACTTCCCAATTAACTTCTTTTGAGTATCCTTATCCCTTTTATTATTTAGCTGTCCCTCCAAGGCCCCGGCAGTGGGCATTACCAAAAGTTTAGCGCTGTTTACGGCCTTGTTGCGGACAGGACATTTTCAGCTTTAACCAATCGGATATTGAAAAATCTCAGACGCGCACAATCGCTAAGGCTGGAGGCGCTCCCGCTTCCCCCGGGACGATGACCACGCGGCGGGGACAAGCGCGCGTCGATTTTATAGACCGTTCCCAGATTCCTGGATTTTAGAATCATCCCCCCCTTCTCCCGCGTCCCATTCCCGGAGATAAGACTAAATGGTATTTTCCCCCAACCTGCTAAACAAAAACTACCCGGTATCCAGAATTCAACTGCAAATTATTCTACTCTTGAAAGTCATCAAATGTAAAGAGAGAGACCGGTCATTGTTTCTTTCCCCAGCAAGCCAGCATTCTAGCATAGCTTTGAAGATAACCGCAATTTTTGTGCATTAAGCGCGGAAACTTCTTTACAAAGACCGGCCAGTTGAGTTAAAATGGATGAGTGAGCCAAACAAGGAGGTGGCATATGAAGCGAGGGGGAATAATCTTAGCGCTGATGGCTGTTATTCTGATGCTGATAAGCGGCGCCGGCTGTTCCTGGTGGGAGAAAGAGTGGACGCTAAAACCCGCGGCCTCCGCGCAGCCTTCGCCGCAAGCAGGCGCGACCGTTGCTCGGGCTGAGCCTAGCGCAGAGCCAGCTTCGACTGCGGCTCCAACCAAGCCCAGCGCTACGCCGGTGTCAACCGCGGCGCCGGCCAAGCCGAGCGAACAACCGCAAGCAAGCGCGGCGGTGGAAGAGCGGCCGGGTCCGGCCCCGGTTGAGGAAGAGCCAGCGCCGGCTTTGCCGGGCAAGGAGCAGATGCCGGCCAGGGTGATCAGGCTGCACGAGGTCAAGGCGGGGGAAAATCTCCACCTTATCGCGGGTTATTATTATGGCGATGCGCGGCAGTGGAAGAAAATCTGGGAGTTTAACGAGAAGACGATTAAGAACCCGAACCGGCTGCAGGTCGGACAGATAGTCAAGGTTGAAGTAGAGCCGGGCTGGAAGCCCAAGTTTAATATGGAGCAATACCTTGCTCAGGAACGCGGGGCAGGAGCCGTAAAGAAAACCGAGGAACCGCCGAAGAAGGCGACCTATGTGAGGGAGAGGGAAGAGGTTCATTCCACTGTCACCCCGAGGCTGCTGGAAGAGCCGGGTAAAGAGGCTCCTCAAGAAACGGCCCCGCCGCCCGAAACCGAAGGCGGCGGCAAACCGTAACAAGGCTTAACAGCAAAAAAATTCATCTTTGGAACTCAACCACGCGCGCTGAAATGAGGGTTCACGCACGCGGCCGCGTAAAACGCAAGCCGCGCTGGTTTGGCAAAGATAGCTGACCTTTCAGTCAGTAGCCCGATGTCCGGAAAAATTTTACTGATCAATACCAACCGCATGCGGCCGAGGATCGCGCCGATCGGGTTGGACTATCTGGCGAGCGCGCTGGAAAGGGCGAACGCTGATGTGCGTTTTTTTGACCTTGCGCTTGAGGGCCGGGGCTGGACGGAGCGGCTCAAGAGCTTGCTAAGAGATTTTTCGCCGGATTTGATCGGCATTACCGTCAGGAACATTGACGACTGCTATTTTCTTTCCGGCCGGTTCCTGGTCAGCCCGCTTCGCTGGCTGATTCGCCATATCCGAAAATACAGCGATGCCGGGATTGTTCTCGGAGGCGTGGGATACTCAATCGCTCCCTTGGGCCTGCTCGCATATATCGAAGCGGACTACGGCATTTTTGGAGACGGGGAAAGCGCGGCGGTAAAACTTTTGCAGGCGGTTTCGAGCGGCAGGGAGCCGAAGGCTCATGAAATTAGAGGGCTTGTGATTCGGGGCCAAAACCATTTTCAGAGGGCTGAAATTGACCCGGGCCGGGTCAAGCTGAATCGTAAGCTGGCTGACAATTCTCTTTATTTTGAGCTTGGCGGCCAGGTCGGGATCGAGACCAAGAGAGGGTGCAGCGGAAAATGCATTTACTGCGCGGACCCGCTCGCCAAAGGCAGCAAGACGCGGATGCGGGAGCCGGAAGCGGTTGCGGACGAGATTGAGGAGCTTTTGAGTTCAGGGGTCTGGGCGTTCCATCTTTGCGACAGCGAGTTCAACCGGCCATACCGGCACGCCGCGGCTGTGCTTTCTGAAATCGAGCGCCGAGGCCTGGGGAAGAAGATTCATCTTTATGGCTACTTCTCGCCGATGCCGTTTGACGATGACTTGGCCGGTTTATATGCGAAGGCGGGCGGAAAAGGCATCTGCTTCGGCGCGGACTCGGGCGTAGACGAAATGCTTTCAACTCTGAAGCGTGACCACTCGGCCAAGGACCTGGAGACCGCGCTTGCCGCGTCCAGGAAAGCCGGGATCAAGGTGATGTATGATTTGCTTTTAGGGGGGCCGGGCGAGAGCAAAAAGACTCTCTCAGAAACCATCAGCCTGATGAAAAGATTAAAGCCGGACCGGGTGGGCATAAGTTATGGTATTCGGGTTTACGCGGGAACCGAACTGGAGCGCCGGATGAGATCAGAAGGGGAAAGCCTGCGCCTTTCCGCGGGCCAACGCGGTCAAAAGCAAAATCCGGAACTGATTTTTCCGAGGTTTTATGTTTCGCCCGGCCTTCGAAAAAAGGGCTTTGATTTCCTGCGCAAACTGGTCGGAGACGACAACCGCTTCTTCCTGCCCGCGGCAACAGCCAAAAAACAAAACTATAACTACAGCGGGAATTTATATCTGGAGAAGCTGATTGCAAAGGGCGCGCGGGGAGCCTACTGGAAGATGCTTTTAGATGCGGGTCAAAAGGACTAAATTTTTCAGGGATTGATGAAAAAGGACGATAACGAAATAGAAATAATTTTTTTCTTGCATTTTTTTCACAAGTTATGATAAAATTTGATACAAAAGAAAAGGAGGGAGAAAAATGGGAGCGGGAGCGCAAATCGCGTGCAAAGTGGCAAGAGGAATGTTTTCAACTGAACGGGTTGTTAGAATTGATTTTCCGGATGGAAAATCTGTTTCTGCTTTAGTGGATGAGGACAAAGTAATTGTAAAAGCGGATCCTAAACCTGGGGAATTTGTTGATGGGAAAGTGAAAATTTCGATTGTGGAGAAAGAAAGGGGGTTCTATATCATTGACCTCCCTGGGACTGGGATTACAAATGGCACGAGAGTAAGGGTTCCTGAGTCATGGATTAGAAAATGATACTCAGTGATGTGGAAATCCAAGAGGCCCTGGAGCAGAAGAAAATTGAAATTGAGCCAGCCCCAGGAAAAGAACAATACACTACAACGGCTCTAGATCTGAGACTTGGCAGCGAACTTTATGAGTTAACAACGGTTGAGGAACTGAATGGTCAGGAGCCAAGAGGCACCCATAGGCCGATACAAATTAATTTGGCAACGATTGATACCCAAGAATTTTTTCGGAGATACGCGAAAGAAATAAAGCCTAGAGATGGTTCTTTTATTTTAGAGCCCCATAAATTTGTGTTGGGCCTAACTTTAGAGAAAGTAAGTCTTTACAAAAAGTCGAAAATAGCTGCTCGAGTTGAAGGAAGGAGCACCTTGGCTAGGATGGGGCTAAGTGTCCATTTTACAGCTCCCACGATTCATTGCGATTTTTCGGGGCGAATAGTTTTAGAAATGTATAACTTCGGAAATTATGAGTTGATCCTTACGCCAGGAACGCTTCCCATTTGCCAGTTAGTATTTGAAAGAGTGGGTAAAACGCCTAAGTCAGCAATTGCCACACCGTACCAGCATCAAAGGGATATCCGCTAATTCCCCGAAATAACAATGGACTCAAACCCCGTGCCCCGTGGGAACAGCCCACGTGATATTTCTTTCTGGGCGAAATGAATTGAGCCCCTGTGCGTTCACCTGTGTTATTTCATCGCCATTGCGAATCTTTTTTCGACCTCTTTCCAGTTGGCGATTTCCCAGAATGCGTCCACGAACTTTCCCCGCAGGTTCTTGTAGTCGATGTAGTAGGCGTGCTCAAACACATCGAGCACCATCAGGACACTGAACCCGGGGAAAAGGTTGGTGTTGTGTTTTTCGATCTGCATAATCAGGGGCCGCAGGCTTTTATTACAGTAGGTTAAGGCTGCCCAGCCTGAGCCTTCCACGCTGTTCGCGGCCTTGGTAAAGTCGTCCTTGAACCGGTCAAAGCCGCCGAACTCCTGGTCGATTGCCTCGGCTAATTTGCCGGCGGGCCTGCCGCCCCCGCCCTTTCCCGCGGTCGCCAGGTTTTCCCAGAACAGAGAGTGCAGCACATGGCCGCCGATGTTCCAGGAAAGCTCTTTGAGCGTGGACTTGACATCAAAATCCGTTTTTTCTTTTCTGGCTTTGTCCAATTTTTCCAGGATTGCGTTTGCGCCGTTGACATACGCCTGGTGATGCTTCTGGTGATGAATCTTCAGCTGCTCCTCGGAAATCTGGGGCGCAAGCGCGGTGTAGTCATAAGGCAGACTAGGCAACTCGTAAAATTTCTTGTCCGGCATTTTGTCCTCCTTTGATTATTTCCCGGTCAACTCTTTGACTTCTTTCTTGCCGTGCTCAATTTCCTGAACCTGCTGCTTATCTATCTCCAGAAGCATAGCCTGGAATTCCCCGTAATGGGTCTTCTCTTCCTTGGCCACATCCATAAAAACAGCCTTGATCTTGTCATCCCTGGTCATCGCGGCCAGCTGCTCGTAGAGATTTATCGCATCCAGCTCAGCAATGATCGCCACCCGCAATATCTCCCGGTCAATGTCGTCTTTCCTTAAATTCTCCAGATTAAAAGGGGTAGTCGCAAGCATAGCTTACCCTCCTTTGCCCAAAATATGGTCATCAAAAACGGATTGTCAATAGCCAGAAAAAGAATTTGCAAAATGCGCGAAAGGTCTCTATTTTGCGCAAAGCAAAGCTTTGGCCTTCTCGGGGCTTCAAATTCTCGGGCGTTTCATATCCAGCGCAGGATAACTCCGAACACGATGATTCCGGCCAGGTCTATGCCGTAGATCACGATGAGGGCTGCGATCTTGTTCCGGATTTTCTCCATATCATGCACCCAGTAGGCAACCGCGAAGAAGGTCAGGTATCCGACCAGGAAGATGAGGAACACATTGGGCCAGTTCCAGAAAGAATATTCCCAGACCAGCGCGCCAATTCGATTAAGTATGACCTCGATAAACACGGCTAGGATGGAATTCACCACCGCGAAAACCCACCGGTTGGGTATGCCCAGGATTTTGAGCTTCTTGTCTTTGGGCAGCACTTTGACCGCGGTGATTCCGAGGATTGCGAACATAAATGTGATCTCGATGTTCAAGCCGATAAAAATAACATACGCGCTCTGGCCCGGCGTGGTCCAGAACGCAGACCGGCCGGTGCCGTAAAGAATGAGCGCATTCCAGATTTCGTTGAAAAGGTCCATCCCGTAAAAAGCAAGACCGGCCAAAAACACGCTCCAGTTCCTGCGCTCAATCTCCACCGCATAAACATAAAGCACAAGCACGAACAGCGGGATCACATACCACTGAAACTGGCTCGAATCCCTGAGGATCGATAATGCCTTGATTGAAGCCTCGGTCATTTTTCCCCTCCTTTTCTGGTTAAAAACTTAAAACCGGAAATGCCTCTTGTCCGTTTGATATTGTTTCTGCCCTTTCCTTCTGATGGCCGCTATCAAACTTTCATACCACATTTATAATGAGTCTGGCAAATCGGTTCAAGGCAAAAACTTTAAAAGGCCTTTTCTCTCTGACTTGCTGGCAGACAAAAATTGCCGCAAACTAAAAAAGGTTTTGCGGGTTCAAGCTGTCGGGGGTTGAGCAGTAATGAAGAACTTGTTTGCCAAGAAAACGATTGATGTGCTTCTGGAGGAGATGGAGGGGGAGCACCGCTTGCGCCGGGTGCTGGGGCCGATTGCGCTGACCAGCCTGGGAGTGGGCGCAATCATCGGCACCGGGATATTTGTCCTGACCGGGATCGCTTCTCACGACAAGACCGGGCCCGCTCTTATTCTTTCTTTTGTCGCCTCCGGAATAGCCTGACCTGCCGGCAATCGTCATCGCATTTATCCTCACCGTCATTTGCGTGGGGTTGATGGGAGCTTTCATTCCTTTGCGGATTCTCGCGGAGCTGGTCAACATCGGCACCCTGCTTGCGTTTGTGATTGTCTGCCTGGCGGTGCTGGTTCTGCGCATAACCCATCCGGACACGGAGCGGCCTTTCCGCGCGCCGCTTTATCCGTTGGTGCCCATCCTGGGAACCGTCTCCTGTGTTATCCTGATGTTCTCGCTGCCGTCGGAAAACTGGTGGAGGCTTTTAATCTGGCTTGCAATCGGCTTCATCGTTTACTTCGCCTACGGCCGAAAACACAGCCTTTTGGCAAAGCAGCGCGAAAGCGAGCCGCTGACTAAATAGGAGCTGTCCCCTGTTTGGGGTGGATTGACAAATTTAAAGACGATGAAAGGTTACGAGAAAAATTGCTAGACTTTTGGAAGCGATTCGATTAAGATAAAGAAAAATTGGGCAACAAGGTGCCTGGGAATGACAGAGCTGATAAAACTTAAAGCTCAGCCCGTTTTGGAAAAAATCCGGATCAATGAGGATTGCATTCTTTACCGGGGGGATTGCCTCGAAGTTTTAGCCGCATTTCCCCGGGAAAGCGTTGATATGATCTTCGCGGACCCTCCTTACAATTTGTCCAACGGCGGCTTCACCTGCCACAGCGGCAGGGCGGTGAGCGTGGATAAAGGGGATTGGGATAAAAGCAGGGGCATAGAAAAAAATTTTGAATTCCACAAAAAATGGATTGCGGCTTGCAAAAGGGTTTTGAAACCAAATGGCACAATCTGGATATCCGGCACTTACCACAGCATTTATTCGTGTGGATTCGCTCTTGATTTATTGGGCTATCATATTCTAAATGATATCAGCTGGTTTAAGCCCAATGCCAGTCCTAATCTGTCCTGTCGTTATTTTACCGCCAGCCATGAAACCCTGATCTGGGCCAGGCGCTCAAAAAATGAACGACATACATTCAATTACGAGTTGATGAAAAATGGAGCGTTCGGCCGGGATATGCTTAAAACTCCCAATAAGCAGATGAGAAGCGTCTGGGCCATTCCCACGCCGCCCCCTCAGGAAAAAAAGCACGGCAAGCATCCGACCCAAAAACCAGTTGAGCTCCTTGAAAGGATTATTCTTGCCAGCACTCATCCAAACGCTTTGGTGCTCGATCCTTTTATGGGAAGCGGCACAACCGCCATCGCCTGTTTGCGGCATAACCGAAGCTTCGTCGGGATTGAAATGCAAAATGAGTATATCGAACTGTCAATAAAAAGAATAAAGGATGAACTTAAAAATGGGAATTTGCTTCGGAATCCCAAAATGGGGAAATATGGCGGATGACCGCATTATCCGGATCTTTAATTTCAGTTAATGGAATGAGGTGAATAGGTGGCTATTCGAACACGCGCCGCAGCCCAAGGGGGAACCCTTGAGAGCGCGGTAAAAAATGTACTTGAGAGGCATCGTTTTGTTGTGATGCGCTATAGCGAGTGGGCCAAAGACCCGGATAAATACGGAGGAGAGCTGTTGCTCACTAATGCTCCATTTACGACCATATATGATCACCCAGGCAGAACGGAGTTCCTCTTAATCTCTGAACGGTTAAAGCGCCGAATAAGAATCGAATGCAAATGGCAGCAAACATCCGGCAGTGTCGATGAGAAGCTGCCTTATCTTTATTTGAATAGCATCGAAAAAATGCCGGAGAATGAAATAGTTGTCATAATAGACGGGGATGGCTGGAAACCCGGCGCCATTCGATGGCTTAAAGAAGCGATTCGTCAGAAAAAGTACGATACCGCCGGGGACAAAATCATTAAGGTGTTCTCAATAAAGGAATTTATTACCTGGGCTAATAAAACCTTCGGTTGAATCCAGAAGACATCAAATTGTACACCCTGTTCTCGGCGAATACGGATCAGCGCTTGCTGTACTGGAATCTGGCCCGGGCTTTGCGCTGTCCGTACTTTTTCCGCTCGACCATTCTTGCGTCTCTGGTCACATAGCCGGCTTTTTTAAGAGGGGCGCGGAGTTCGGGGTTGAATTTCATCAGCGCTCTGGTGATTCCGTGGCGGATAGCCTCGGCCTGTCCGCTTAAGCCTCCGCCGCAGACATTGATCATCACCTCAAACCGCTCCATCGTCTGGGTAAGCTCAAAGGGCTGCTTGACGATCATCTGCAAAACCTTGCGGCCGAAATAGTCTTCCATCTTCCGGTCGTTGATCGTCATCTGGCCCGCGCCGCTGCGCATATAAACGCGGGCAACCGCGTTTTTTCTTCTCCCAACCGACTGAAATTCCCACTCGGAAGCCATTCATCCCTCCTTAAACATTAAGAGGCTCCGGCTTTTGCGAGGAATGCGGATGCTCCGGGCCTGCGTAAATCTTCAGCTTCTTCAAGAGATGAGGCCGCATCTTGTTTTTGGGAAGCATGCCTTTCACCGCCAGACGAAGGACTTCCTCCGGCCGCTCCTTAAGCATCTTCCTGGCTGATGCGGATTTCAAATTTCCCACATAGCCGGATGACCGGTAGTAAAACTTGTCGTCCAGTTTTTTGCCGGTGAGCAATATCTTCTCCGCATTCACCACCACCACAAAATCCCCGGTGTCAGTGCTCGGGGTAAAAACCGGCTTGTCCTTGCCGCGCAGTTTATCCGCAATCCGGGTGGCGGTTCTGCCCAGGACTTTGCCGTTGGCGTCAACCAGCCACCATCTTGCAACAACTTCTCCCGGCTTTGCCAGATATGTCTTCATCCTCGCAACCCTTTCTCAAATTTGGCTTATAATGGTAAAGGATTTTAGGGAAAAGTCAAATTTTGAAAGAGATAGGGGAAGCTCGGCCCAGGCGAAGGCCGCGGGCTGGAGACAGGTTTTATTTTTAGAGGCAGTTGTGATAAAATAAATTCAGCTGAAGCGGAGGTGGAAGATGATTAAGTGGCTATTGACTACGATTATCCTGGCGCTGGTTGTGGCGGTGGTGACCGTAACCTACCAAAGTCCCGCGTTGCGGGCTAAAAGCGAGAAATGGCTCAAGGCAAAAATCGCCCTGGTCGAAAGCCGATTTAAGGAAATTAAATCAATTCTTGAGAGCAAGGAAGGCGCGAGGGGCTTTTTCGCGGATAAGCCCAAGGACACCATAAAGCCAACCACGCAGGCGGAAAAGACTGCACCCAGCGCGCAAAAGAAACCCGGAGCCGTGAAAACGACCCAGACGGCAAAAACCGGGGTCAAACCCGCGCCAAGCTCAACCGCGAAATCTGCCGGCAATGACGAGATTTCGGATGCGGACAAAAAGCGGCTGGAACAAGTGCTGGAAAAAGCCAATCAGGCCGGCGTTGAAAAGAAATAACAGTCCAGAAAGCAAAAAAACTCGCCATTTCAAATCTCCAATTTCACAATTAAGCGCGAATTCGGACGAATCAAAAGCATTGAAATTCCGCCTGCCGGGATTATCTTAATAACAGGTTTGATATCAATCGGAGGTTTGAGATATGTGGCACTTTGACCCCTTATACTTCATCCTGATCGGACCCGCGTTCCTGCTCGCGCTTTACGCGCAGATAAAAGTCAAGGCTGCTTTTGAGCGCTGGAGCAGAATCCGCACCAACTCCGGCATAAACGGCGCTGAGGCCGCGCGCGCGATTCTTGACGCCAACGGCCTGAACGATGTTGAAGTTGAGCCTTATCAGGGCTGGCTTTCCGACCATTACGATCCCCGCAAGCGGGTTTTGCGCCTAAGCCCTGCGGTTTATCAGCAGCCATCGGTAGCGGCCGCGGGAGTAGCTGCTCATGAGGCCGGGCATGCGCTCCAGCACGCAGCCGGCTATTTCCCGCTTAAACTCAGGAATGCGATTGTTCCCACCGCGCAGATCGGGTCCTGGCTTGCGTTCCCCATGATCTTCATCGGGTTCCTGCTTTCGCTCAAAGCCCTTGCCCTGGCAGGGTTTGTGCTGTTCTCCGCTCTCGTCGTTTTCCAGATTATGACCTTGCCGGTGGAGCTTGACGCTTCGCGGAGAGCCAAGAAGGTGATTGCGGATTTAGGGATAATCCAGACCCAGGAAGAGGCAAAAGGGGTTTCCCAGGTCTTGAGCGCGGCCGCAATGACCTATCTGGCTGCCACCATCACCGCGCTCGCGCAGCTACTATATTTCGCGCTTAGGCTGGGATTGATCGGAGGAAGAAGGGATGATTAAAACATGAGATGCTTGTTGAGCGCGATTCAGGCTTTTTTGGTGCTCAAGCCTTGTAGAGCGAACCAACTCATTTTCAAATATCGTATTGCTAAATTTTCGGCTTGAAGAATTCCGCGCTGAGTTTGATGCCTTCCTTTAAGTCAATTTTGGATTCCCAGCCCGGGACTTTTTTCGCGAATTCGGGCGCGGGCCTATCCTTTATTGGCCCCGCTTCTGAGCAAGCCGGGTTAGAATTGTTTCCCGCACCAGCCCCGCGATTTTGAGCGCCCTTTTTGCCTGTGTCTTTGTGGCGTTCTCGCCGGGATACCTCGCGGCAACTGCATAACTGGAGAGCCGCTCAAGTTCCTGCTTGAGCAATAAAAGCCGGGCCAATTCCGGCTGTGCGAGATTTACAAGGATCATAAGGTCATGGCTTCTGGGCGCAGACATTTTTTTGTGTTCAATCAGGGCCTTCAAGTATTTTTCCGCTCCTTGCTAAGCGTGGAAGCAGACAAGACTGTAAAGAGGTCTCTTGCCCCTGAATAATCGGCTGGCGGCTTCAAAATCGTCCTCCGCCTTTCTCATCCATTCCTTAACCTGGGGCTTCATACAAGACCCTGCCTTTTTCCGTTACTTCCCTTATGAAAGAGTCTCCCCATTTCAGACGCCGCTCGATCTGTTTAGGCGTGCGCACGATTATGTCAATTGGAAAGCTGTGCTGCACCGCGCAGCGCACCTCCGCGGCCGCGTCCAAAGTGTTTTTGCGGGTATTCATTATAACCATAAGGTCAATATCGCTGTCCTTTTTGGGCCTTCCGTAAGCGTGAGACCCGAACAGAATAACTTTCTCGGGCTTGAATCGTCGCGTGATCTGGTCAACAAGCTCTGTTATTTCGCGTCGTTCCCTCATAAAACAAACATATCCTTTGAACAGAAAAAAATCAACATATCGATGCTGCTATGGGCGGATGCTGGCCGCGCTATGCTTTCGGCTTGAAGAATTCCGCGGTGAGTTTGAGGCCTTCCTTTAAATCAACATTAGGCTCCCAGCCCAGGACTTTTTTGGCCAGCGCGGGGTCCAACACGCTTCGCAGCTGTTCGCCTTTTTTTGCCGGGCCATAGACAGGATCGATTTCAACGCCGATAACTTTGGCGAGCGCTTTATAAATCTGGTTGACCGAGCTCTCCTTGCCCGTGGCGATATTGAACGCGCCATTGATCCCCTCTTTCAGGGCCAGTATATTGGCGTCCACCACATCACCCACATAAACAAAGTCGCGGGTTTGATCACCCGGGCCGTTGATGGTGGGCGCGGTGTTGTGCCAGAGTTTTTCCGCGAAAATTGCGACCACTCCCGCCTCTCCGAAAGGGTCCTGCCTGGGGCCGTAAACATTGCTGTAGCGAAGGATCACGGATTCGATGCTTTGCACGGCTTGGTAGTAAAAGAGATAAAGCTCGGCCGCGGCCTTGGCGATCCCGTAGGGGGAAAGCGGCCGGAGAGGATGCTTTTCATCAGCCGGAAAATGTTCCTGTTCGCCGTAAAGCGCGCCGCCGGTTGAAGCGAAGATAATTTTGCGCAAGGAGTATTTGAGCGCCAGCTCGAAAAGATTTACGGAGCCGATGATGTTGGTGGCCGCATCTGATGCCGGGTCGTCCACGCTCTTCCTCAAGTCGATCTGCGCCGCATGATGGTTCAAAATCTCCGGCTTTTCCGCGCGGAAGACCTGGTCCAGCTTTTCCTGGTCCCGGATGTTGACCGGATAAAAATTCGCTTCTTTGGCCACATTCTCGCGTTTTCCCCGGCTCAAGTTGTCAACCACCGCAACCTGGTGTCCCTCTTTTAGGTAAGCGTCAACAATATGGGAGCCCATGAATCCGGCGCCGCCGGTCACCAAAATTTTCAAACTCCATACCTCCTACAAATATTTGAAGAGCCTGAGCCGCTCAAGTTCGGAAACGAGCTCCTTCAAAAGCGCGTCTTTGGAAATGTCCATCACCAGAAGCGCATCTTCCGTTTCAACGATGGCGAGATTTTGGACGCCCAGGGCCGCGGTAAGTTTCCGGGTGTGCACGAAAAGGTCTTGGCTTTCGACCGGGATGAGTCTCCCTTTCCCGGCATTTCCTGCCCTGCGCTCTTTAACCAGGCTGGCGAGCGCCTTGAACCCGCCCAAATCGCTCCAGCCGAAATCCCCCGCGGTCACCGCGACTTCTTTGGCCTTTTCCATTATGCCGTAATCGAAAGAGACTTTTTTCAATCCTCGAAACTCTCTTTTGATCACCGCGTTCAGCCCGGCACTGGGAGCTGAATATATTTTCTCAAGCCGCTTGTGCATCCCGGGCTGATGTTTTGCAAAAGCTCTCCAGAGCACCGAGGGCCTGGCTATGAATATGCCCGCGTTCCAGAAATATCCTTTCTTCAAATAGCGAGAGGCCGAGCTTAAAGCCGGCTTTTCAATAAATTTCTTGACCGCAAACGCGGTTTTCGTTTCTCCGAGCGGAGCGCCGGGCTGGATATAGCCGAAGTTTGCGCTCGGAAAACCCGGCTTGACGCCGATGGTGACGATCAAATCCTTCTGGGCCGCGATTTTCGCCGCGGCCAAAAGGACTTTTCTGAACTCGGCCGGCCTTTTTAGATGATGGTCGGAAGGCAGAAACATAAGAACCGGCTCCGGTTTTTGGGGATTGATCCGCCGGCTCAGCAAAGCGAGCGCCAGCCCGATGGCCGGCGCGGTGTCCCTTGCGTTTGGCTCCAGGATATAGTTGCTGGCGCTTATTCCGGGCAGGACTTTTTTTATGCTTGGCGCGAGCTCTTGAGAAGTTGAGACAAAAATATTTTTGCGGCCCGCAAGCGGCTCCAATATCTGACAGCTCCGGCGGATCAAGGGCTTTTTGGAGACGAGGCCAAGCAGCTGCTTGGGCCGCTTCTTTCGGCTTAAAGGCCAGAACCTCGTTCCCCGGCCGCCCGCAATCAGCACCGGCCAGATTTCCGGCTTCGCCCTTTTGCTCATATCAATAGAAAGGTTCCAGCGGCTCTCCGGCCAGGACTTTCGCGGGATTAACATTCAACAGCACTCGCACGGCTTTTTCTCCCGCAAGCCTCCTCAGCCTTTGCAGCCCGTCCGGCACAATGGTTCGAAGCTGGTCCTGGGAATGCGCGTCGGTCGCAATCAGGTCCACCATTTTGTATTTGAGCATCTTCTCCGACGCCTTTCTCACGGCCCGGCCGTAGTATCCCACTAGGCTGCCCAGATTCATCTGGATGTAAACTCCCTGCTCCTTGAGCCTTTTGATGGTCGCTTCCGGCCTCTTGATCACATCTTCATTTCGCTCCGGGTGCGCAAGCACGAGCCGGAGAAAGGGCAGCAATTTTTTGAGCTCCGGGTTCTTGACCCGGGTGTTAAAAAAAGACAAACCGAGATAGGCGGGAGCGAAAAGCGAGGGAATCTCCACCATCACGAACATTGAATTGTTGATCCGGCAGAGCGGCCAGTTGCTTTCCGCAACCGCGCCGAACTCGCGGTCCAGGTAATATTCCGCGCCCACCATCACCTCCAGGCCGATCCCCTCTCCCCCGATTCTTTCGTTCAGGCTCCTTACCTTTTCCTCAATGTCCGAAACCGTGGTGGCGTAGCCCGACTTTTCCATAATGTGAGAGGTCGCGACTACTTTCTCAAATCCGAGCTCCCTGTAAGCGCGGGCCATCTCCAGAGACATCAGCTCGTCTTTTGCGCCGTCATCAAGGCCAAAAAGGATATGGCTGTGCACATCAATCATTTCCGGCAAAACCAGATGAAAGGATTCTATCCGAAAAATCGGCAACTGTCATCTTGAGATTATGCCCAAGGATTGCGGATGCTGGAGTTGTATGCTAATTTATAAAAACGGAGGTAGACAATGCCTAACATCGGACCCTGGGAACTCGCGATTATTCTTTTCATAGTTCTTTTGATTTTTGGCGCGGCCAAACTTCCCCAGCTGGGAAGCAGCCTGGGGAAAGGAATAAGGAACTTCCGGTCCTCGCTCAAGGGCGAGAATCCGGAAAATCCGGCTACCTCGGACCAAGCCAAGAAAGACAAGAAAACAGAGCCTTAAGCAGGGAGAGTTTATTCTTTTCCGCCCCCCTGCCTTGCATTTCTCTTCTCCATAACCAAATCCCAGGCCGCCTCCTGGATGCGCGGGTGCAAAACCTCGTTGTCCGCGATGTCCTCAAGGTCCTGCTCCAGTAAATAGTGCATAAGGCTAAGCGCCAGCTGGGTAGGGCAGTAAGGATTATTGACCAGCGCTTTTTTCACCGGGTAGTAACTTATCCATTTGAGATTCTTGTAAACCTGGGACAGCACCTGGGGGTTGGTGGGCCGCTTGGAGCTCATTTTTACAACCTCTTTCACCGTCAGGATCGGGTTCTGGAGAAAGATGTAGGCAACGGTCGGGTTCTGGTCGTGCACAAGGCGGTTGATCAGGTCCCGGTCCCTGGTGCGGGCAAGCGATTTCCGTTCCCCCAGAGTCTTTTCCTTGAGCTCCTTGTCCTCCAGCTCCTCGTTGGTGCCCGGAATTCTCCAGGGCGGAATCCGGGACATCATCCTGACCACCTCCGCATAATTTTTGGCCCGGGCGACGGAGTATACTCCGCTCAATTTTCTTAAGCCCAGGTAATGGGAGATCATCGCAATGTCGGAAATTATCCGGTAGCCGATCTGGAAGATCGGCTCCTTGTTGCGCGAGCCTCTGGCGATCACCGCAAAAATCTCGGCAATCATTTCGTCTTTGAGCCGGACCATCTTCTTGCTCAGCGCGTAGCAGCGCTGGCGGTGCTCGGATAAGCTTTCAACTTCCCGGACGATCTTTCTGGCGATTTGTTCCGCTTTTTCGCGCTCAGCTTCCATGGCTTTAGAAAACAAAAAACCGGGAATTGGTCCCGGCCCTTGCCTTTGCCTGAATTCAGCCTCCCTACTTGATCAGCTCATAATGGATCACGCGCGGATCGTAGGTTTCAACGGCTCGGGGCGGCTTAAAGAAAATCACGGCAAAATCCCTTTCCTCCCCGGGCTTGACCTCAAGGTTCTTGAAATTCCGGCCCGCCCTGGTGTCCATATATCCCTGCAGCTCGCCCTCGGGCAGATTGGCAACCTCGCTGCCGGTGAAACTTACATCACAGTAGCTCAGCCCGCTGGCAAGAATATTTTTGTCCGCGTCCAGGAGGTCAACCTGAACCTGGATGAGATTGACCGGCACCTTAAAATCGTTCCGCACCTTGCCTCCAACCACCCAAACCACGGAGCCGTCTCTGCGCTCAACATTGACCACCTTTACCGACTCCTTGTCAACAACCACATTCCCCTTGATCTCCGCTTTGGCCAGCCCCAGCGCCACCAAAACCTTCTCTATCTCGGGCACGCTCTTAAGCTTCGCGAAATCACCCTTGCTGAGGTCGGAAAAAGTGAAACTGCCCTGGGAGTTAAAGTAAAAAAGGCTGCCTCCCGCTCCGAGAACAATCAAGATAATCACGAAAATTATAAATTTTGCTAAAAAACTCCCCTTGGCCTCATAAGCCATGGGCAGGGGCCGGATTGGAAAAGGCCGCTCAAACTCGCGCTCCCTGACCGGCGCGGTCGCGGCCGGCGTGGGGGAGGGAGCCTCGGAATCCATGTCCAGTTTTGCTTCCAACTCGTCCGCGGACTCCGCCTTGGTTCTTATGGTATCTGTGCGCGCGTAACTGTCCAGTTTGGCTGAAAAGTCAAAATCATCGCCGGCTTTTCTAGGCGCCTTGGCCGGGATCTCTTGTCCCCGGTCGAGCTTGAAATCCATACCCTCGTCTAAATCCGCCTCCTCAACCTTTTCCCCAGCCTTCTTACCCCCTGGTATCTCAGGCATCTCCGAAGAGAAACCTAAATCCACTCCTTTGCTTTTAGCCTCCGCTCCCGAGCCGAATTCCTCGGTTGAAAAATCCGCCTCGTCCTCAAAACTGAACTCCTCGCTCTCCTCCAACTCCTCCCCCGGCTTCACCTTCGGCCCCTTCTTGTCCTCAACCCGAATATCTGCGCCTTCCGCTATATAATCCTGGTGCGATGGAACCGCAGGCCCGCGCTCCGTGCTCGGCGGCTTGCTTTCATCTAACTTGAAATCTTCGCCGAAATTGAACCGGTCATCAGAGTCCGAGGCTTCTCCTCCGCCCGGGGCAGGCGGAGGGCTGGATGGAGAGATCGGGGGCGCGTTTATTCCTGCCGCGGCTTCCTGGCTCAACTCGAAAACACTTTTGCATTTGGAGCACCGGACCTTGACGCCCGGCCTGGCTTTGTCATCCGGGAACTTGAACTTGGTAGTGCAGTTTGGACATTGAACGATCATTCCCTTTTCCTCGATTTTTAACTATAGACCAGACCAAAACCAAAATCAAGCAAAACCCGTTCGCACCGCCAAGCGCAATGGCTCTCGCTGCCGCGAATTATCTTCAATGCGCACTTGTCCGCGGGAGCGGCTTTGAGCCGGAGGCGAAAGCGGCTTCAGCCGCGAGTCCGGGAATTCTTCGCGCAAAAGCTTAACGGCAATGCTTTACACCCACAGGAGATGTGTTAAAATCAACCCATTCAGGAGCGTCAATGGACGGGATTTTATCAAAAGTTGCGCGGGACAGAAGGCCCGAATTTCTGAGGGGCCAAACCAGGCGCGGTGAGCGAGTGGCGCGCTTGCGAATTATGCTGCGCGAAAGTCATCTGCACACGGTTTGCGAACAGGCGCGCTGCCCCAACCTCGGGCTTTGCTTCGGAAAAAAGACCGCGGCTTTTATGATCCTGGGCAGGCTCTGCACCCGAAGCTGCAGGTTCTGCGCGGTTTCCAAAGGCATCCCCCTCGCCCCCGATCCCAACGAGCCCGAACGCGTCGCCGCCGCCGCACTCGAACTTGGATTGAAGCATATTGTGATCACCTCGGTCACCCGCGATGACCTTGAAGACCGCGGCGCTAACCAGTTCTTGGAAGCGGTCCTTGCCGTAAAAAAGGTTCTGCCTGATTCCACGGTCGAGGTTTTGACCCCGGATTTTTCAGGAAGAATGGAATCGGCCGCGCGCGTGCTCGACCCCGGGCCGGATGTCTTCAACCATAATCTGGAGACCGTTCCCAGGCTTTATCCTTGGGTTCGGCCCCAAGCTGATTACAAACGCTCGCTTGCGCTGCTTGAGTTCGCGGGCAAGAACGCGGCGCGGCCAATCACCAAGAGCGGAATAATGGCGGGAATGGGGGAGACCAGGAAAGAGATCATATCAGTTATGCGCGATCTGGCCGCGGCCGGGTGCAGGGCGCTGACCATCGGCCAGTATCTTGCTCCCAGCAGAAAACATTGGCCGGTGGCCAGATACTTAGAGCCTGAAGAATATGCGGAACTGAGAGAGCTCGGCCTTGAGCTGGGTTTTGCGTTGGTTTTTGCCGGTCCCCTGGTCCGGAGCAGTTTTAACGCCGGAGAGATTTTGGAATCGGTACGCGGGCGCGGCAGTATGCCTTTAAGGCATTCAAGGGAGGCAGTTAGATGAGCGCGGAGTTCAACCGAATCAACCGTCTTCCGCCATATATCCTCGGCCAGGTGGCCGGCATTATGGCCGAGGCCAGGCGGAGGGGCGAGGACATCATAGACCTGGGAATGGGCAACCCGGACCTGCCCACGCCCAAGCCGATCGTGGACAAGCTTAAAGAAGCCGCGGAGGTGGCCAAGAACCATCGCTACAGTATGAGCCGGGGCATTCCCGGCCTGCGCAAGGCCATCTGCGACTGGTACCAGCGCAAATACGAGGTTGACCTGGACCCGGAGGCCGAGGCCATTGTTACCATCGGAGCCAAGGAAGGCATCTCCCACCTGGTTTTGGCCACGGTGGAATCCAAGGAAACCGTGCTGGTGCCCAACCCGACTTATCCCATCCACGCGTATTCGGTTGTGATCGCGGGCGGAGATGTGCGCAGCATTCCCTACACCGGCGAGGAAAGCGATTTTTTTGAGGAGATGGTCAAGGCCATGAAGCTCACCTGGCCCAAGCCCAAGATGCTGATCGTCAATTTCCCGCACAACCCCACCACCGCGGTCGTGGACATCGACTTTTTCAAGAAGCTTGTAGACTTTGCAATTGAAAACCAGATTTATGTGGTCCACGACCTGGCCTACGGCGACCTTTGCTTTGACGGCTACCACGCGCCCAGCTTTCTGGAAGTGCCGCGGGCAAAGGAAATCGGGGTCGAGTTTTATTCGATGAGCAAAAGCTTTTCTATGCCCGGCTGGCGAGTCGGCTTTTGCGTGGGCAACAAGGATTTGATCCACGCGCTCGCCCGGATCAAGAGCTACCTTGACTACGGCGTTTTCCAGCCCATCCAGATCGCGGCAACCGTAGCCTTAAACCAGTATGAAGACCTGGTCAAGGAAACCTGCGAGACTTACCGCTCCCGCCGCGACGCGCTTTGCGACGGCCTTAACAAGATCGGCTGGAAAGTGAAAAAGCCCAAGGCCACTATGTTCGTGTGGGCCAAAATCCCGGAGCCTTACCTGAGCATGGGCTCGCTCGAGTTCTCCAAGTTTTTGCTCAAGGTGGCGCAGGTCGCGGTAAGCCCGGGCGCGGGTTTCGGCGAATTCGGGGAAGGCTATGTCCGGTTTGCCTTGATCGAGAACGAGCACCGGATAAAACAGGCGGTGCGGGGCATAAAAAAGGCGCTTTTCAAAGGGTGACGATATGAAGGAAGTGAAAATAGGGCTGATCGGATACGGCACGGTTGGCCAGGGAGTGCTCAAGCTGCTTAGGGAGAATCAAAAGGAGATCTCGGCCAGGATCGGCGCGAAGCTTGCTCTTGCCGGGGTTGCGGACAAGGACTGGAAAAGGCCGCGCAAAGTCCCGATTGATAAGCGACTCAGACTGAGCAACGGCTACAAGCTGATCAAAGACCCGGAGCTGAAAATCATCATTGAGCTGGTCGGCGATCATCCGGGCGTGAAGCAGATGATCATCGATTGCCTGAAAGCCGGCAAATGGGTGGTCACCGCCAACAAGGCGGTTTTGAGCAAATATGGAGACGAAATTTTCCAGGCCGCAAAAAAATATGGCTCGGAAATTTACTTCGGCGCCTCGGTCGCGGGAGGCATACCCATCCTCAGAGTGCTGCGCGAGGGGCTGGCCGCCAACCGCATCCAGGCCGTTTACGGGATCGTGAACGGAACCTGCAACTATATCCTGACCCGGATGGAAGAGGCGGATATGGAGTATGGGGATGCGCTTGAGGAGGCTCAAAGAAAAGGCTATGCCGAGGCGAATCCGGCCTCGGATGTGGAAGGCGAGGATGCGACCCACAAGCTCTCCATCCTGCTTAGGCTCGGGTTCGGAGTGAGCGTTCCGCTGGATAAAATTTTCCGCAAAGGCATCTCCCGCCTGAGCCGCTTGGACCTTCAGGCCGCAAAAGAACTGGGATATAGGATCAAGCTTTTGGCCATCGCCCGCGTAACCGACGGCGGCCTCGAAGCCAGAGTGCACCCGACCCTGGTGCCGGAGAAATCCGTGCTCGCTAATGTCAAGGGCGTGAATAACGCCATTTATGTGGTCGGGAATTTCGTGGGCCCGACTCTTTACTACGGCCGAGGCGCGGGTATGGACGCAACCGCGAGCGCTGTGATTAGCGATGTGATGGAGCTGGCCAGAAACCTGGTTCAGAACCGGAGCCCGGGCCGGCTCCGGCCCGAAGGATACGAGGCGCTTAATCCCCGGAATTTGAAAATTCAGCCGATGGCAAACCTGGTCTCGCCCTATTACCTGAGGGTCTGGGTCCAAGACCAGCCCGGAGTGCTCGCGCAGATAAGCGGAATCCTGGCCAAACAAAAAATCAGCATCAGCTCGGTCATCCAGCACGAAGTCCGGGAAGGAAAGGCCGTGCCCCTCGTCATCATAACCCATAAGGCGCTGGAAAAAAGGGTCCAGAGCGCAGTCAGCGCAATCAACGGTCTCAAGGTCGTCTTGAACCCGGTCCAGGTGATCAGAATCGCCACCGAACTGGAAGAGAAAAGGTAGGCGCTCATTTCTGTTCTTGTGCCGCAGACACTCTTGTCGGCGGACAAATCTGTTTTCACCGCAAAGTCGCAGAGGACGCAGAGAAGAAATTTTTTTGCTGAGTCACGCCTCCGCGTGATGAGGCGGGATGCGAGCGACTTCAGTCCCGACTCTTTCTTCTTCTCACTGTGAGCTCTGAAATCTGCAATTTGCCTGTCCGCCGTAGTTTCTTGTCCTTTCAGCTTTAGCAAAGAAGGATAACGAAGGCAGAAGATTCAGCGCAACGCGCTGATTCGTGCGCTTGTTCCGCTTTCCGCGGGACTTCCAGCCTTCGTAGCCGAAGCTACTTCGGCGGAGTAGGCTCGTCACGCGAGGCGTGACTCAGCATATCGGGCTGACACGCAGGTCAGCCCCTACAGAATTCATCATGTTTGTCGTGTCGTCGTGGTAAAAAATTTTGGTGTTTATGGTTTGGGATTTTTGCAAAGGCTGAAAGGCTGTGGTATTATACCAATCGAAAAAAAGCCAGGAGGATAACTATGTCCGGCCATTCGAAATGGGCGTCAATCAAGCATAAGAAGGGGAAGGAAGATGCGAAGCGGGGCCGTCTGTTCACCAAGATCATGCGGGAGATAACGGTTGCCGCGAGAATCGGCGGGGGAGACCCGAACTCAAACGCCAGGCTCAGAACCGCGCTCTCCTCCGCGCGTGCGGCCAATATGCCCAAGGATAATATTACTAACGCGATCAAGAAGGGCACGGGCGAGCTTGAGGGGGTGAGCTACGAGGAAGCCGCTTATGAAGGATACGGTCCGGGCGGGGTAGCGGTGATGGTCGAGGTGTTGACTGACAGCAAGAACCGCGCCGCGTCCGAGATCAGGAAATTATTCTCCCGCGGGGGCGGCAATATGGGAGAGGCCGGGTGCGTGTCGTGGATGTTCCAGAAAAAAGGACTGATCATTTTTGATAAGAGCGCGGCCAGCGAGGACCAGCTTATGGAGGTGGCACTGGAGGCGGGCGCGGACGATGTCAAGGATGCGGAATCGGTCTGGGAGGTGACCACTTCTCCCGAGGCCTTTGAGCAGGTTAAGGAAGCCTTTGACAAAAAGGGATTGAAGTACACGGTGGCGCAGATTTCAATGATACCGCAGACCTCGATCAAGCTTTCGGGCAAAGAAGCGGAGCAGATGGTGCGCCTGATCGAGGCGCTTGAAGAGCACGACGATGTCCAGAATGTTTACGCCAACTTTGACATTTCCGAGGAGGAGCTGGAGCGGATCAGCGCTTGAGCCGGCTTTGCGGGCGGGCCGGTGAAGCTGTCTCAAAATTCCCTCCCTTGACGGGAGGGAATAAAAGGGAGGGTGAAATATCATAATCAAAACAATCACCCCCGCCTTAATCCTTCCCCATCAAGGGGGAGGAAATTATGGTTTGGAAACAGCCCGCGGTTGCTCGCTATTTATGGCCCGTCAAATCGGAGCTGATCTTTTTTGCCCGGGCCGCGGGCCGTCAAAGATCAACTTCTGAACGATGGCTATGAGGGTAGTGGGATTTGATCCCGGCCTTAGAATAACCGGCTTTGGAGTGATCGAGCTGAACGGCTCGAATTGCAGCCTGGTCCAGGCGGGCGTGATTCGGGCATCGGCCAAGCAGGAGCTCGCAGGCCGTCTGCGCGAGATTTACCAGGGCGTAAAACAGGTCATCGAAGAGAGCAAGGCGGACCAGGCCGCGATTGAGGAGCTTTATTCCAACTACCGCCACCCCCGCACCGCGATCCTGATGGGACACGCGCGGGGGATGATCTTTCTGGCCGCAGCCGAGAACAATATCCCGGTTGTGAGCTACCCCGCGAAAAAAATCAAACAGACTTTGACCGGCAGCGGCTCGGCTCATAAAATGCAGGTGCAGAGAGCGATCCAGGCCAGGCTCTGCCTGGCGAAGCTGCCTGAGCCGGCGGATGTCGCTGATGCGCTTGCGGTCGCGCTCTGCCATTTGAGCCGGGGACAAAAGGTTTGGAAGGGAGCCGGGATTTGATTTCAAGGATTCGGGGAAAGCTGGTGTCGCTGGGCGAAGGCCGCGCGGAATTGAAATGCGGCCTGATTTACTACGAGGTTATGGTGCCCGGGTATCTTGAGCCGGACCTTGCCGGCCGGATGGAAGAGCCGGTTGAGTTTTATACCCTGGATTTCCTGGAGGGAGCGGGCGGCAATCAGCCCATCCCCCGTCTGGTCGGATTCGGCTCCGAGCAGGAACGGGAATTTTTCGAGCTCCTGCTCAAGGTGCCGGGAATGGGGATAAAGACCTCGCTTCGGGTTTTGAAGGTGCGGCCGAGCCGGTTCGCGGAGATGGTTGAATCAGGCGACACCGCGATGCTTTCCGAGCTTCCCGGCATCGGGAAAAAAAGCGCGGAGAGAATCGTGTCTGAGCTCAAAGGCAGGCTGTCCGCGTTTGTCTCTCCGGAAGCGCTTCGGCCTATGGCTTTGGGCGAGGACGAGGTCACTGCGGTCTCGATTCTGGAAAGTCTCGGGCTGCGCCGGCTTGAGGCCGAGGAGCTGGTGAAAAAGCTCAAGTCTCAGGGGATAACCAGAAGCGACGAGCTGGTCCAGTCGGCGCTTAAAGCCCGGGGCAAAAGAGGGACCGAGGTTTTGCGATGAGCGTTGAGCGGCTGATCAGCGGCCGGTCGTTAAGTCCGGAAGAGGAAAAGGTCAGCCTGAGCTTAAGGCCCTCGCGGCTGAAAGAATACATCGGCCAGAAGGAAGTCATTGAGAAGCTGAAAGTCAGCCTGGAAGCCGCGCTGGCGAGGAAAGAGCCGTTTGAGCACCTGCTCCTTTCCGGACCTCCGGGCCTGGGCAAGACCACCCTCGCCCATGTCATAGCCAATGAGATGGGCACCCGGCTCCTTGTCAGTTCCGGGCCGGCTTTGGTTCGGCCCGCGGACCTGCTCGGAATCCTCACCAACCTTGAGCAAGGTGATGTTCTTTTTATCGACGAGATCCACCGCCTGGCAGCCGCGATTGAAGAGTACCTTTATCCCGCGATGGAGGATTTCAAAATCTCGCTGGTGCTGGACAAGGGCATTTATGCCAAGGCGGTTGAGGTTGGGCTCAAGCCGTTCACCCTTATCGGCGCCACCACCAGGAGCGGCCTTCTCACCGCGGCCTTGCGGGGGCGGTTCGGTATTTTCCACCATTTTGATTTCTACCCGGCTGAGGAGCTGGCTGAGATCATCCGCCGCTCCGCGGGTCTGCTTGAGTTTGAGATAATCGAAGACGCGGTCAAGATTTTGTCGGTCAGGGCCCGGGGCACGCCCCGGGTCGCGAACCGGCTTCTCCGGAGAGTGCGGGACTACGCGCAGGTGCGCGCGGAGGGCAAGGCGAGCAGAGAGGTGGCGCTCCAGGCGCTCAGGATGGAAGGGATAGACGAGGCCGGGCTTGACGAACTCGACCGGAAATTTTTGCGCACCATCATCGAATATTACGACGGCGGGCCGGTCGGCGTAGAGGCCATCGCCGCGACTCTTAACGAAGAGGTTGACACGCTGGCGGATGTGGTGGAGCCGTATTTGCTCAAGGCTGGTTTCTTGACTCGGACGCCCCGGGGCAGGAAGATAGCTAAAAAGGCCTATGAGCATTTGGGGTTGAAGGTTCCGACGGACCAGGAGCAGTTGTTCTGATGGACCGCAGGTTAAAAGAAATCGAGAATTCGGTCCAGGCGGGAGAAAAGATTGAAGGCAAGGATTTTTCATTACTCCCGGCCAAAGGCATCGAGTGGAAAGGAAACCATTTTTTCCGCTGCAATTTTGCCGGAGCCATAATCAGCGACTCGCTCGTGTCCGGCTGCCGCTTTGAGGAGTGCAGGCTGGACAAGGCCAGCTTCAAGGCGGCCAGGGTGGTGGGCTCGGTTTTTCTGAAATCCAGCCTCAAAGAGGCCGACTTTATGGCCGCGGACCTGGACGAGTGCGAATTGATCGACTCGGACCTGGAAAACGCGAAGCTTTTGCGGGTGGACCTCACCCGCTCCCGCTTTGAAAACTGCATTCTCAAGTCCGCAAACCTCAGGGCCGCGCGGGTGGCGGCACAACAGCTGGCGGGAATGAACCTGGAAGCAGCCGACCTGGGAGAGACCGACTTTTCCAATTTGAAGCTGAGCGGACTCAATTTTTCCCGCGCCCGGCTCGACCAGGCGGTCTTCAAAAACGCGGAGCTTGCCCAGATAAATTTCACCGAGGCCAATCTCGAATCCTGCGACCTGAGCGCGGCCAAAATCGAGAACGCAAAATTCGCCGGCGCCAGGCTGCGCGCGGCCAATTTCAACAAGGCCGCCATCCGGGACTGCGATTTGGAGTCCGCAAACCTGATCGACCTTCTCGCCAAGGAAAGCAAATGGCAGAGCTGCAAATTCACGGGCGCAAACCTCTCGAGCGCGGATTTTCGCTCCGCGGAATTTTTCGGCTGCGATTTTTCCCTGGGCCAGCTCAACGACGCGGCCTTCAACCAAGCGGAGCTGACAGCCGTTTGCTTCTACCGGGCGAAATTGCGCGGCGCTCTTTTCAAAAACGCGGCTCTGGCCGCGCCGGATTTCGAAGAAGCCGATCTTCCCGCCGCGGACTTCAGCAAGCAGAATCTGGCAAAGGCCAGCTTCAAGGGCGCCAACCTGCAAGAGGCCGTTTTTGCCCAGGCCAGTTTGAAAGAGGCGGATTTGTCGTATGCGGAAGCTTCGGGCGCAAAATTTTCCCTCGCGGACTTGAGCCGGGCAAACCTGACCGCCGCGGTCTTAAGCCGAGCCGACTTCTCCCGCTCCAACCTGGAACGCGCCAACCTGAACTTCGCGGAACTGGACCAGGCGAAACTCCAATCCGCCAACCTATCCTATTCTTCGCTGAATTCAGCCAACCTGGCCGAAGCTGATTTGACCCAGGCCAACCTTCAAAATGCGCTGATGGAAGAGGTCGAGCTCAACCAGGCTGTGCTCACCGACGCGGATGTAAAGAACGCCAGGATCAAGCGCAAGGAAAGAAAGCCGAGGTGCCAGGTGTGCGGAGGAGTTTTGGACAAGAGCGGCAAATGCCCCGCGTGTTTGGGACAGGAGGTCCTGGAGCTCAGCCTCAAGTCGGGGATGGACTTGAATCCGCTCATCTTTTTTATGGCTCTTTTCGCGGGGCCCCTGCTCTGGGTCCTGGACGCGTCATTTTATATTTCAAAAATTTGGAGCTTCGGCCCGGCTTTCCTGGCCAGCCTGGCCCTGGGAATAGGGCTCAGCCTGGCCGGAGTCATCATGGGATTCTCTTCCAGCCGGAAAGAGGCTCCGCCGGTGAAGGGCGCCAAAGCGATTTCAATCTTTAACTTGGCGGCCTGGATTTTGGCCGCGGTTTATATTTTCATAAAGTAGACGGCAGGGCGAAGTTTATGGCGGAAAGGGTTTTGCTTCATATTTGCTGCGGGCCGTGCGGAATTTTTCCGATTGAATCGCTGCGCGCGGAAGGTCTGGAGCTATCCGGATTTTTCTTCAATCCCAACATTCAGCCTTTTCAGGAATATCAGAAGCGGAAAGAGACCGCGAAAGCGATGTCGGAAGCGCTTGGACTCAAGATGCTCTGGAAAGACGACTACCCGCTCAAGGAATGGCTTAGGCAGATGGCGTTCCGGGAAGAGTTTCGGTGCGAGCTTTGCTATCACCTCCGCCTGCAGGAGACGGCCATTTACGCGGCCCAAGGGAAGTTCGACTATTTCAGCTCCAGCATCTTTTACTCCAAATACCAGAAACATGAGCTGGCCAAAGAGGCTGCCGAGGCAATCGCCAAGGAGCAGAAGGTGAAGTTTTTGTATCGCGATTTCAGGGAAGGATGGAAGCGGGGCGTCCAGCGGTCAATGGAGCTGGGCCTTTACCGCCAGCAATATTGCGGCTGCATCTACAGCGAGTATGAGCGGTACCATCCCGCGGACAAAGCCAGCAAGGAGGTGGCGGGGTGATTCCCGCACAGGCCGTTACATCGCTGCCTTTGATCGGCCTCGGGGCCGTGGCGCTGGTTTTCCTGTTTTTCGTTTACCGCTCGGTCAGGGGGGTGGAAGACATCAAGGGCTGGCGGGAGAGCATCAAGAATTGGAGCGAGAAGACCGCGGATCGGCGCTTGAAGCAGCTGGTTGACCAGGGCCATTTCCGTCTTGCGGGCGAAATGGCCTTTACCCTTGAGCGCTGGCAGGAGGCCGCGGGCTATTACCTGAAAGGAAATCATTACCTGGGCGCGGCTCAGGGATTGATGAAGCTGGGAAAAGTGAAAGGGGCGGCCAAAATCTATCAGGAGCTCGGCGAGTACCAGAAATCCGCGCAGATGTTTGAGCGCGCGGGCGCGGCTGCGAGCGCGGGAGAAATTTATTATCTGCTCGGGAAACTGAAGACCTCGGCCGAGCATTTTGAAGAAGCGGGAGACAAGAAGCGGGCCGCGGAAGTTTATCTCCGTGCCGGCTTTTTCCGGAAAGCCGGCCGGCTTTATGAGGAACTGGGAGATTTCAAGAATGCGGGGGATGTCCTGGTCAAGGCTCTGGAGCAGGCCGAGGCCAGGCTGGGCGCGGAGATTGCGGTTTCCGAGGCAAGTTTTTATCAGGAGCTCATTCTGGCCGCGGCTCTTAATTACAAAAACGCGGGAGCAATTGATCAAACCATCGAGCTGCTTGACCGCGCGCATTTATATGAGCGGTCCGCGGCCATTCTGGAGGAATCCGGCAAATGGAAAGAGGCGGCCGAACGCTACCAATCAGCCGGGCTTAAGCTCAAGGCTGCGGGGTGTCTGGAGAAGACGGGAGATGTGAGTCAGGCGGCCAGGCTTCGGGCTGAGCATCATCTCCGCGCGGGCAAAAAGCAGGAGGCGGTTTTGGAACTTGAGCGAGCGGGCGAATGGAAAGAGGCTTCCCAGCTTTACAAGGAGCTGGGAGACGACAAGAAGTCCGCGGAGGCGCTTGAAAAGGGGGGCGAGTTTCAGGAAGCGGGACAGGCGTTTGAGAATCTGGGAAATTATCTCAAGGCCGCGGAGAACTACGAAAAGGCCGGCAACTTTGCCAAAGCCGCTCGGTGTTATGACCAGGCGGGCGAAAGCTCCAAAGTCAGCGAGATGTACGAGCAGGCCAGGGATTTCTACAACGCGGGTTTTATCTTTTACCAGCGCGGGCTTCTGGACCGGGCCATCCGCCTGCTCCAGCAGGTGGAACGCGGCCAGCCGGACTTCAGGAAAACCTGCTCGCTTTTGGGCAAGATTTTCCAGGAAAAAGGAATGCTGAGCCTGGCCAAAGAAAAGCTTAAGCTCGCGGTTGAAAATCAGGAAGTGAGCCGGCCCAGCCTGGAGGATTTCTACCAGCTGGCCAGCCTGAGCGAGCGGCTGGGAGAGACCGACAGCGCGATGTCGGTTTACGAGAAGATTCTACTCGTGGATATCGATTATCAGGATGTCCGGGCCAGACTCGAACATCTCAAGCAGACCAGGACCGTAGTCGACAGCCGCAGCTCGGGCCCCAGTGCGACTTTTGACCAGACCCAGACTTTGGGCGAAGGCCAGTCGCTCGGGGTTGAGAAGCCGGTCCGCTACGAGATCATCGAGGAGATCGGCCGGGGCGGCATGGGCATTGTTTACCGGGCGCGGGACACCATCCTTGACCGGGTTGTCGCGTACAAGGTTTTGCCCGCGAACCTGAAGGAGCATCCTGCCGCGCTCCGCAATTTCTTCCGCGAGGCTAAGAGCGCGGCCCGGCTCAATCATTCCAACATCGTCACGGTTTACGATGCTGGCGAGGAGGGGGGCAACTTTTATATTGCGATGGAGTTTTTGGAAGGCGAGACGGTCAAGCAGATTTTGAACCGGGATCAGAAAGTTCCGGCCAAGGCCGCGCTTCTGATCGTGGGCCAGGTCTGCCGCGCGCTTGATTACGCGCACGAGCGCAAGGTGGTGCACCGGGACATCAAGAGCTCGAACATTATGTGGACCAGGGACAAGCAGACCAAGCTGATGGATTTCGGCCTGGCCAAGGTTCTGGAAGAGGTGAAAGGGTATCAGACCCTGGCCAGCGGCACGCCCTATTATATGAGTCCGGAGCAGGCGCTGGGCAAAGAGATCGACCACCGGACCGATATTTACAGCCTGGGAGTGACGCTGTTCGAGATGGTCACCGGACAGCTTCCGTTCAAGAGCGGGGACGCGGTTTACCATCACATTCACACGCCGCCCCCGGAGGCGAAGACCATTGCCCCCGAGATTGACAGTTCGCTCAATGAAATAATACTTCGCAGCATGCAGAAAGACCCCAGGGATCGTTACCAATCCGCCAGAGACCTCCTGGAAGACCTGAAAAAGGTCAGGATTGAATAAGTTGACGCGGCTCATCAAGACCTTGAGTTATGACTGAGAAAGAGAAAACGGAAAACCAGGACCAGGACGCAAGGCGCCGGGCGCTCATCCGCCTGCTCAAGGACCCGGAGGAGGAGGTCAGGCGCATGGCCGCGAGCGCGCTCGAGCGGCTGGACGGGATGAACAATCTCCCCATGATCCTCGAGCGCTACAAAAGGGGCGACAAGGTGACGCGGCTGCGCGCGATTTATGCGCTGGGCAAGCTGGGGACTGATGAGTGTCTTCCGGCTCTGATCCATGCGCTGGACAACGACTTGGAGGAAGATGTAAGGGCGACCGCGATCCGGGTTCTGGCCGAGCTCAAGGATTTGAGGACTCTTCCCGCTTTGGTCCTCAGGCTCAATGATCCCAGCCCGACCATTCAGACCATGATTGCGGAGGCGCTCGGCAACTTCCGGCACAAGAATCTCGCTCAGCGCCTGATCCCGCTTTTGAGGAAGGAAAACAAGTATCTGGTGATAGCAGCCATGGAGTCTCTGGGCAGAATGAATGCGGTCGAGGCAATGGAGGAGATAATTAAACTTATGAACCACCCGGCTCCTGAAGTCAGAAAAACCGCGGCCAAGGTGCTGGGCGAACTCCAGACCTGAGCCGGTTAAGCCCGGACCCCCGCGGGATTATCTTTCCCGGCAAAAATTCTCTAACTTAAATTTTCCCGCACCGGGAGGAACTCTCTTCCCCGCGAAGAAAAAAGATGCCGCCTAATACCTGACCGAGTCCTGGAAAAACAGCTTCACAATGAAATAGATGTTCCTCAGAGTGCGGACATTTTTGGGCACCACCTTTAGGGTGCGGGCCATGCGGGGAAGATCAAGATAAAATTGCCGGTATGCGCGCTTGTTGAGCCGGCGCAAGGTATCATCATCCACCGCGCTTAGGTTTACGGTAATGGTGTTATAGTCGCGGAAAAACGTATTGAACATTTTTTCTTCGCCCGCCATTTTGGCGACCTCGGTGCCGGGAAAAGGGTTCAGGTACCAGAAGCTGGCGACATCCAGCATGCTCTTTTTTGCGAACCTGATGGTCATTTCGATCTCTTCTTCGGTCTCGGTCGGAAAGCCCATTATGAAATATCCGGTTGCTATCATTCCCCGCCTGGCCGCGCCCGCTATGGCCCATTTCACCTTTTCCAGGTCGATCCTTTTCTTGATTATGGTCTGGATGCGGGGGCTGGCCGACTCAACCGCAAACGCGACCCGGTAAAAGCCGGCCTGCTTCAAGAGGTCCAGAAACTCATCATCCACGATGTCCCCGCGGATGCCGTTGGGAAGCGCGATGTGGAGGTTGAGTCCGCGGTCGATTATGCCCCGACAGATGTCCTTGGCGCGTTTGAGGTCCAGGTTGAACGAGTCGTCAATAATCTCCAATTCCTCAATGCCATATTTTGCCTTGAGCAACGCGATTTCCGCGACCACCTTCTCCGCGCTCCGCTTCCGATATTTCCGGCCGAAGACATTATGGCAGAAGATGCAGCCGTAAGGGCAGCCGCGGCTGGTGATAATATTCAGGGCCTTGTGGCTGTATTTGACAATGTTTTGCGAGTTGCGGCCCCGGCGCCGGTAGTAGCTTCTGGGATCAAGCAGGTCCCAGTCAAACTCCAGCTCGTCCAGGTTCTCGATCAGCGTTCGCTCTCCGGTGAATCGGACCGAGCCGTTTTGCCGGTAGAACAGGCCGGCCACCTGAGCCGGCTCTTGTCCCCGCTCAAGAGCCGAGACCAGTTCGTAAAAAGTCTGCTCCCCTTCGGAAACGACCAGGTAGTCAATATTGGGGTCCTGTTCCAGGATCGCGGCGCGGTTGGCGGAGGGGTAAGGTCCTCCCAGCACAATCGGCACCGGCCCGGCTGATTTTTTAAGCTGCGCGCTTAAAGCGTGCGTCTGGTCGGCCTCGAAGTTAATCGCGCCTATGCCGATTATGTCCGGCTTGAAATCCCGGGCCAGTTGGGCAACCTTCTCGTTTTTGAGCCTCAGGTTGCGGGCGTCCACTATTTTTACCTGGTCTTGAGGCCGGCGGCTAAGGAGGTAAGACGCTATGTGGCCCAGTCCGAGCGGAGCCGGGGTCGCGATAATTATGGAATCAGGCCGAAGCAAAAAGATCCGCATTTACCGTTATTATAGTATCAAGGCGTCATTTTCAAAAATTCTGCCGCGTTGACCGCGAGGCTGGCCTGTGTTAAAGCTATACCGGTGCAGGTTAGAAGGTTTATTTTTCTGGGAACGGCCGGCCTCCTTATTTTCGGACTTGAGCAGGCGATTATTTCCGGCTTGGAACCGGGAGTATCCTTGAAAATCGCGGCCGGATTCCTTGCCCTGTTCTTTTTTCCCGGAGTGTGCCTGGCGGAGATCTTCTTGAAACAGGATGAAGCTGATTTCGCGGACCGGGCCGCGTTCGGATTCCTTCTCAGCCTCGGCCTTTGCAGCTTTCCCGGACTCGCGTTCTTTGTTCTCAAAGCCGGGCTGGAAACGGTGTTCTGGACTCTGCTCTGGATGGGAATAATAATCTGGCTGATCAGCCTGGGCAAACTTATCGCTCAGCCCGGGCAGCCAGCCTCGAAGCTGAACGAAAGCGCGGATTTCGGGAGATGGGCGGCGCTTCTGCTGATCATCGGTTCGGCCGCGCTTGCCTGGTTTGTTGGCGCTTCCCGCGGCCCGGAAACCGACTGGGACCTTTACAATTACATCTCCATGGTTCGAAAATTCCTGGTCTGGGGCCGGGCCGATATCCATCACTATTTTTATATCGATGCGCCGCCGGACCCGGTCCACAGCTACAACCTTCACGCGCTGATCTGGGCCGCTATCGCATACCAGAACCGGCTCGATCCGATTCCGCTCTACATCCATTCCGCGTTTTTGACCGTGCCGCTCTGCTTTTTCAGTTTTTTCAGCTTTTCGAGAAGGGCGCTCGCGGCGCGGCCGGGCTTTCTCGCCTTTGCCTTTTATTTCTTCTTCCAGCTTTTGTTTGCCGGCCTGTATTTTGTGGGCAACTCGACCTTTTATCCGGATGACACTATGTGGCTCCTGGCTTTTCCCGCGCTCTTGAGCCTGGCGTTCCTTCAGCTGGAAAAGCCGAGCCGACGCTTGCTGGTTCTGACCGCGCTTTCCGCGCTTTCGGTCAGCATCGTGCATCCGCTCTGGGGCCTGGCTTTTTATATCGTGCTCGTCTTTTACCTTGCAGGCGAGTCTTGCCGGGAAAGCCGCGCCCTCAGGACATTCCGGCAAAGCCAAAAAGAGCGGAATCGGGTTCCGGGGTTATTGTTTTTTACCTTGCTCTCCATTCCCTATCTGCTCAGTGTCGTTTACATTGTTGCCAAAGCCGGCCAGGAGCCGAAGCAATGGTTTAATCCGCTCTTTCCGTATTTTCCCCTCGACCATATTTGGTTTTACGGATTGATTTTTATAGCCGCGCCCATTGTGATATTTATTACAATTGCGCCGATGAAGGCCATCGCTGCCCGGCTTAAAGAAAGCGTCTTTTTCCGGAAAGGATATTTCAGGACCATCGGCGCGCTGATTCTCGTCTCCGTCGTTGTTGCGCTTCCTTATGCCTTCTTGCGGGGGGAGGCGATTCAAAACACGCAGTGGGCCAGTTTTGGCAGGAACCCCTATCGGGGATTGATCACGCCGGTTCTTTACCTGCTCAATCCTTTCAAGCGCAGCTTTACGGACCCGAATATGACCTTTCATCCTGTTTTCTGGCTGGGGCTTTTCTTAAGCCCGTGGCTTTTTTGGCTGGGCAGGTCAAAGTCCAGGCCGTTGGCCCTGGCCGGGTTTTACGGATTGGCCGGGGTTGTCCTGCTCGTTTTGCATCCGGTTCTGGCGACTTTTTTCGCCAAGCTTTTCACTCTGGGTTATCTTCGGAGGATTTTGCGGCTTTTGGGTTTGCTTTCTTTTCTTCCGATCGCCGCGTTCCTGGAATCGGTCTTTTCCCGCTTGAAGCTCAAAAATATTTACGCTTACGGGTCAGGAATGGTCTTGGCCGCATTGATTTCATCTCTCCTGATGATGGTTCCGGTCCAGCCTCTTTATGGCAAGCTGTTTGAGCGGATGATCAATCTCACCCGGGCGCAAAACCAGAATTCCCTGATGGCCGATGACACTCCTTTCCGCTTTCTCGGGCAACACCAATTGATCGAAAGCAATGATGTCATCTATTCGGACCTTTACACCAGCTTCCGCGCGACCGCATACCTCGGCTGCTATGTTGCGGTTCAGGCCAAGCCCGGAGTGGGAGTGCCGAACCAGGACCAGCGCCGGATTGAGGAAATGGAATTTTTCTCGTCCGAGACGAGCCTTAAGCGAATGGCAGACATTTTGAAAAAGCGGAAAGCGACCTGGGTCATAATCAACCGCAACCCGCAATACCAGTTTTACGGGATTTCGCTCGGCCATCCTGACGCCATCGGCAAACTCGCAAGCGATCCCGGGCGATTCGAGAAAGTATACGACCAGGGCGACTGGGTTATTTTCCGGGTTCGGAGCTAGCCGATTCCAGGCTGCCGCTGGTCATTGAAGTCAATTCCAGGGCCACCGGGCCGATGAGGGAATTTGCCCGGGCAAGAATAATCGGCCTTTTCCCGTCCAGCGCGATCCAGAAATAGGCCCAGGAAGCGAAGCCAACGTTGGTCTGCTTGTTTTTGATCCGCGCGACAAGCTCCGGGGTTTCTTTTTCCTTGGTTTTGGGCAGTATGAAAAGAAACGGCTTCAGCCGGATGGCGCGGAAGGTTCCGGCCTTTGTTTTCACATTTTCAATCGGGCCGGCTTCGAGCAAAATCAGGGACCGGTCCTTGCCGTCCAGAAACTCAAAACACTGCTTCATCCCCGGTTTCCAGTCCAGCGTGCGCACAAGATAAGTCAGGCCCGCGGGGTCAAATCCCTGGTGGAAAGTGAACACCCTTTCCTTGACCTTGCCCGTTCCCACCGAAACTCTTTTGGCGTTTGCGGTTTTAGTCTTGCGGTCGATTACCATAAAACGATTATGCTTGAACGCGGGCTCCCGGATTTGCAGGCTATAAGAGACAGGCGCGAACTCGGGCGTGGTTTCCGCTGCCACCGCGTCATCGAGTTTGTAAAGAACCCGGGCCGGCCCGACGGTGCGCGAGAAGGCCGAAATCTTATAATGGCCGTTCACCGAGCTGACATTGATTTCCGCCTCGCCCGACTTGAGCCCGATCCAGAGAGCGTCATATTTCAGGCGCTCGCCGGAAAAATCGATTTTCAGCTCGGGCCCGGGCGGAGGAATTTTGAGGACTTTCTCAAGCTCGCCAAGCGCGGAGAGCGGAACAGCCAAGAAGCCGACCAAGAGAACAGACCTGAGAGCAGCCGGCCGCATATTCAGCTAGGGTTGGAGCGGGACATTCTTGAGGCCGGAATTTTCAGCCAGGCCAAACATCAGGTTCATGGCTTGGACCGCGTTTCCGCTTGCGCCTTTGACCAGGTTGTCAATAGCCGAGCTGATCACAGCCTCCCTGCCGTCCGGCGAAAGGCTGATTCCGAGGTCGCAATAATTTGAGCCCCTGACTTTGGCTATATCCGGCAACTCTCCGAGCGGAAGCACCCGGACAAACTCCTCTTGCGCGTAAGCCTCGTGATACGCGGTTTCCAGCCTCGCCGCGGAAATCTTGCGCACGAACCGGACATAGATCGTTGACAGGATGCCTCGGCTGGCGGGGATGAGATGGGGCGCAAAAGTCAACTCGACTTTTCGGCCGCAGAGCCGGCTCAGCTCCTGCGCCATCTCCGGCTGGTGGCGGTGCTTGTAAATGTTGTAGGGCCGAACCGAGGCCTCGGCCTCGCAGAAAAGGAAATCAACCACCGCGCCCCTTCCCGCGCCGGAAATGCCGGTCTTGGAGTCCACGATTATGTTTTTCGGGCTGATCAGCCTCTGCGCCATAAGCGGCTTAAGGCCGAGAATGACGCTGGTCGGGAAGCAGCCGGGATTGGCCACCAAGCTTGCCTTTCGAATCTGTTCGCGGTAAATCTCGGGCAGACCGTAAACCGCCTTGCGCAAAAGTCCGGGGTATCGGTGCTCCGCGTAATACCTCTGATAGACCGCGGCTTTGCGGAACCTGAAGTCAGCGCTCATATCAATTACCCTGAGGCCCTTGGCGATAAGCTCCGCCGCGGCCGCCTGGCTTTCGGTGTGAGGCAGCGCGAGAAACGCGACTTCCGCGGCTTTGGCCGCCTGGCCGTAATCAAGCTGGCTGATCCGGAGATCAACTATATTGCGGAACGCGGGAAAAAGCTGGCCGTAAATCACCCCCTGGTTCTGCCGGCTGGTGAGCATGGTGATCTGCGCGGACGGATGCCGCGCCAGGATGCGAACCAATTCCTGGCCGGTGTATCCGGTTGCGCCTATGACCGCGGCCTTAACCATCCTTTTTATTCTAGCAGTTTGGGGGAAAATTTGAAATCTTGGTCGCGGCGCGGCTTGCCTTTCCGCGGCAGGAGACCGACCACCCGCTAAAAAGGAGACCGGTCAAAATTTTCAAGCCGATAAAATCTTTTGCCGCAAAAATTCTTGAAAGCCTCCGGATGGCTGTGGTAAACTTAAAAAGACTGGAAAGGAGTAATCAAATGTTATGCCCTAATTGCGGCAAGGAGATGAAAGAGGTCAGGCAGAACAATGTCCCGGTAAATTTCTGCCCATCCTGCAAAGGTCTCTGGCTGGACGCCGGCAAGATAAACTATTTTGTCCAGAACCCTCCGGTCATCAGCCAGCAGCTGAGCCAGGGACTGATCAACGAGTCTCAATCTTCAAGACTCTGCCCGGCCTGCCAAAAGCCGATGAGAACCGGCGGACTTTTGAACCCGAGCCTTGAAATCAACCGCTGCCCGTCCTGCCAGGGAATATTCCTGGACACCGGAGAGCTTGCGGAGCTTAACAAGCTCTCGGCCAAGGCGTCTATGCCCCGAGCGGAAAGGCTTCGCTGGGCCGGGATGTCTATGGCCGCGCTGGCTAACGACGCAAGCCTGGGCGGAAAACTCCCCAGCCTCGCGCTCCGCTCCGCCGCCGTGCTTATGTTCCTTTATGGAATTGTGTTCGCGTTTTTCTTCGTGCTGGTGGAAATGCTGGGTGCGCCTCTTCCGCTTGCGTTCCTTTTCGTGCTGCTTTTCGCCGTGCTCCAGTTCTGGATCAGCCCCTACATTATGGACTTTATGTTAAAAGCTTTCCAGAGCGCTCATTTCATCTCGGACAAAAGCGAATTGCCCGCCGCGCTCGCGGCTTTTATCGAGAGCCAGTCCAAGACCAACAAGATACCTTTCCCTAAGATGGGCATTATTGAGGACGGCAATCCGAATGCATTCACTTACGGCCATACGCCCCAGGATGCGCGCATCGTCATCACTCGCGGTCTTATGGATATGCTAAAAGAAGACGAGCTGGAAGCCGTGGTCGCCCACGAGATAGGGCATGCGGTCCACTGGGATATGCTGATTATGACCGCAGCCATGCTCGTGCCCACCATGCTCTATACCATCTACAGGATCGGGTTCAGGCTCGCATCCAGCTCCAAGGCCAAAAAGGCGACCAAAAAGGCAGGCGACCAGATCATCATCTTCGCCATCGTCGCATTTGTCCTTTACATAATCTCCGAATACATCGTGCTCTTCCTCTCCCGAACCCGGGAATACTACGCCGACCGCTTCTCAGGCGTCGCCACCAATAACCCCAACGCGCTCGCTAGAGGCCTGGTCAAGGTTGCTTACGGCCTGGCCGGGAGCGAGGAAAAAGCAGCCGCCAAGGAGCAGCAGGAGGGGAAAAAGGTGGGGCTGGGAAAGCTTTTCCGCACCCAGCAGAGCGCGGTGCGCGCGCTGGGGATTTTTAATCCCGGGTCCGCAAGGGCGCTCGCCGCGGTTGCGGTTTCCGGGGCCACCCGCCGCTTCAGCGCGGAGAATATGATGGGAGCTATGCAGTGGGATTTGTGGAATCCCTGGGCAGGCTGGTATGAGTTCAACTCCACCCACCCGCTTCCGGCCAAGCGCATCCGCGCTCTTGGCGACCAGGCATCTGCTATGGGCCAGGAGCCGCTGGTCCGGTTTGATATGCAAAAGCCAGAGTCCTACTGGGGAGCCTTTCTCATCGACCTCCTGGTTTATCTTATGCCCCTGATTATGCCCATCGTTTTCTGCGTCCCGTTCCTGGCTATGGACATCGTCAATAACTCGTTCGCGGCCAACAGCTACGGAGGACTGCTCCTGCTCGGCCTGGGCATAGGTATGCTCATCCGGATTATTTTCAGATACCGCTCAAGCGAGTTCCCCGGCCAAAAGGTCTCGGACCTGATCAAAACCGTGAAAGTGTCCGGAATCCGGCCCGTGCCCGCAACCATTAAAGGCCGGATCATCGGAAGAGGCATTCCCGGCCTGGTCTGGAGCGAGGATATGGTGCTCCAGGACCAATCAGGGTTTATGTTCCTTGATTACAAACAGCCCCTAAGAATAATCGAGTTCCTGTTCGGACTCTTCCGGGCCAAGGGACTGATCGGAAAAACCGTCACCGTCAAAGGCTGGTACCGCCGCTCGCCTATGCCCTACTTTGAGATGAGGGAAATCATCGTCGACGGCAAAACCCGCACCTGCTATGTCTATCACATCAAGCTCTTTATCTCATTACTGATGATTGCGATTGGAGCCGCGATGCTCCTCGGCGCGGCCGGAATCATCTGAGAAGAATTTTTGCACCGCAAAGGCGCAGAGGGCGCAGAGAAGAAAATTTTTTTTGCTGAGGCTCGAAGAGACGAAGTCCCGCGGAGTCCCGCCCTGCGGGACAAGCGCGGGATACGGGTCAGCCGGCTTGTCCTTCGTAGCTCCTTCAGGAGCGGAGTAGGATGCGTCGCCCATCGATTTGACAAGCATTCTTTCTCTGCCATAATTTCTCCATAAAGGTTTTCACTGCAGTTAATCCCAGCCGAAGTCGAAGGCTGAAACAAGCAGGAGAGAACATTGATTGGAAATTGGTCTTTAATTCCTAAATATCGACATGTAACCACAAATTTCGAGATGCCATGGTAGAGATTTTTAGAATAGTGCTCTTTCAACTCAATTGTCATCCGGCTATTTGCATAGATGAAATGTCCTATATCGAGGAACCGTTCTTTCCTTCCAATACGCAGCAGTCAATAGCTAATATTTCCAAATCAGGATATAATGTTAGTGATATTAAAGACACGTCCAGATGTGAATATCTAGCTTGGCACCAAAAAAGGATAAAACTTTTATTAGAACATCCGCTAATAACTGAAGCGGTATACAAAATAATCGTATTTTCTGAAGGAGCGATTCCAGTCAACTGCCTCAACATATTGAGGGACCATTGCTTGACATATAAGTCGATAGTAATTGCGGGAAGTCACACCGTCCAGGATACATTAGAATCGAGAAAAATCTATTCTGAATTGGATATTAATATATCTCGTATAAACACTAAACAGAATATGTCTATAATATTTAGCACGGACAGACCCAGGCTTCGACAGAAAAAGGCCGTTTCTCCTTACGAACGCGAGGAGACAACACCGCTAATTACAGGTAGGCCCGACATTAAATCGTATAAATTTTCAAATGTTGATATAGACATTCGCCTTGCATTATTGATTTGTGCGGATGCGCTTCATAATCCAGTAATGCCTAAAGACTATAACATAGTTTCGGTCATTTCTTTTGATAAAAAACCGTCAAATTTCGATTACTTCATAAATAGCCAGGTTACAAATGGTAAAGTAGTCGTATATTGTAATGACGGTAAATTCGGCGGGTCAAAAATTAGTTTCCCTATTGATAATAGAATGCCACAATGGTTATTCGGACCTCCACTCAATGGCACTTTGCCAAAGGGTGATATCATGCTAGCTCTAGATATGCCATTAGAGCAACGAGCCGTACAGGTTGGTGTTGTAAATCCTTCCCCGCAATATAAGCTGGCTTGTCTATCATCAATATTGTATGGGGGAGAACCAGGGGTAGCCAAAGAACCACTTTTCGATATCAGGACAGTAAGAAAGATCCCAAATAATCAAGCCAAGCACGCTGAAATTGATCGAATATTGAAAAGCGAAAAATTGTCAGATTTGCAAAAATATAAATATAATCATCTAAAGGAGCTCTCAAGAATCGGAACTGATACCGATGAAGTTTGGTCAGTATTTGGCAATGAAATCATTTTGGATATTCCAAACTTATCGGTTTTAGAATCAAAACTGGCTAAGTCAGCCCACGATAAAATAATTTCCGAGTTTCCTTATCTTGTTGATATGGCTCCGGCGCAATACAAGAATGTCCAGGAGTATTTGAAGTGTTGTCGAACACTATTTGAAAGTATCAAGACAGAGGGAGCTATACTCCGGAGAGATCTAAAATCTCTGAAATTACCATGCATAAATAGGGATGAAGAAGCATCGATTATATCCCAATTTTTTCATGATAAGAATCTTACTCTTTTAGAGGTTCTAGGCTTGAGGCATGTTGGGAAGTCCTATGTAATTGAAAAATCCATTGATCAGGCCGGCATAACGAGAGTTCTTGAGATCGACATTCAGAATACATCTACCGTTAATTTTATATTAGCAAGACTTTTAGGGGAGAAAATCCCTGCCAGTTCTTTACCAAATATTGATGAAGTTTTTCGTAATTCTGATAATGAATCATCAATTATTCAGAATGAAGTTATTCTATTTAAAAATAGCGAAAATTTGTTAATGAACTATACTTGGAGAGATAAGAGCATAGCCTCGCTTATTGAAAATATTATCAAATTCGCCATTACACACGAGATTAAACTAGTGTTTGAGACACCTTTTTCACTGCCATTCCCTTCACCTCTTATCTCGAGAAGAAGAACAGTTCGGATAACGGGTTTTGATGGAAAAAAGCTACGCAATGGGATCTCCATTTTAAATCGTCAGTTAAAATTTCTTGGAATCCAACCAAATGATATTAGTGAGCAGGTCAAGGCCAAGATGATAGAAAATATAGGTGGTCATCCATTGGCGATAAACCTTTGCGCGGCTGCTATTTTCGAGGAAGGACCTGAAGCCGCATTGAATGCGTCCTCTTCTGGAATAGGCTTTTATGCTGAGGCGCTATCGCAAATTCTTAGATTAATCAATTTAAGCAGAGAGGACGAAATCATACTGAGAATACTTTCTGGCTTTCGTCTTGATGTTCCCCGGGATGTGGTCATAAATGCTGTAGATTTTCCCGCCCTTGAAAATATATCCGGTCTAATCCGCCGATGCCTGATAGACGTTATTACTGCTGATACCATCTCCTTACCTGGAGTTGGTAATGCAACTAATTTTTCGCACATTTGTTTCCACGATCTGGTTTTGGCTCAAGGAAATTTTTTCCCCCTCACAAGAATGGGGGGAAAAATTTCCGCCCCGACTATGCCGCCTCCTTTTCATTCATGAGATTCATGGTCAAATACACCTTGCTGCCCCACCTGGTTGACTGGATATGACGGAGCCGGGCCGC
>Ga0315280_10001025_pt1 | contig 49857 bp, 38 predicted proteins | sample YL17G06_40_MG_FD_203697 | JGI IMG/M metagenome (GOLD analysis project Ga0315280, IMG submission 203697) | Sediment microbial communities from Yellowstone Lake, YNP, Wyoming, USA - YL17G06_40 | ecosystem: Environmental > Aquatic > Freshwater > Lake > Sediment | place: USA: Wyoming | collected... | reverse complement strand
AATTTGGTGGTGAAATCGATGGTGCTGGGGGTGACGTTAGGATACGACGGCCAGCCGATGGTCCCCTGCGCCAAGCCCTCGGTTCCCTCCACTCGCCACTTGATGTAGATGTCGGGCGCCGCCCCCTCGCGCGCCGGACCCGCCCAAACGTCATCCCAGGCCGCAGCCCGCAGGCCACTCACGTACTCGAGAACATAGAGCACGATGCCGTCCTGATGCACAAAGCGCGTGCGGGGATCGCTCCGCGCGCTCACAAATACGCTCTGGGGCTCGCCAAACAGAAAGCGGAAGCAGTCCAGGTGGTGGATGCTCATGTTCAGAAGGGTCACCCGGTGAAGGTCCTTCACCCACACCTGCCAGTGCGGAATGGCTCGCATCTCAATCGTGGCCAGCACAGGTTCCCCCAGATACCCGCGCTGGAGGATGGTCTTCAGCGCCCGCATGGATTGGTCGTAGCGCATGTTCTGATTGACCGCGAGTGTGATGCCCGCCTCCGCGCACAGGCGCACCACTTCCTTCGCTTCCTGATAGTTCGTCGCCAGGGGTTTCTGAGCCAGGATGCCCTTAAGATGATCGGCATGCTTGACCGCCTCGCGGACAATCCCCAACTGGTGATTGGGTGGCACAGCGATGTCCAGCACTTCGATCGCAGGGTCTGCCAGCAGTTCTTCCGTGGTGTCGTAAACCTGGGGAACGCCACGCAGGTGCGCTACCTCGTGCGCCTGCTCTGGTGGTTGCGAGGTGATCGCTACTACATGGTAACCGGCGTGGCGATAAGCCACCAGATGGCAGTCCCGCATGATGAACCCCGCCCCGATGGCGCCAATACGGTAGTCTTTCTTCTTTGGCCCTGGCGCAAGATGTTCGAGATTGAGGTCGATGTTCATGGTCCTTTCCCCCTCTGCCTTTGCAGAGGCGGTGTCCTCACCGCAGAGCGAGGGTCATCTGGCCCACTCGAGGCAGGTAGACTGCCGCTGCAGCACAGGCACGGCGGCGCCAAGTATAACTCCACGAGTCAACTGGAAGACAAGCCACTCCGTTAATTCCCGCCAAATGCAGACGACAGCGTGGTGGGCGAGGTTTCGGTCCCAAAACCATCGCCTTGACCCGCCGCACTCCGGGGCGATACATTCACGTCTCCAGTCGTGCCGAGACCTAATCGCGGGCCGCACAAGTTGCGGCTGCGAAATTCTACGCTTTGTCAAGCCAGGAAGGCGAGGCCTCACATGGCAATCTCTCCCAAGCATCTAACTCGACGAGAATTGTTGGCAGGCGCGGCGACGCTAGCTGGGGGGACACTGCTCAGCCCGGGGTTCTTTTCGGGTTCTGCCGAAGCAAGCGCATCTCACTATGATCCCAGACTATCCGTGCAAATCTACGTCTGGACCCAGCACTTCGAGTCTCAGAGGAAGACTATCGTGGACGGTGTGGAAGAGGCTCTCGCCGCCATCCAGCGTGCGGGCTATGGGCGGGTGGAGTTGACTTCGGACTTCTTCCGGCCAGAGGTTCGCACCAAGACTGTTGCCCTGCTAGCGAAATACAACTTGGAACCCGCAACGACGTACGCGGGAGCGACGATGCACGAAGCGCCAGCGGCGGAGAGAGCAATCAGGGAAATCCTGAAGTTGGGGCGGGTGCTCAAGCCTGTGGGGACGCGCTGGATCGTCACCAACCCAGGCCCGAAACCCGGCCAGGCACGCAAGACGGACAACGAGCTCAATACACAGGCCCGATACCTAAACCAGCTAGGCCGTGGACTGCGCAAGCAAGGTATAGGATTGATGATTCACCACCACACTCCGGAGCTGGCCGATAATGCTCGGGAATGGCGCCACCTGTTGCAGCACACAGATCCCAGCTTGATCTCCTGCTGCGTGGACGTGGAGTGGGCGGTCCGGGGCGGTCAGGAGCCGTTGGCGTTCCTGCGCGAGGCCCGCAATCGACTCGCGAGCCTGCATTTGCGCAACTCCAAAGCTGGCGTCTGGATGGAGGACTTCGACGAGGGAGACATCGACTACCGCCAGGTCACGAATTACTTGAAGCAAATCGGCTACGACGGGTATCTGGTGGTGGAGCTGGCTTACGAGAAGAAGACAGCGATCACCCGACCGCTCGAAGAAGACCTACGTTTGAGCCGGCTCTACGCTGAAAAGGTCTTTGGCCTTTGATCCTCTCGTGGCCTCCTTCTTAGGCCTTGGGCAGAAGTCAGGGCGTGCGGTGTTCGTCCGCGACAAGCTGTGCCATGAAACAAAAAACGGCGACAGTGCAGTTGCGATTCCGCTACAATCGGCGGCAGTTTCACAGTCAACTGCCGGATGATTCGCGGGGGCGAAGGGGAACTCGCTCGACGACCTCAGCATGCGCGCAAGGTCTCCAGGACATGTAGGGTCTCGAACTGGGCAGCCGAGGCCAAAACCGGCCTTCTCGCAACTGTCGTAGGAGAGAATTATGGGTAACCTTCGATTCGCAGTCTTCGGAGCAGGGTTTTGGGCACGATTCCAGCTTTCTGGCTGGCGAGAGGTGGGAGGGGTAGAATGCGTCGCCCTCTGCGACCCGATCAAGTCCAAGGCAGAAGCCCTGGCTGCCGAATTCGGAATACCGAGCGTTTACGCCGACGCAAAACAACTCCTGCGTGACGAACGGTTGGATTTCGTTGACATCATCACGAGTCCGGAGACCCACAGCAAGCTGGTCCATTTGGCTGCGGCGCACAGGGTGAAGGTCGTCTGCCAGAAGCCTATGGCGCTAACGCTGGAAGACGCAGAGCAGATGGTGAAGGTCTGTCGTGAAGCCGGGGTGCTGTTCCTCGTGAACGAGAACTGGCGATGGCAAACACCAATACGACAGCTGAAGCACGTTCTCACCGCCGGCCAGATCGGCACGCCGTTCCGCGCCCGCATCGACATGATCTCGGGCTTCCCGGTTTTTGCCAACCAACCTTTTCTTAAGGATTTGGAGGAATTCATCCTTACCGATCTGGGAACCCACATCTTGGACGTGGCCCGTTTCCTATTCGGCGAAGCCGAAAGGCTCTATTGCCAGATCCAGCGCATCCACCCGGACATCAAGGGCGAGGATGTAGCCACGGTAATGATGAGCATGGGGGGAAGAACCACAGTACTCGTCGAGATGGCATACGCAGGAAACGCCCTCGAGCGAGAGCATTTCCCTCAAACATTTGTTTTTATCGAGGGAGAAAAGGGTTCCCTCGAACTCGGCCCTGACTACTGGGTTCGCATGACGACTGACACAGGTACTCACGCAAAACGTTATCCCCCGCCGCGGTACGGCTGGGCCGACCCTGCTTACGCCATCGTCCAATCCAGCATCGTGCCCTGCCAAGCCCATCTGTTGAAAGCCTTGCGTGGAGAAGAAGCGGCGGAAACCACCGGCGACGACAATCTGAAGACACTGCGTTTAGTGTTTGGTTCTTACAAGTCTGCCCGAACCGGCCAAGCTATCTCCACCCACTAGGCTGACGTCGCCGAGAAAGGAGATGCATGTCGAATATTCAGCTCTGCCTGTTCGCTTCGACACCCGACATGGTGAGACTCGGCTTTATCGTTAAGGTGCTCACAGGGACTCCTGAAGAGCTGGCTGAGCGGGCGGTGGCCTGGGGATACGACGGCATCGAATTCATGCCGGATCCGGAACGCGTTCCCGAACCGGAGGAACTCGAGAGAGCGCTGAAGGCAGCCGGGGCCGTGATGCCCGTGGTTAACTCTGGCCGGATGGGTCCGCAGAAGTTGGCGCTGCTTCAGGAGGATGAAAGCGTGCGTCGGCGGTCCGTCGAGGCATTCAAGACGATGCTGGACTTCGCAGGCCACTTGAACGCCCGGGTTGGGTTGGGGATCGCCCGGGGCAAAGGCATCCCGGGGGCAAGCCCGGAAGAAATGGATCGCATAGCCGACGACGTCTTCCGCGAGCTGGCGGAACATGCGGCGAGGGCAGGCGCGGTCATTATGCTGGAGCCAGCCGATCCCGGCGTCACCTCCTACATCAACAACATGGATGAGGCAATGGCCTGGGTGAAGCGCATCGGCAGCCCCGCCTTCAGCGTGATGATGGATACTTATGAGCTAGCGGAGTCGGAACCCTCCATCGAGCATGGCATTCGCGCGGCGCGCGGTGAGGCTCGTCACATCCACCTGTATGATCCCAGCCGGTGGCCACCCGGAGTGCTTCCGGAAAAGAACCGGCTTGATTGGCCACACATCGTGCACGTTCTGCGTGAGGAAGGTTTCCGAGGCTCAGGTTCCGTAGTTCTTGCCCCAGAAGGTGATCCCGTGCCTGCGGCGCGAAGATCAGCAGCGTTTCTGAGGCATCTCTTTGGCAGAAACACGGGGGAATGAGAATGTGCGGGGAGTCAACTGAGGAGGCCATATGACCGTGAATATTGGCTGGGGGATTGTGGGTGTACTGATCGGGGGTTTTCTGAACGGCAGTTGGGTTCTCCCCATGAAGCGCATGCGGGCCTGGCGCTGGGAGAACTCCTGGCTGGTGTATTCTGTGGTAGGCCTGATTGTTATCCCGTGGGCAGTCGCGCTATCGACGGTCCCTCAACTCGGCCCTATCTTCCGTAACACCTCCTGGCTCACGCTGACCAAGGTGCTGGCTTTTGGATTCGGATGGGGCATCGGCTCAGTTCTGTTCGGACTGGGCGTCAGCCGGTTAGGGTTGGCTGTGGGTTACGGCATCATTTTGGGCCTGATCGCGCCGATTGGCACGTTTCTCCCTCTCGTCGTTCTGCACCCTGAACGCCTCTGGACCCGACAAGGTTACGCCTTAATGGCCGGGACGCTGCTGGTGATTGTCGGGATCTTTTTTTGTGCGGTCGCGGGGCGACGACGCGAGCAGGAGATCTCCGCAAAAGCTCCGGGCGTGGCTCGTTCCGGGTTCATGGTGGGGGTAGTGATTTGCATCTTGTCCGGAATCTTTTCCCCAATGCTGAACTTCAGCTTTGTATTTGGCGAAGAGTTGCAGCGACAGGCCTTTTCCTCAGGCGCGAGCACCAGCATGGCGGCCAACGCCATTTGGTCGTTGACGCTGACAGCCGGCTTCGTTGCCAATGCAGGCTATTGTGTGTACCTACTGCAAAGGAATCGTACTTGGAGTCTCTTCTCGGCGTCCAACGCGCCCACTAGCCATTGGGTAGGGGGAAGCCTCATGGGCCTCATCTGCTTCGGGAGCTTCCTTGCCTATGGAATGGGCGCTACGGCGCTCGGGCCACTCGGAGGCATCATCGGGTGGCCCCTGTTTATGTCAATGAGTCTTATCACTTCCAACGCTTTGGGAGCCTTGAGCGGTGAGTGGGCGGGAGCAAGCCGCCGGTCGTACGGTTATTCTCTGGTCGGCATCGGTCTGCTGATTGTGGCCATCACTGTGATCTCGCGCGGTGGCAGTGCATGAAGCCTGTCAACTGACCGAGGGCGCCTTTTACGTTCTGTGTGCGGTCAGAGCCACCGCTGGCCAGGCGGGACCATCTTTCCCGTCGTTCACTCCCGCGGTTCCATGGCCGACAAGACCAGCGCAGAGAAGAGAGGAGAGAGAACCTGTGAAGCTAGGGATCGGGACCTACGCCTACATGTGGTCGATTGGTTTTCCAGGTGCGACACCAGCCCAGCCGATGAACGCGTGTGGCCTCCTGGCCAAAGCGCGAGAGTTGAAGGTAAAGGTAGTCCAATATGGCCCCAACCTCTCACTTGACCAGCTTCCCGATGCCGAACTGGATCTTGTAGTGAAGCAGGCGAGGGGATGGGACATCGAGTTGGAAGTCGGTACGCGGGGACTTGAGACGGAACATCTAAGGCGGCAGCTCGCGATCACGAAACGGGTCGGCGGAACCCTGTTAAGGACGATTCCCGAAGTGGCCGATGGCAAGACCCCGCCGCTATCGGAAATTGCAGAATATCTCCGCGCCGTCATCCCAGAACTCGCCGCAGCACGGGTGAGGCTAGCGATGGAAAACGGCAAGATCCCGGCCGAGCAACTCCGCCAGTTGCTTGACTCGCTTCACAGCCCCTGGGTTGGCATCACCCTCGACACCGTGAACTCGCTGGCCATCCCCGAAGGTTGGGAGTATGTCGCCAAGATCCTCGCTCCGTACACGATGTGTTTACACGTAAAGGACTTCGTCACCCAACGGGTGTGGCACATGATGGGATTCACGGTGGAGGGCCGACCTGCGGGCAAGGGGCAGCTCGACGTCCCGTGGCTTTTGGACATTCTTCAGACTGCTGGGGTTTCGCCCAACGCTATCCTGGAGTTGTGGCCTCCAGAACAGAAGACCTTGGAGGAGACCAGCGCGCTAGAGCAGGCATGGACGGCAGAAAGCATTCCTTACCTACGCCGGTACATCCCCGGTTAGGTACGAAATCCTATGAGAGGAGACCAGTCATGGCACGAACTGTAGTCATCGTGGGTGCGGGCGGAAAGATGGGAGCACGCGCAGCCGAGAAGCTGGGGAGGCATTCACAATATCGGGTGCTGCTGTGCGAGAGCAATCCGGAACGCGCCCGCAGCGTGGAGGAAAGAGGATTCAAGGTCACGCCGCCCGAGTCAGCCCTTGCGCAGGCCGACTTCGTGGTGATGGCCGTGCCAGATGCGTTGATCGGCCGGATCGCACACGAATTGGTGCCTGACATCCAGAAGGATGGAACGCTGATCATGCTGGATGCGGCGGCCGCTTATGTGGGGGAGCTTCCTCGGCGCGATGACCTCACGATGATGATTACTCATCCATGCCATCCGCCCTTTTTTGCCGACCAAGCAACGCCCGAGGCGCGGCGTGATTACTTCGGCGGGATCGCGGTGCAGGACATTCTAGTTTCGTTGGTCCATGGTTCCGAATCAAACTTCGCCGAGGGGACGGAGCTTTGCAAGGCGATCTTCGCACCGGTGAAGAAGGCGCATCGAGTCACTCCTGAGCAGTTTGCAGTGCTCGAACCGGCCATGTCGGAAATAGTTGTGGCGTCGGCGGCGTGCCTGATGAAGGCGTCCCTGGACGAAGCCATCAAGCGGGGCGTCCCACGTGAAGCAGCAGAAGCTTTCATGGCAGGGCATGCCCAGATCGCTATGGCCATAGCGTTTAGAGCCGAGAAATCACCCTTCTCTGACGCGGCCCAGCTTGCGATTAAATGGGGTACCCAAGAAATCATTAAGCCCGACTGGCGGAAGATCTTTGAGCCGGAAACCCTCAAGGCGGCAATCCAGGTCATGCTCCATCCAGAGAAGCCGCCCGTGGATTAGTAGCCCTGTCCACCGGAAGACATATGCCGGGAACAAGGACATGGCGAGTTAGTCGTGACGAAGGGGACTTCCAGAGAGAAATGGCCTTGCTTACCGGCTGTGATTCGACAGGATCCGGTGGGTGACGTACTCGGCTTTGGTGGGCGCGCCGGGAAGCCGGGCAATCTTCAACAGCAACTCGAAGTAGGGAACCGACTCCTCTTTGCTGTCCAGCTTGAGGTACTGTTTTAGGCGCGAGGAGAACGCCGGATCTGTAATGAATTCGCCCGCAGCCTCAGTCCCTTCAGCTGTAGTGCCTTCAATCATTAAGACGTTTCCATTGTGGTTCAAGTTGGACATGAAACTGATGACACCATGGGTTTCGTCCGACGTTCCGTCCTTGCCGCCCGTGTAATAGCGAGCTTCTTCGCCCGGAAGTGGCGACTGGTTCAGGTAGTACGGTCTTCCGGCGCGCTTATCAGTTCCCTCGCGAAAATTCCTCTGCTGGTCGAACTCTTCAACCCAAGGGTTTGATCGATGGCTGCCCAGTAGAATTATGTTATGGTTCTTCAGGTCTTGGATTTCAAGATTCCTTGCGTAACGGACTGTCGTTCTCTGCCGATAAGCGGCGGTCGCTTGCATGATTTTTCCCGCGACAATCACGTCAGCCAGGTCGGTGTACTGCCGCGAAGCAATGATTCGCAGCTCGGGCGTCCGCAGGATGGCAGTATACTGGCGGGTCACGTAATCCTTGAGCGATACGTCGCTGCGCGTCAACTCCTGGAGCAAGACAAGGCAGGAGTCTGCGGCGACAATGTAGGTCTCATGCTCGGGGTCGAACAGGCGCGGCCAAAGGCTGTGCTGAGGCAGGGACGGGGTGGAGGTGCGTCTCAGATCCTCTTTCAACTTCCGGTTCTCTCGCCACTGCAAGACTCCGCTCAACAGCAGAAGTATCACGAGCCCACTGAGCAGCGGAACTGCCAGCCCCATTCTCCGGCTCGGCGTCAGAAGCCTTTCCTCTGACCTCTTTTCCAGTGCACGCTCCTGCGAAGCCGCACGCTCTGCCACCATAGGGGAGAGAGGAGTGACCTCGGCCGCTGTGGGCGTCCGGGGCTCAAATAGAGGTACGTAGCTGCCTTTGGGCATCCTGATCACCAGCGGTTCATCTTTGCCTTCCGAGGCAAAATAGCTCTCAAGGCGCTTGCGCAGTTCCCTGGCTTCGACCCGAACGATATTGTCCTCGCCGGGGTTATAGCCCGAGCGGCGACCGAAGACCACAGCGCCGACCTGCTGCTCGCGAACCTCCTCAAGATGGTTCGTAAGCGTCTTCTCGCAGATGTATAGCAGGAAGTCACGAAGCCGGGCGGACTTTCGAAACTCCGGGCTGGCAGCTACCCGTAAGGCAAGCTTCCATCGCTCGTCATTGGTGAGAGATTCTGCGGCAGGTCGGGTTTCGTGCAACTTATTGAAACTACTCACTTGCTTCCCGTGAATTCACTGTGAGTTCCCAGTGAATTCCCCTTGTTCCCCAAGCCGAAGCGGTTTTAGATGGCCACAGCAGGAAAGATCCGAATCCTGTTGCTCTCATTCAACGCTTCTGCTGAGTTGAGCGAAGTCTAACAATGGGATGACAGTAAGTCAAGTCGGATCAACAAGCTGCGTGTGTGTCTGCGTCCGGGCAAGCGGTAGTCTAAATTCCCAAATCCTAGCAAACGCCAAAGAAAGGAAGGCGGTGCAGAATGCGTAAGCATGTAGTGTTAATGTGCATCCTTCTGCTGACGATGTGGGGGACAGCATATGGCCAAACAGGGTTCGGCACGATTGCTGGTCAGATAACTGACCCTTCGGGAGCCGCTGTCCCCGGGGCAAAGGTAACGGCAACGAATTTGGCAACGAACGTCAAGACGGGAGCGGTCACCAATGCCACCGGTTACTATGAAATCATGCAACTGATCCCAGGCCCCTATGGTCTGGAAGTTGAGATGACGGGGTTCAAGTCCCTGCACCGATCTGGAATCACGTTGCAGGTTGCGGACCGTCTCACCATCGACTTGCAGTTGGACGTCGGTCAAAAGACTGAAGTCGTCTCGGTGGTCGCCGAGGCGCCGCGCTTAAGAACTCAAGACGCCCAGACCGGCGAGGTCATCAATTCGACGATGATCCAGACCCTGCCTCAGCTCAACCGAGATCCTCTGCAACTGCTGCTCCTCTCGGCGAATGTGCAGGGAGACGGGTCGCGGGGCGGGTATAACTTTGTGACTAACGTCACCAGTGACACGCGCATCAATGGAGGGCGAACTCAGGGCATCGAGTACTACGTTGACGGCGTCGTGGCAGGCACTGGAAGAGCCCACGGTGTTGCCGACATCACGCCAACCATGGATACCGTGGCAGAGTTCAAGGTGATCACCAACGGCATCTCCGCGGAATACGGCCGGCTTTCAGGGGGTGCGGTTGAGTTGGTCAGCCGTTCTGGAACCAACAAGTTCCACGGGCAGGCTTTCGACTACATTCAGAACGACGTGCTTAACGCTACGAGCTGGTATCAAAACCGCTTGAACGGGCATAAGACACCGTTCAGGCGAAACAATTTCGGTGGGGTGGTCGGCGGTCCCATCTGGAAAGATCACACCTTCTTCTTCTTCTTCAACTACGACGGAATGCGCTTTGTGCAGTCCGGCCAGCTCAACGTAGCTTCCTTGCCGACTGCGGCAGAGCGGAATGGGGATTTCTCCCAGACCCTTGTCCGGGGTACGCCAACCACGCTGTACGACCCGGATGGACCGGTAGTCAACGGGGAAAGGACTCTGCTAATGGGCGCCGACCCCAACCATCCATGTACGCCCGTGGGCCAGTGCGTACCGCAAGACCGGATCAGTCCGGTGAGTGCTGCCGTATTGAATTTCGTGCCCCTTCCCAATAGGGCACCTGCTGCCAACAGTAGCTTCATTGAGGACTACGTAGGGGCATCCAGCACCAAGGAAAACTGGGACACGTGGGGGGTCCGCCTCGATCATGTTTTCAGCCAGAACACCAGGATCTTCGGCAAATTCAGCCGGCGCGGTTGGGACCGCTCGGACACGCGCTGGCGCGGGCCGCTTCAGGCAATTCCACACAACTACATGAAAGGTGGGTTTGGGCTGACCCTTCATTATACCTGGAATGTGTCTCCCAGCCTTCTCTTTGACGTGGGCGCGGGAGGACTGTATAACCCTCTCACCAGAGGTTCGTCGCTCGCGGACGACTTCAAGGCAACCTCCATTCCGTTCGATGCCGTGACAGCGAGCCTTCTGGGTGAGAAAGCGATGCCATGGATCTGGGCTACGGGCATGGACTCTTTCTCCGATGCGCCGGCGTTCGCCATCAACAACTCCACGAGTTATGATGTCACGCCCTCGCTAGTTAAGATTCTAAACCGTCACACCCTGAAGTTCGGCTATGAGCATCGCCGCTATTACGACAACTTCGAGAAGATCGGTGCTGGGAATGACAGCCATTTTGTGTTTCAACAAAACCCAGTCTATCGCCTCGCCGGGGACCACGGCTGGACCGACGAGAACGCGGCCAACGTCATGGGCGCGTACCTGCTCGGGATCAACGATTGGGGCACAATTGCCGGGAATTCAACGCGCGCCATGAACCTTAACTACCATGCAGCGTATGTCCAGGACACTTACAAAGTCAGCAACAAGCTCACGCTCAACCTCGGATTGCGCTGGGACATGGAAACACCGACTACGGAACGGCACGACAAGTTGTACTTCTGGGACGCGAATGCTCCTTCCATGTTCACAATCAAGCCGGGCTACGGCTTCAGCGCGGCCGTGACTGCGGCGGGGCTGAATCCCAGCCAAGTTCAGACTCCGTCGTGGATTAGCGGCGGATTCGCCCCGGGAGCTGTACGCATCGCCAACACCCCTGAATTCACCCAACGGTATGGCACCAAATACTATCCCTGGCAATTCGCTCCCCGATTCGGATTCGCTTACGGGCTTAGTAGGACGACGGTCCTGCGCGGCTCGCTGGGCCTGATGTACCTGAGCAGTACGGGTGACGCGGGTGGTCTCTCCCGAGGCGGTAGCGGCGTGGCACTGGCTGATCAGGCCAACGCCGGCTGGCACCGCGGGATAACGGAACAAGGCTCCTGGCAGATGTCCACCTTCGACAATCCGTTCCTGCCCCTGGACATCAGTCTTTATCAACGGGAAACGGCGGTCGCCAATTTCCAGGCCACGGGCGGGGATCCTGGCCCGGCCGCGTTCAGTCGCGATTCGCGCCAGCCCCGCGAATGGACCTGGAACCTGGGGATTCAAAGAGAACTCCCTGGGGGATTCTTGTTCGAAGCAAACTATTCAGCGAATCGCGGTGTCGGGTTGCTCGGTCAGGACCTGATCAGCAAATTCCCGAAATCGTTGTTCGTACCTGAGAATGAGGCAACCTACACAACGCCAGTGGAAACACCCATAGCAGAACCTACACGCTACGGTGACACTCAGAGACTTGCATATCTCGAGTTCCTGTACCCATACTATGGAGCAACGACCGTACTGGGCGTCAACCTCGGCCGTTCCAATTACCAAAGCCTCAATCTCAGGGCGGAACGACGTGGCCGGGGTCTGAACTTCCTGGCCAACTACACGCTCGGCTGGATGAACGACAACGTCGGCGGGCCTGATGCAAACGACGCATGCATGTGCGTCACCGGCACCGGATCTAAGTCATTCCAGAGTGTCGATACGCTGCGCGATGTCTATGGGCCTAGCGTGCTGGACGAAAGACACCGCCTCACGGTGTTCTTCAACTACCAACTCCCGTTCGGGCGCGGCAAGCGTTGGCTGGGTGATACTCAAGGCCGCCTAGACAGAACCATACTCGACCATCTCGTGGGCGGTTGGGAGATCTCCTCAATTTCCACATGGCGGTCCGGTCGTCCCGTGGTCATCGCCAACAGCAACCTCAACAACGATATACGAGTGGAGGCCACGTTCTCGAGGTACGCAACCTCCGACCATAACATCGGGAATGCTAGCTTCGCGGGCAACGCCGGTGTCTTTATCTCTGAGGCAGATACTCAGCCCCCCGCCTCAGCGAGGCGGTTCGATGCGTCAAGGGTCCTCGAGCCCGGGCGCTTCATCTACGGGAATCTGTCTGTTTATGACGGTATCCGTCATCCGGGCCGGGTGATGCACAGTCAGTCGCTCATGAAGAAGTTCCCGATTTTCAGCCCGGACGGAACTCGGTACTTGGAGTTCCGCATGGAAGCCGAAAACTTTTTCAACTTCAGAGGGATGGCAAACTACATCACGGATCCCAGAGACTCCGCGTTCGGGACAATCCGGATCCATCAGACGGATAACCGGCTGTACAACGACGAACGTCGCATCCAGGTGTCTTTGAGGTTTGTCTTCTGACGCAGCGTGGTGGTTAAAGACCGGGGGAGCGATGCGATTCTCGCTCCCCCTTTTTGCGTCTATAATCGGGGCGTGCGAAGGCTTGTCCAACTGCTCATCCGGCTCATAGCTGCGGCCGCGCTGACGTGTGCCGGCGAGGCTTCCATGGTCGTCCTCCGGGCTAAGAGTCCGGAGGATCAATTAGCCGTGGGACGCGACTACGCGAGCAAGGGACAATGGAAAGAGGCGGAAGAGCAGCTCCGCCTGTACCGCCAGGCGCATCCCGAGTCCCCCGAGGCGGCGGTCCTCCACGCCCGGTCTCTAGTCCACCTCAACCAACCCTTTGACGCTTTGCTCGAACTGGAGGAACTGCTGCAGGCGGCGCCTGACGCGGTTCCCGCACTCAAGCTTTATGCGGCGCTGCTGAACCAAGTGGTCCAGGACGGAATCAGCGCGGAAAAGGTATTACTGAAGTGCACCCAGCTAGCACCCCGCGATCCGGAGGTGTGGAAGGCGCTCGGCGACTTCTACGTGGCGCGGGGAAGGAGCCGGGAAGCGGTCCCCGCCTATGAGCGTGCCCTGCGCCTGGCTCCGACTGACGCGGTGTTGAGTGCAGCACTGGGCTATGCCTACGGTGAGGCCAATCAGCCCGAGCGTGCCGCGCCCCATTTCTCCCGCGCACTCAGCTACAACAAGCGTTCAACTAAGCCGAACCCCATCATCTATCTTCTCTACGCTGAGTTCCTGCGCGGCCAGAATCGGTTGGCGGAGAGCGTGCCCATGTACACCCGGGCGCTCCTCATCGACCCTCACTCCGCCGATGCGTACTACGGACGCGCCTCCGCCTACGAGAAACTCAAAGACTCTAAACATGCCGAGGCCGATGCCCGGGCAGCCATCCGCGAAGGCGGGAATCGCAAAGGTGCCTACCTCTTGCTGATGCGCGTTTACAGAGTGCAGAAGGAGTTCCAGAAAGCCGAGGAGTGCGCGGCCCTGGTACAAAAGACCAAGGCTGAGGAAGCCGCCCAGCAGGACCTCGCCAACTTCGTGCGCTCATCCTTGCGGACGGCGGAGCCGCTCTTGCGCCAAGGCAACTTCACCGAAGCCGCGAAGCATTACGAAGACATCGTGAGGCAGGTCCCCACTTTCTATGAAGCCTATTTCGCTCTCGGCGTCTGCTACAGCCAAACCGGACGCCTGCAGCAGGCCGAGACGGCATTCAAGAAGTACCTGTCTTTCCAGCCTCTCTCCGCCGACGGTCATGCCGCGCTGGGTCTTCTTCTTTCACAGCAAGGACGCAACACAGAGGCGCAACCGGAGCTGGAGCGGGCGAGCAAGCTTGACCCGACCTTGCTCGAAGCGCGCAAGGCTCTGGCGAGGGTCTATTTCTCCGCTAGGGATTTTGCCGCCGCTGCGCGCGAGCTCGAGGCAGTGCTCGCTTCCGAAACCGCTCTCGATCCGGAGCTTTACGTAATGCTGGGGACCTGTCGGTTCAGCCTTAGACAAAAAGACAAGGCGATGGAGATCTGTAAGCGCGGCATGCAGGCAGATCCTAACTCCGAAGCCCTGGCGAATTTTCACGTTTCCCTTCTGCTGGATTGCAGTACTAAGCGGGAGTGCAAGGCAGGACTGATCGAAGCCCTGAAACAACACCCGAATTCACCCAGCTACCTGAAGGGGGTGTGTCGGCTTCTGTTACAGGAAGATCCGCAGAATCAAGCCGCCCAGCAAATGGTCGCCCAGCTCATCCGGGTTTTGCCGGAGGATCCTGAGGCACGCTATCTGTACGGTCGTTGGGCTTATCTGTGCAACAAGTATAGGCTCAGCATCGACGAACTGAACAAAACGCTCGCCATGCCTAACATCGATGATCAAACCAAAGTGAACAGTCAAACCGTGATCGGCATGGCCGCGGATGAGTTGAACGACCCCGAAGGCGCGGAGACGGCTTTTCAGCGCGCATTGGAGATCAACCGCAAGCTCGCCTCGTCCAATCCCTCTGCGGCGCTCCAGTACGCGATCTTCCTCGCGAAGTACTCCCGGCATAGCGAAGCCCAGAAGATGGTTGATGAGATTCTTGGGTGGGCGCCGTCCTATGGGCCCGCGCATTTCGAGCGCGCGAAGTTCTTGGCTAGAGAGGGACAGCCCGAGAAGGCCATTCAGGAGGCGGAACTGGTGCTGGAATACTCAGCCGATAGTCCCAGTCAGTTGCAGGCCGCGCATGCTTTCCTGGCAAAGACGTGCTTTGCGCTGAAACGGGTGGAAGAAGCTAAACGGCATCAAGAGTGGATCCAATCCCATCCCCGCTAGGGCGGAACTGCCAGAGAAAGCCGTGAAGGGAGCGAATCTGGTAGTGATCAAGACTTTCAGACGGATCCTGCACGCGTTGCCATGGGGGGCTTAGAAAACAATGAGTCTGAGACATTCGCTATTCACTTTCAGCCTGTCGCTGACCCTCAGCACGGTTTGTCAGGCCGGCGAACTCGCTGGGTACAAGCTGCTCGTCACCTCCGTACGCACCGGTGACACCGAGATTTTCGTCATTGATCCCCACACCGGCGACGCCCAAAATCTAACTCGCAGGCCGGCGTCTGAAGAGCGTTACCCGGCGTGGTCCCCGGACGGATCCAAGATTGCCTTCACGTCGAATCGCGACGGCACATACAACCTCTATGCCATGGATTCTGACGGAAACAGCGTTCGGCAGCTCACGCGCGAGAAGGCTCCCGCCGTCGGCTATCTGCCGTGCTGGCGCGGTGACGGGAAGCAAATTGTGTTTGGCCTGGACCGGGGCGGGGAAGGAGTGATGGCCAGCGTTGCTCCGGACGGTCCGAATCTGAAAATTCTGGGTCCGGGTCGCGATCCTTGCATTTCTCCCAACGGAAAGACGATTGCGTTTACGCAGCGCGTCGGCAAGGGGTTCTGCCTCTTCGCCATGGATGTGGACGGCAAAAACCTCCGCCAACTCACTACGCATGAGAACGAAATAGGGGCCGTTGTCCCCACTTGGTCACCGGACAGCAGCAAGATTCTGTTCAGTGATCAAGTGGGCGAGGCGCTCGAGATCTTCGTGTGCGATGCCGACGGCAGGAATGCTAAGCAGTTGAGCTCGGTCGGAAAGGTAAGCTCCTCAGCGGCGTGGTCGCCGGACATGAAGTGGATCAGCTTCCGCGTCACCGACGAGGCCTACTGGCACGACGCCGCCAAGCGCGACAAGGCGTATCAGGACAAGCAGGGCGACAAGCGGCCGGTTTGGGTGATGAGAGCCGATGGCTCCAACCCGCACATCGTCGAAGTGCTCCGCTACCAGTGCGCCATTGACGGCAGCCGGGCCGCATGGAGACCTCGATAGCGACCGTGGAAACGACTGCCCGCACAGGCCAAACAATCTGCCCAAGATCTGCTCTGCAGTGAAGCGGCTGAGAGAAGCACAATGGCATTAGGAGTGAATCGAATGACGTCTTCGCCATGGAATCGACATCCGAGGACGAGTTGGATGGACACCGCGGGGCAGGTTGCCTATCTCTCTTACTTGAGCGGCGACGGCCAACGTATTACGCTTCTCCACTACGACTTGCGCGCGGAGCGCCTGGGAGAGAGGTCGACAGTACAATCTGACACACACCGGGTCAGAGTAACCTTCGGTTCGCTAGCGGACGGCCTCTCCTATTACCGCCAGATGCTCTCGAAGGACATGCCCCTGGAAGACAGCACTCCACGTTGGACGCGCGAGATGACCTTGCTGGAAGTCCTCCCCTCGTATTTCCCAGGAGGGTTCAGGGGGCTCACCCGGAAGCTTCCTTACTACAGGGAAATCGGCTTCAACACAATCTATCTTATGCCGCACTGGGTGGGCGGGTATTCCCCGATCGATCCGTTCGCCGCAGAACCATCGTACGGCACTGCAGAAGACCTCAGGGAAATGGTGCGTGTGGCCCACTCGCTTGGCATGCGCGTTTTGTTCGATATGGTGATTCATGGCTTTGGCCCCAAGTCCCCCATCGTTCGCCAGCATCCGGAGTTCTTCCAGAAGGACGAGCACGGGCTGCTCGTCCCCCATCACGTCTGGGGAAGCATGGCAACCCACCCGGCGAGTCCTGCGTACCAGCAATACATGGTGGATCTGGCCCTCCATGACATCAGAACCTACGGCATTGACGGCTATCGCGTGGACGCTAACAACTTCAGAATGCCGAATTGGGATCCAACCCTTCCCTACCCGCCGTGGCAGAGCGCTGCGGGGACACGACAATTGCTGAGCCGCATTTACCAGGCAATCCGTGCGGTCAAGCCAGACGCGGTCTTGTTAAGCGAGATTTTCGGGCCGGTATGGCACTCCATCTGCAATCTGGTCCACGACAACACGGCCATGGGCCCGCAATTCATCCTGGAGAAAATGGAGCAAAGAGAGGTCACGGCCGCGCACTACAAGGCTCATTTGGCCAACGAACTCGCTGCTCTGCCGAAGGGAGCCAACCGTGTCTACTTTGCAAGAAACCACGATACCTCCTGGTTCTACCGTTTCAATGGGTATACTCCCCGTTTCCTGGCGATGGACGCCATTCACATTCTGCTTGGGATTCCCGAGGTGTTTGCAGGAGAGCCCAAGAACAAACCTAACCCTGATGACGATCCTGCAGTGTTTGCGTACTACCGTAAGCTTTTTCGTGTGCGCAAAGAGTTACCGGAGCTCGCAGCAGGTGCAACACTCCTGGACGAGGTGGAGTGTGACAATCCTTGGGTGTTTACCGGCCTGCGCCGGTTGAATGCTCGGCTCGTGCTGGTCGCCATTTCCTTGAGTGACCGAGAGGAAAATGCAAGCTTGGCGTTGCATATGGACCGTGGTGCGTTCCCGGGAGCAAGAGAAACGCAGCGGCCGGTAATCCTGAGAATGCTGGATCCTGTGCGGGAAGAGGTAGTCGGAGTTCAGAATGCAGGTGGTGCGTCCGCGGGGATAATGCTCACACTCAAGCCGTTTCAGGTACTGGTGGGGAGGATGCAGTCGCCGTGGTGAAGCTAAGGCAAACGCCCGTATGCTAGTCAAAACCCCATCCGGACATTTCGCTTAGGCAAGCGCCTCCCCGCCCCGCCCGCTCACAGGTGGGACCTGAGCCAGTCTTCATGAATTTTCGCGTCCTGCGGCCGGCCGAGGGAATAGTAGGTCCTAATCAGAAAAGAGTGAATAGCGCGAAGTTGGTTTATGTCGTTGCCAGCGTAGCTGAGTGCCTGTTCTGCTTCCCTGGCGGCCTCCTCCATTTCTCCCTGCTCGGCAAATAGTTTGGCGCGCTGGAAGTGCACCGCCGTGTACTCAAGCCATTCCTGGTGGACTTTCGCGTCCTCGGACCGTCCCAGGGCGAAGTAAGTCTTGGCCAGAAAAGCGTGAAGGGCGCGCAGTTGGGTCTTGTCGTTGCCGGCGTACTTGAGCGCCAGTTCTGCCTCGGTCGCCGCTTGCTCCATGTTCCTCTGCTTCGCAAGGAACTTGGCGCGCTCGAAGTGTGCCGGCCCATAGGTGGGCGCCAATTTGAGCACGTCGTCCACTAGGCGTTGGGCATCCACGTCGCGACGGCGCTTCGCCAGGAAGACTGCGTACTGAAACGCCGCATAAGGGCCTGGCGACTTCAGCATTTGATTGAACTTCAACGCCTTCTGAAACGCAGTTTCCGCCTCTGCAGGGCGGTTCAAGTTGTCCTCCGCAATGCCGATCATCGTGTAGATCTGCATGCCTGCTTCATAGTTCCCGGGGGCGAGCGCATCCGCCTTGCTTAGTTCCGCAATGCACAACTCTTCGTTGTTGTTGACGCACGCCAGCTTTCCATAGAGATAGTGCGCCTCCGCGTCATTAGGTGCGCCCTTTGCCGCTGCCACTAGTAACTCCTCGGCTCGCCGACCCGTGGGACTTTCTTCCATCAGGAGTCCGCCTAAGGTTTTGAGATAGACTGTCGAGTACGGTTGGCGCGCGAGGTTTTGTTCAAGCTTGGCTTTCGTCTCCTCTTTTCCTGCGGCGACTCGCAACAAGGAGACATAGTACTCTTGTAGCCGGACCGACTTCGGATAGAAGTCCAACCCTTGCTCGCAGGCCTCAATCGCCTTTTTCTTCTCCCCGAGGTTCAGGCGGGACGTTGCCAGCATCACATAGGTCTCGGGGTCACAGCGCGGCTCCATTGAGATGGCCAGTTCTAGCGCCTCAATGGCCTTGGCGAAGTTGTTTTGCTTGATGTAGTCCTCGCCGGCCAGGACATTCGGGTCTTGGCAGACTTGAGGCCACAGCGCGACAGGAACCAAGAAGAATGCCGCAAGGCAGAGGCCCACGGCGAACGTTAGCGAGCCTCCACCTTCACCCGGCGCGAACCCGCAGGAGAAAGGCCAGCAATGGCGACGAGTGGCCAATCGCTCTCGCACCGTCATTTCCCCTCTGGCTCGCGCACTGTAAGTATCTGGCCGGCGGCCACGTTCGTGAGCGTCTGCGTGATTCCACGGGGCCATTTGATCTCAATTTCGTCAACTGACATTGCAGGTCCCAACCCAAAATGGACCCGCTTGTCGCTGGAGGAGTTGTAGCCTACGGCCGTCGTGGCCTCATTGTACTGGGGCATTCCCCGAGAGGGCGTGATCTTGATGCGGGCGCCGAGTCCATCCCGATTGCTCTTGGTCCCCACCAGCTTGAGGAGCAGCCAGTGATTGTTGTTCGTGGAACGATTGAGAAACAGCTGCGTCTTGCCGTTCAGGACCACCACGACTACATCAACCTTGCCATCATTGTTGAAATCCCCGAAAGCGGCTCCCCTGTGGGCAGCCGGCTCATTGAAGCTTAGCCCGGCCTGGGGGCCCACGTCGGAGAAGGTGCCGTCTCCGTTGTTCCGAAAGAGCGCATTGGGCAGCTTGAAGGGCCGATGTTCAATCTGTTCGGAGTTGTCCAGGATGGCGGCGCAAGCGGCAAGCAGGTCCTTGAACCCGTCGTTGTCAAAATCGAACGCTCCAGTTCCCCAAGCGGTCAGTGGTCTGCTGAGGACCGCCATCCCAGAGGAACTCGTGATGTCCTCGAAGTAGTTCCCGAGATTCCCATAAAGTGGAAACGTGTCGCCCCACATGGCGGTGTGGGAGATTTCAGGCTTGCCATCGTTATCCAGATCACGAAAGTCGGCGCCCATTCCGGCCACGGTGGTCCCATTCTCGTTGTACGCTACCCCGCTCAGTAGGGCGACTTCGTCAAACGTGCCGTTTCCGTTGTTATGGAAGAGGAAATTTCTGAACGTGTCGTTCGAAACAAAAACGTCGGTAAACCCATCACCATCATAGTCAGCAAAGGCAATTCCCATTCCTCTGCCCGCGTGTGCCTCGATTTGCGACTCCTCGGAGACATCGGTAAATGTCCCGTTACCATTGTTGTGATAGAGCACATTCGGTAAAGGGTCGTAATAAATCGGCGAACAGTACGCCGGAATCCCTCGAACGTTGCAGTGTAGTGCCGTAGTCAGCGGGTAGTTGAGGTAGTTGTTGACGAACAGGTCGAGGTAACCGTCGTTATTGTAATCGAACCATCCGGCCGTGATGGCCCAGGTCTTCCCATACTTCGGATGGATTCCCGTTACACCGGCTTTCTCCGTAACGTCCGTAAAGGTCCCATCACCGTTGTTGTGAAAGAGCTGGTTACAGTCAAAGCCGGCGACGTAAAGATCAACATACCCGTCATTGTCGTAGTCGCCGGCCGCCACTCCGTTAGAGTAAGCATTTCCTTTTAATCCGGCCTGCTCGGTGACATCGGTAAAGGTTCCATCCCCGTTATTCCGGTAAAGGTGATTGTAGAAGCTGGGATCGGACTTATCCATGTCTGGGATCCGGGCGCCATTCGGGAAGTAGATATCAAGCAGTCCGTCGTTGTTGTAGTCAAAGACCCCGGCGCCGCCAATCATTGTCTCGATCGAATAGTTCACCTGGGTCACACTGTTCTTCAGAACAAAGTCGACGCCCGAACGGGCGGCAATGTTCTCAAACACAATCGCCGAACTCGCCTTTGGCGTCGTGTCTTTCGAAGCTGGCTGGCGCTGTGGCGTTGACGCGCGGTTCACAACTTGCGCAGCTCTCAACAGGAACTGATCGGGCCGAAAAACAAGACACAAGCCCAGTGCCACGACCCAAATGAGAACGATCCTCAAGATGTGCTTCAAAGTAGTTCTCGTCATTCAGGGTCTATCGAGTCAGGTGTTTCGTTCCAGCCCCAGGACTGTGCTACCTCGATATCGTCCATCACGTGGCTGGTGGCCACAGGAACCACGATGCTGCCACTGTGGTCATAATCACCCGCCGCAGCGCTCGCCTCCCCGTCGGTTACGCCGCTGATCCGCTCGTCCTGGCACGTCTGAAGCACAAGGAGAAGAGCCCCTGTTCAAATAAACCAGCCAGGAGTATGGAAAGAAAGCCTCTCATGGCTTGGGGTGTGCGACGCACAGATACTTTCTCGGTCGGACGCACCGACGAGGAACCGGCCGCAAGCCTCAGTCTATCACACCGGTTTCCCAACGAATCGTGCCGCCGTGAGGGGAACAGGCATAACTAGAGCCTGCGGACCTCAGGATGCGTGTTGTTTACCGGTCCACTGGAACGTGCCTACATAGGTGGGTACGCACCTGGAGCGGGCAGCTTTTTGGAAGCCTCGTCCAGCACCAGCACCCAGTCGCCCTCGCCTGGAGGAATGAATTCTCGGGAGCCAGTCGTGGCGAACTCACCGGCCGAATCCGCCTTCCCCGCGCGGGGGTCAAACCACCAGGCCTGTGCCCGATTGCCCGATATCTTCGACATGTCGACAGTGACTTTGCGGCTTGTTGGTATGTAAGCGATTACGGTGCTGCCATCCTTGGTTCGCGCCGCAGAAAGATAGTCGAGACCGAAGAACTCCCCCAAACCTCCTGTCACTACTTCGTGCTTCTGATCTGGAAGCAGCTCATACCAAGCGCGTGAGAGGAATAGCTCTCGCCAGTGCATCATGCCGACCGACCCAGGCGCACCCATGGCGGCTCGCCAGCCAGGGTCGAAGAGCCAGATGGGGCGGTTCCCCATTACATGGCCGGCAGCGCCGCACAGGATGGCCCAATATGCCTGACGTCGAATCTGCACCTCGGATGCATTGTGCTCACCTTCATACGTTGACTCAATGAGGATGAAGGGCATCACCGGCGTGCGGTTGAAGTCGGCAAGCAGCTTACGATGCACAATTTCGTAAGTATACGTCGTATTAAAGTCCAGCCACCTGCCCTCAGCGTATTCATCCACAGCCGAGTGTTCGGGGGCGCAGTGTGCGGTAAAGAGATGACGTTTGTCGTATTCCCTGATGCCCAGCGCCACCATATCGACATCTTCCAGGGTGCTTTCGGAGTTGCGGTCGCCGCCCATCAGCCAGAGGATGTTGTCGAAGTCCTTATAGCGTTTGCCGAGGTACCGGCCGTATTCCAGGCATTTTTCGGGGCCATTGGCCAAGGCTTCTTCAATCCACCCTTCATCGGAACCCTTGTACCCCAAGTAAATCGGAGCCAGAAGCACCTGGATGCCATTTTCGGCAGCCTTCTTAATAACCCACTCTGCGTAGGCGAAGTACTTCTCATTGGGAGTGGAGAAATCACCCAACGTGGTGAAGGGCGCTTCGCCAGATGCGTTCTTGGGCGGCTTCTTACAGAACTTATGTTCGATGAGGTTCACCATGATAACGTTGAAGCCCTTTTGCCGGCGGTTTCGCAGATACTGTTCAGTCTCTGCTGCCGTCAACCCCACGATCAATGACCAGGCTGCGTCACCCTGAAGGAGAACCGGAACGTTGTTCTGATCCACCAGGTATCTCTTGTCAGCGCTGATCCTGAGGGGGTAGGCGGGATCAGCAGATTGAAGGCTCGAGCTGATTAGAAAGCACGCCAAAAGCGTAAGGATGATGCTCCTTGTGGGCCACCCTTCAGAGATGCTGCAACCGTCTCGTTTTGCCATGCGTCGCCTCCACAGAGAACGTTCCGCGCGATTACCGGACGTTTCACGAAGCAGCTTCCTTTCCCCGCCCGGATGCTCCAGCACTAAGATAGGATGAAAAGAGGCCCGGCGAGCACTTGTCAACTGCCTTGGTACTCTCGGGGTAGTTCTCACCGGTCAGACAGCCGTCAACCCACCATCAACCGTGAAGATCCCGCCAACACAATGGTCAGATTCATCTGAGGCCAAGAAGACGGCCAGATCGCAAATATCTTCCGGTGTGCCGAGCCGCCCTGCGGGCGCCATGGCAATCAGGCGCTTACGAGCTTCCTCATCAGAAAGTACGACGGCATTCATGGGCGTGTCGATTGTGCCCGGGACGATGGCATTGACTCGGATATGGTCTGCCGCGTAATCCGCTGCCATCGCTCGCACCAATCCGATTATCGCTCCCTTACTCGTACTGTAGGCCGTCAAGCGCGTGAAGCCGAACATACCCGTGGGCGACGCAACATGGATAATCGAGCCGCCGCCCTGCTTGAGCATCGCTGGGATGACATATTTGGCACAAAGCCAATATCCTCGCACATTCACCGCCATCGTGCGGTCCCATACCTCATTGATCAGCTGGTGAGCGCGCGCCTCGTGCTGGAAAAGGAGCACGGCCGCGTTGTTGAAAAGGATATCGATGCGGCCATAGCGGTTCAATGCCGCGGCCGCCATAGCCTCGACTTCGGCCTCCTCCGAAACGTCAGTGCGGACGAAAAGCGCTTCGCCCCCCGCACTCTTGATAGCTTTCGCCGTCGCTTCACCATTCACGGTGTCGATCTCAGCGACAACCACGCGCGCACCTTCGCTCGCGAAGCGTTGAGCCACTCCTTTGCCGATCCCCGCGCCTCCACCTGTGACTATGGCAACCTTGTCCTTCAGACGCATAGATCCTCCTTAGCAATTCGTTGACTTGCGGCGCCCCCTTTCTCGGGCCTGTTCCTCTTCCGGGTATTGTAGAGTCCGCCTGATTGCACATTCCAGACCGCCCCCGGCGGCAACCGAGACCCTCTCTTTGTCCCTTATTTCACATCTCTAAGGCCTGTCAGGCCTGATATCCTACCACCACAAAAGGGATCTGCTACCTGCACACACCGGGCAGCTTACCGGAAGCGCAATCGCATGCCAGCACGCAATTCCCGATTCTGGGGAGCTAGCTCGCCGGTTCGGCCAGTGCGGACAAACTCCATGAGACATCGAGACTCTTCCGCGATGCAGAGCCGTTGCTGAACTGGACCCTGCGATCCGGCCACATGATTTTCGGTCCGCGCCCCTGCACTGCTGGGCGCTGTCCCTTTGTGATAGGATTCGGGCCATGCGAACAACCCTGATGGGAATCCTATTGCTTCTATTCAGCGTGCCAGCCTGGGCGGCCAAAACGCTCGATGTGTACTTCATCGATGTGGAAGGCGGACAGGCCACCCTAATTGTTTCGCCGTCCGGCGAGTCCATGTTGATTGATACCGGCTGGCCGGGTTTCGACGACCGTGACGCAGAGCGTATCGCTGCGGCTGCCAAGCTGGCGGGAGTCACCCAAATCGACTACCTGCTCATCACCCATTACCACGTCGACCATGTGGGAGGCGTGCCTGCGCTGGCCGCGCGGATTCCGATTCGGACTTTCGTGGACCACGGCCCGAGCGTAGAAACCGGCAAGGAAGCCGATGGACTGTTTCGAGCCTATCTGCATGTGCGGGAGAAGGGAAAGCACCTCGCGGCCAAGCCTGGTGACAAGATTCCGATCCAGGGAATTGACGTGGAGGTCTTGACGACCGCAGGCGAAGAGATCTCCAGGCCCTTGCCAGGCGCCGGCACGCTGAACCCGCTTTGTGCGGCCACCAAGCGCCGCGAGGCAGATCCCACCGAGAATGCCCAATCCATAGGCACCCTGGTCACCTTTGGAAAATTTCGCCTGATCGATCTAGCTGATTTGACGTGGAACAAAGAACTCGAACTCGTCTGCCCCAACAACAAGCTCGGAACTGTCGATGTCTACCTGAGCACACATCACGGCCTGAACCTCTCAGGCCCGCCCGCTATCGTGCTTGCCCTGCGGTCCCGGGTAGCCATTATGAACAATGGCGCCCGAAAGGGCGGCAGCCCCGAAGCATGGCAGGTGATTCGCAGCTCGCCGGGCCTGGAAGACATATGGCAATTGCATTACGCCATTGAAGCCGGCAAGGAGAATAACGCGGCGGAACCGTTTATCGCGAACCTGAATGGGCATCCCGATGCGAACTGGATCAAGCTCTCGGCGGAAGCCAATGGCCAATTCACGGTAACTAACAGCCGGAACGGCAAAACGAAGACCTACGAACCCACCAGTCAGTAGAACGACAGGACCCTAAAGCCGGCGTTCTGTTCTCCTAATTACCGCGCCTGGAGTCATCTGTATACTCCTCGGCGGTTCCCCCAGGTAGCCTTCTACTCCACCTGCCACGTCTCGTGTTCGGGAAGTGTAAATGCCCGACTGCGTCCACCCGTTCAGTGGAAGAAGAGCACCTTGGTATTTACTCTTCCGGCCATGATGTAAATGTCTTTGGCATGGATCTGGTAGGTGGGCTGATCTTTCCACACTATCGTAGGAATCACATTCGCGTCATCTGGCAGGTGGTAAGCGCAGATGGCCATCCTGGGCTTGAATCGCCCAATCGTCTGCGAGGCGCCTCGCAGCGCGAAGCGTTCCGCACCTTCGATATCCATCTTGATGAAGTCCACTCGATCCAGGTGGAGCTGCTCGACGATTTCGTCCAAGGGGAGCACCAACAGACCCTCGACTTTTGCAGTAGTCGGCTGGTCTTTGTTTACAAAGCTGTCTCCCCCTGAATTGTCCTCACTTGCCTCAAAGAGCGTAAGACGCGTTTTCTTGTCCCAGACGCCGGCCGGCACCACGGTCACTCGCCCGTCGGCTATCTCCGGGGCGAGATTAGCTCTCAGGCAGGCGAGGTTGGTGGGAGCAGGCTCAATCGCCACCACCCGCCGGGCGCCCCGTTGCAGGACATATCTCGAGAATACCCCCACGTGGGCTCCACAATCGATCACGGTATCGCCTGGACGAATCACCACCTCGCGACTTTCATATTCAACCTGGACGGTGATCTCCCATAGGAGAAATGCGAGCAAGCCTGCCCCAGGGGCAGGAACCCAAAACTTACCGAGGGCGGTCTGGTCGAGCTCGCATTTGCGGCCATTTATCAGTTTGTCGTCGAGGTGATGAACCCTCTGCTGAGGACTGGGATTCAATTCCTCATAACAAGGCTCAAGCACCTGCCGCCAGACGTCAGGCCATCCGATGTAAGGGAGATGCCCAGCCAGCTTTTGGTATACGATCCGTATCTTCCACCCCGCGGCGCAGTTGTCCTTGATGCTATTCCATCGCCATCGCCACAACCCCGCGGCGCAGGTCACCGCGACAACCAGCACTGCAAGCAGCGACGCGGTCTTCCAGCGCCGGATGAGAGTGGTGCCTTGGGGAGTGTTCTTCATGCGTGACCCCTATTATGATCCATCCTTCCCCGGAAGTCCCAACATCAATCCGAATTCTTAAAAGAACTATAATGGCAGTCGCAGGGATTGAAGCTGGAGGGAGGACATGGAGCCTTTTCGCTATCACGTGTTCATTTGCGATCAACAGAAGCCTGAGGGTGTGCTCTGCTGCTCGGCTCGTGGTTCCACCAAGGTAATCGAGGCGCTGCGCAGGGAGGTTGCCGCACGCGGGCTTACGGACCAGGTTCAGATCACCACCTGCGGTTCGCTCGGTCTCTGCGAGCGAGGACCGAACATGGTTGTTTACCCCGAGGGCGTCTGGTACTCGGGCGTGGGTCTCGAAGAGGTGCCCGAGATTGTGCAGAGCCATTTCCAGGAAGGACGCGTCGTAGCACGTTTGGCCAATACGGACGCGGCTACGCTGCGCGCGGAGATCCAGTCAAACCGAGAAAGGATGCTAGCTGCCCTGCGCGCCAAAGAGGCGGCCGGAGCGCTTCCCGACGATCTGGCGCACAGCCTCCGGGCATTTCAGGAGAGCCGCGTGCTGCTCACTGCCGTGGAACTGAACCTCTTCTCGGCCGTTGGGCAAGGAGCAACGGCTGCAGAGGTGTCAAGCAAGCTGCACACAGACCAACGAGCCACAGAAATGTTGATGAACGCCCTCGTGGCGATGGGGATGCTGACTAAACAGGAATGCGTCTTCCGCAACACAACAGCTACTGCTCGCTATTTCGTCGAGGGATCCCCTGACGACGCTCGTGCCGCTACCATGCACACTGTCCACCTCTGGCGCCGCTGGTCCACGCTTACGGAGTGTGTGCGTGCCGGCACTTCGGTGACGTATGGTGAGGCAGTGGACCACCCCGCGGAGTGGACGCGGGCTTTTATCGCCGCCATGCATCGCAACGCGCTGGAGCGGGCACCACTCGTAGTGCAAGCCGTGGGTGCGCAAGGCGTGAAACGGATGCTGGATGTGGGCGGCGGCTCCGGAGCCTACTCCATCGCCTTTGCCCGAGCCAACGAGAAGCTTCACGCAGACGTGCTAGATCTGGAGGCAGTCATCTCCATTGCGCAAAGCCACATCGAAAAGGCAGGGTTGGCCGACCGCATCAAGACCCGCGCGGGAGATCTGCGCCAAGACAAAGTAGGAGAAGCATATGACTTGGTGTTCGTCTCGGCCATTTGCCACATGCTAAGCCCGAAAGAGAACAGGGACTTGTTGAAAAGGTGTAACGCGGCGCTGGCGCCAGGCGGCCGGATTGTCATTCAGGATTTCATCCTCGATCCAGATAAGACCGCAGCGAAATCGGCGGCACTGTTCTCGCTCAACATGCTAGTGGGGACGCAGGGCGGCAGCAGCTACAGTGAAGACGAGTACACTGTTTGGCTGCAGGATGCAGGACTTCAGGATGTCCGACGTGTCCACTTGCCTGGGACAACAGGTTTGATGGTGGGGACTCGACCTTAGTCACTTCGCTCGCTATCGGGATGTACCTCGAAAAGAACAGCTACCCCTGCCAGAAAGCAGGGCTGCCAACCATGTAGCGGATTGGCCAGTTGACCGTGTGAAGCACCGTCTTCCTTTCAAATCGCTAGATTGGGCAGCTTACCAGCTTCCAATGATGTTGTGATCGACGGGTTCTACGGTGGCGGTGGAGCTTCCTGGCTCGCGCGAGTCCACGTAGACGGAACGGGGCTGGCCAACGCAGACGTCCTTGTGTGGGTTGCAAAGGATCGCGACTTCTTCTATCGTTTACGCGCCAAGTACCGAGTTCATTTGGCATGATTCACGTGTCAACAAAAAGCAATGGAATTCTAACTCAGAGACTCAAAGGATTCGTGCTTTCGGTCTGGGAGATAAGATGAAATCAAGAATGTGGGTTTGTATAGCGGAGGTCCTTTCGTTGATGGCCATCTGTGCCGCGTCAATCTCGCTCAAAGCTCAGGACAATAACTTGATGCCACAGCCCGCAGTGCTGGCGTCGGGGCAAGGCAGGCTGGCCATCGACGGCACATTCCGAATCGCGCTGGCCGGTTACCAGGAGCCCAGGCTGCAGGCCGCGGCAACACGACTTGCGCAGCGTCTCGCAAAGCAAACCGGAATTCCACTGCGCGACGAGTTCGAGAAAGACTCCTCCAAAGCGGTTCTGGTGATCCAGTGCGACCGCGCCGGAGAGCCGGTGCAATCGGTCCGGGAAGATGAATCCTACAAACTCGAGGTCACGACGCAACAAGCTCGTCTCGCCGCGCCAACTCCCGTGGGCGTGCTGCGGGGGATAGAGACTTTCCTGCAACTGGTCGATCTGGACGCGCAGGGGATTGGAGTCCCCGCGGTGCGAATCGACGATCGCCCGCGCTTCCCATGGAGAGGACTCCTGATCGATGTGTGCCGTCACTGGATGCCCGAGCCGGTGATCAAACGAAATCTTGACGCCATGGGCGCGCTGAAGCTGAACGTCCTGCACTGGCACCTGTCCGATGACCAGGGATTTCGCATCGAGAGTAAGAGATTCCCCAGGCTACACGAGACGGGCTCCGATGGGCACTACTTCACCCAAGAGCAGGTGCGCGAAATCGTCGCCTACGCGCGCGACCGCGGTATCCGTGTCGTGCCGGAATTTGATATGCCTGGCCACACCACAAGTTGGTTCGTTGGCTATCCCGAGCTGGCCAGCGCTCCCGGCCCGTATTCGATCGAGCGTGCCTGGGGCATCTTCGACCCGGCCATGGATCCGACCCGCGAGGAACTCTACACGTTTCTTGACGCCTTCATTGGCGAGATGGCAGCACTATTCCCGGACGAGTACTTTCACGTTGGCGGCGACGAGGTCAACGGCAAGCAGTGGGACCGCAATCCGCGTATTCAAGCTTTCAAGCGGGAACACGGCATGACGAGCGACGAGGACCTGCAAGCCTACTTCAACCGGCGCCTCTTGCCCGTCGTCGAAAAGCACGGGAAGAAGATGATCGGGTGGGACGAGATCCTTCATCCCGACCTTCCCAAGAACATTGTGGTGCACTCCTGGCGCGGGCAGAAATCTCTGGCCGAGGCCGCCCGGCAGGGCTACATGGGGATTCTTTCCAATGGTTATTATCTGGATCTAATACAGCCCGCGTCCTTCCACTACCAAGTGGACCCGATGGAAGGCGAAACTGCCGGCCTGACCCAGGAAGACAAATCCCGTATCCTGGGCGGGGAAGCCTGCATGTGGTCAGAGTACATTTCCCCCGAGAACATCGATTCCCGGATCTGGCCTCGTGCCGCCGCCGTCGCCGAGAGATTCTGGTCTCCGCAACACGTGAAGGACGTTGAATCGATGTATCGCCGCATGGAAGTCGTGAGCCGGAATCTGGAGTGGCTGGGCTTAACCCACCGCTCCAGTTACCCGCTAATGCTCGAACGGCTGACGAACGCGAGTCCGGCCAGCTCCTTGCGGATACTCGCCGACGTGCTGGAACCAGTCAAATTCTACGCCCGCGGCGAATCCCGCCAATACACGAGCTTCACCCCACTCAATCGCTTGGTGGATGCGACCCGTCCGGAAAGCGATGCTTCCCGAAAATTGGCTGACCTGGTTAACCGCCTGAGCGAGAACAAGGAGAAGATCCGCAAACAGCTCATCCTCCGGCGGGACAACGGGGCTGAACTGATCCCGATCATGCAGCGCTCTGCTCTCCTTCAGGAAGCTGTGCCATTAGCTGAGGATGTGTCGGCCCTGGCCACAGCCGGCCTGGAAGCTCTAGAGTTCCTGGAAGCTGGCAAGCCAGCTCCTGCAACCTGGGTGGCTGACCAGCTCGCGCTGCTGGACTGCGCGGCAAAACCTCGCGCGGAACTGCTGATCATGATCGTTCCATCCATCCGTAAGCTAGTGGAGGCAGCAAGATAGGAGACGTTCGAACTTGTCCACCTTGCTTCTGCCAGAGAATCGCAGGGCGTCCAAATCCGAGATTCCGGACAGGGCAGGTTGGGCTGCCCATGTTGCGGTGTACTGAGCAAACCATGATCACATCGAATGGCAGGACGACTGGGCGAATGGGAGTGTGGCTCGGATTGTGGGTGTCCATTTCTGTCGCTTGGTGTCCGGTCTTTGCCGAAGAAGCCGCGAACGCAACTCCACTCACCACGACCGAACTCGTGGAAAAAATGGTGGCCATGAACCAGCGCCGCGCGGAAGCACTGCGAAGCTACAGGGTGACCCGCCTCTACCACGCGGAAAACGCAAGAACGAAGAAGAAGGCAGATCTTGTGGCAAGGATGACTTTCCACTGGCCCGACGAGAAGAAGTTCTCGATCCTTTCTGAGAACGGCTCAGGGATCTTGCGCAAGCGCGTCCTGAGACGCGCCATCGAAAGCGAACAGGAGGCGGCGAGAAAGGATATCCGCCGGTTGTCGGATATCCATCCGGACAATTACGACTTCCGCCTAATGGGTTCCGAGCAGGAAGCCGGGCGACAGCTCCATGTTCTGGAAGTGAGCCCCCGAGTGAACAGCAAGTTTGCATTCCGCGGGCGAATCTGGGTCGATGGCCAGGATTCTGCCATCGTGCGTGTGGAAGGCCGGCCGGCGAAAAATCCCTCCTGGTGGATCAAGAAGGTCACGATCCGCCAGAGTTATCAAAAGCTGGGGGATTTTTGGCTTCCGGCCCGAAACGAGTCCGTGTCGCAGGTGCGCATCTTCGGACGCTCGTTGTTCACAATCAATTACCAGGAGTACGAAGTCCTCGAAACGCGCAGCCTGCAACCCTAGTCCACCGCGCCGAGCGGTTGCATCGACAAGGCAGCAGATTTATTCTCTTCGCCGGCAAGAAGGCCGAAACCAGAGATTCTGGTGTGCATGAAAAGGAGCGCCTATGGCAAGGGCTGACGATTTCAAAACGTCGATAGCGGGAGGCAGGGTCGAGGACAGCGAGGAAAGCCACCAGCGCGTCTCGCGGCGAGCTTTCCTGAAGACGGCGACGGCGGCGGTTGCGGCCGCCGGGTGCGGAGGTTCTCTGGTCTCGGCGTGGTCCGGCGCCGGCGGAGAAGCTGCACCCAAGACGACTAAAATAGTGGTGGGCGCGCATCCCTGGGTTTACGCGGCCACCCAGCCAGGGTACGACATCACGCCGGTCCTTGATCAGATCTTCGCGGACATGAGTTACGCAGGCATGGACGCGATCGAGCTGATGCACGAACCGCTTCGGAACGCCGACACGGTCGAACGGATTGGCGAGTTGTCGCGGAAGTACTCGCTCCCTGTGCTGGGGACATCGTGGGATGGTGAGATGTGGGATCGAAGCCAGTACAACGCCATCCTGAAAGATGCTGAGACGGTAGTACCGCGGCTGGCGAAGCTGGGTGGGCGGACATTGGGCACCGGGGTTGGCCGGGCGCCGCAACATAAAACGCCTGAACAACTCGACGCCCAAGCTGAGGTGCTGCGCAAGGTCATGGCACTGTCTAAGGCCCACGGCGTCGTGCTCAACCTGCACAACCACACCTATGAGGTCGAGAACCAGGAGCACGATCTTAAGGGCACGCTGGCGCGCATCCCGGACATCAAGCTCGGTCCCGATCTGAATTGGCTGCTGCGCGCCGGGGTCGATCCGGTGGATTTCATCAGGCGCTACGGCAAGAGGATCGTTTTCTTGCATCTTCGCGACCAGAAGGCCGACGGCACGTGGCCCGAAGCGATGGGCGAAGGCAACATGGATTATGTTGCCATCGGTCGAGAGCTCAAGAGAATGAACTACTCGGGCGATGCGGTGATTGAGCTGGCTCACGAGCAAGGCTTCCAGTTGACGCGGCCACTGCGGGAGAGTCTGGAGATCAGCCGCGAATACGTGAGGAAAACGCTGGGCTACTGAGCGGCGTAGAGAAAAGGCACAGCAATTCCCGGCCAAGTGGAATGATTCTCCAAAAGTCGTGGGGAATGAGCATTTCAATCTTCAATCGCATCAAGGAGAACTTATGAGCGAAGAGAACATCATGGCAAGACGGGCATTCCTAAAAACTGTTGCGGCAGCCGGCGCCGGTCTGACGACCGCCCTGCAGGGAGCGCCGGCGCTGTTGGGGCAACGGAAGCCAAACGAAACGATCGGGGTGGCCTGCATTGGCGTGGGAACGCAGGGCCATTACCTGCTGCAAGGTGCTCAGGCGATTCCCAATACGGAAATTCGCGTCATTTGCGATCTATACACGGGCAATGTGGCGCGGGCCCAGAAACTGTGCAAGAACCCCAAGGTCCGCGTCGTGCACGAATGGGAGAAAGTGGTACAAGACCCGGACATCGATGTGATCATCATTGCCACACCCGACTTCTGGCACGCGCCGATGACGATTGCGGCCGCAGAATCAAAGAAAGACATTTACGTTGAAAAGGGGTGGTGCACGAAGCTGGAAGACGCCAAGACAATGCGGAAGGCCGTCAAGGACAATAACGTGGTCATGCAGTTGGGACACCACTACAACGGTTTACCGACCTTCCACAAGGCGCGCGAGATCTTCCGGTCCGGGGCGTTGGGCAAAGTCCCGCTAGTTCGCACCTACATCGACCGGACGCAGGAGACGCCGGAGTGGAGGTTCTACACCGACTACGACATCCATGAGCCCCCCAAGGACGCGGGGACCGACACCATTGATTGGGAGCGCTTCATTGCTAATGCTCCTAAACGGCCCTTCAGCGTGGACCGCTTCTTCACCTGGCGGTGCTACTGGGACTATGGCACGGGGATTGCCGGCGACCTGATGAGTCATCTGTGGGATTCGGTCAACATGGTGATGGGCATGGGGATTCCGGAAAGCGCCGTGACGCATGGCGGGCTCTATTTCTGGACCAGCGACCGTGAGGTGCCGGACCAGTGGACGGTGATGTTCGATTACCCCAGGCAAAGCCTCGCCGTGCACTTCGCGTGCACTTTTCACAACGTCCACGTCGGCGAGATGGCCCAGTATTTGGGGCGCGACTTGACGCTGGAAGTTTCGCCGGAGTTCTGCCGAACCTACAGTGCGGAGTGGAAGGCGGATTATTGGAAGAAGAGGGGACAAGCACAGAGCGCAGCGACCAAGTTGGGAATCAGCCCGCAGGACGCGGCGGTTCCGCCCGAATATTCCTTCAAGGAAGGCGAACTCAAGGTAACGTCCCACATGGAGGATTTCTTGAGCTGTGTTCGGTCGCGCGCCCTTCCCCGCTGTCATGTTGACCGGGCATTCGAAGAGGCAGTGGCAATCATGATGTCAGTGGAGGCCTACAGGCAGGAGCGAAAAGTTCGGTGGGATCCTGAGAAAGAGGAGATCATCTGATCGGCCCGCTCCCGACGCGGCAACCGCTTCCGTTTGCGGGGCTGCAAACGGACGCAGGCGAGTGCGCTGCTCTAACTGTTCGTGCACGCTCGCCATATTCCACACCCATAAGGTGCCAGGCGCACGCTCGACTCATGGCCCCCCGGCGCTTGCTCGTCCTGTGGTGTGGACCTCGGCGTATTGAAGAGGATCCGCCCCGTCGTCATCGGAAACTTGGAGCTTAGTCCGCAACCACGTAGTGCCCCAATCCCTCCGGCAGTCTGGATATCCTGGAAAGGACTGAAAAGGAACGAGCCGTCCCGCTTGTTCGGGACGGCCCGATGTGGCGGCGAGGAAGCACGTTGGTCAGCGTTTGCGAAGCTTCTTGGCCACTAGCTCCGGAATCCCCGAAGTCCCGAAAAGCGACCCGCGCAAGGAAACCGTGTTGCCCGCGGCGAGCGCGGGGACGCTGGAAACGTGGTCGAACTCGGTCTGCAGTGTGGTGAAGACCTGAATCTCGGTAATCGGTGGGTTCGCAGCGGCGAAGAGGCTGGAAAGGTTGTTCACGAGGAAGTTATTCCCACTCGTTGATTTTACCTTCGCGGTGAATTGGGACATCCGCAGGCTCACACGGTCTGTCGTGACCGAGGTCCCCGACGAGGAAGCGGAAAGTCGGCGCACCTGAACGTTCTGGCCCGCCAGCAGGTCGGCTGAGCTATTGAAGCTTACGTCCGGGGGCAAGCTGAGTCCGTCCTCGTGAATGCGGAAGGCTGCGCCGCTCTGAATCGTCACGGTTACGAGGTTACCCACCTGTACGCCAGCGATGTCGGGCACCTCGTCGAGCACTACCATCTTGAACTCGGTGGGACTATCGACCGAGACGATGGTGCCCTGGAGGTCTTCCTCGTTGTTTTCTGCGCTCTCGAGTTCGACCTTCTCCGCCAGCAGCGTTCCACCGGCGATAAGACTCAGATCCACCTCAACGTTCTGGCCCACGGCCAAACTAGAGAAGCTGTTCGACTGCTCAATTTCATCGAAGTCTTCGAACTTCGTATTGGTGTCCACCTTAATGGTGAAAGACTGGCCGTCCGAGGTCTGCAACGTGAACTGGTTATTGGCGGCGTCTTTGCCAGTGACTTGCCCGGCCACATCTTCAAGCTCTTCAAGCTGTCCTGCGCCTGACATCGTTGGGAGCTGCGAGAAGCTAATGGCAGGGTTGATCGAGAGATCACTCTGGATGGAAGTATTTAGGTTGAAGTCCAGCAGCAACCCAATCGACGAGTTCGCGCTAAGCGTCAGTGGGAAGGGAGCGGCTGAATAGGTCACGCTGGCTGGGCTCAGGGATGGCTTCAGCTCGCATACCGCACCGTTGGCACAGGCGCCGATGGGCCCACCAGAGTTGTTCAAGATCGTTAACTCCGGGTTGGCAAATGTAACTGCAATGCTGTTGTACGTCCCAGCCGGAGCGCTGGCGGTGTTGAGCAAGGCGGTCTCGGTCTCCAGTTTGGTGATTTCCACCTCCACGGGTTTGCTGAGCAGCGACGCGTCGCCGGGTTGGAGCACGGCACCGGTAACAGTCACTTCAAACGAGAGGACGGTCACACCCGTCGGGGGCGTGTCCCCGATGGTGAGGCTGACTGGGGCTGTGCCTGCAGCCGGGGGCGCTGGGCTGTTACTGCTGGTCCCTCCGCAGCCGGCAAAGAAAAGTACAACTCCTACGATCAGAATCGAGGCAAACAAGCGCACGCGCGGCATAGCGTTCATCAGATTCTCCTAAGTTGTGACGGTAAGCACCCGACGATTCTTTCGAGGCAAACAGGTGCCCAACCCTTTCGTTTATTGAATTGACAGATAGTTGGAAGCTTGGCGCACCCCGTTGGCAGATTCGCTATCGGTCAAAATGATACGGTTACGAGCAAAAACTACCAGCCGGGCCGTGGCTCGAAGCGAAGGCTGGGCTGAGCATCTGATGGAAATCAAAGGGCAGTGCACAAGGTTGGAGCAAAGCAAGAGGCACCGAAGGGAAAGAAGAACCTCGCGCCGGATTAGGTAAGCTGGCGGACACGAAGGTCCAATCGCCCCGTAAGGGCCCTTGCCTTCCTAGGAGTCAACACCTGAAACCCGGAGGCCACTACCGATCGCTCCTCTGGTATTGCGTGCTAGGCAGCAGCCAATCCACGGCTTTCAGGCCGTAGCGTGAGGCCCCGCGGGCTGTCAAGAATGCATCACGCTGGGGCACGGCCCTCTGCGGGTGGAGAGCCTCGTCCCGTCCTCAACAGCCTGAGGGCTCGGAGCATAGTGGTCGGATATTCTCCCAGGCCCTTCCGCATAACCAGACGCTCGCCACCACGTACGCATTCCCTGCTTAAAAAGAAAGGACTTGACAGCTGGTCAAGTTCAAGGTATCCTATATGCGATCTAAAGCGTCGGATATCAAAATGTTGCGGCTTAGCAAAAGGGCGGATTACGCATTGATCGCGGTGAGGCACCTAGCTCTGCAGCGAGCAGCGGGGGCTTGCAGCGCCAAGGACATTGCCCAGGCCTACGGGATCCCCACCGAACTGCTCGCCAAGATTCTCCAGAAGCTGGCCAAGAACGGCCTCCTCATTTCGCAACACGGCACGAACGGCGGCTACGCCCTCGCCAGGGATCCTTCGCAGGTCACCGTCTTCGAAGTCATCAGGGCCATTGAGGGTCCGCTATTCATCACTTCTTGCGTCACGGATCGCCGGGCGTGCGGTCAGATGCACAAATGCACGGTCCGCGAGCCGCTCCGCGTGGTGAACGACACCCTCGTCAGGGCACTCAGTTCCGTCACGATTTCCGGCCTGAGCAGTGGCCTTCCGGGACTGGTGAGAATGGAAGGGGCCGCACCATGAAGCTCCCAGTCTATATGGACAACCACGCTACGACGCCTGTGGACCCACGAGTCCTGGAGGCGATGCTTCCCTTCTTCACCGAGAAGTTCGGAAACGCGGCCAGCCGCGCCCACAGCTTCGGCTGGGAGGCGGACGCAGCGGTGGAGGCAGCTCGCAAACAGGTTGCGCGACTCATCAATGCATCCCTGAAGGAAATTGTTTTCACCTCCGGTGCGACCGAGTCCGACAACCTAGCGATCAAAGGTGTGGCCTGGAGGTACCGCTCGAAGGGTAACCACATCGTGACCCTACCCACCGAACATAAGGCGGTGTTGGACTCCTGTCGCCAGCTCAAGAAGGAAGGCTTCGAGGTCACCTGTGTGCCAGTGCAATCCGACGGATTGCTCGACCTCGACGATCTGAAGGCGGCCCTTTCTGATAAGACCATCTTGGTTAGCATCATGGCGGCGAACAACGAGATTGGTGTGCTCCAGCCTATCGCAGACATCGGCGGCCTCTGCCATGAGCGCGGCATCCTCTTTCACACGGACGCGGCACAGGCCGTAGGTAAGATCCCGATCGACGTGCAGACAATGAACATCGATTTGATGTCCATCTCGGCCCACAAAATCTACGGACCCAAGGGCGTGGGTGCGCTTTATCTTCGTCACGGCAACGCACGCATCGAATTGGCCCCCCTTATCGACGGGGGCGGGCACGAGAGCGGCATGCGGTCAGGTACCTTGAATGTCCCCGGCATCGTCGGACTCGGCAAGGCCTGCGAGATTTCCAGGGAGGAGATGCCGGAAGAATCCCAACGGCTACGGGTCCTGCGCGACCGGCTGAAGGAAGACATCCTCTCCAAGCTAGACGAGGTCTACATCAATGGCAGCCTGGAGCACCGGCTACCCAACAACCTGAACATCAGCTTTGCCCATGCCGAACGCGAGTTACTGCTGCTGGCTCTGAACGATATCGCGCTGTCCGCTGGCTCCGCCTGTACCTCAGCCACGCCGGAGCCTTCCTACGTGCTGAAGGCTTTGGGGACTCGCGAGGATCTGGCGAACACATCGATTCGCTTTGGCCTCGGCCGGTTCAACACGCAAGAGGAAGTGGATTACGTCGCGAACCGTGTGGTTGAGACGGTGAGAAGTCTGCGGGAGTTGTCCCCTCTCCTCAGCAGGGAGAGGGAAGGCGCAAGCGTCAAGAAAGCTTGACTGACAAGGGCTAATCTCGACTGATCAAGAATAGATTCGGCGGCATCGACGGTCGCTCCGCAAGCGTTTCGTTTCGATGGGTAAGGAGGAAGACTAATGCCCACCCCCCATAAAGAGGTCGAAACCCTGGCAACCCAGGAATACAAGTACGGGTTCGTCACCGACATTGAACAAGAAACCGTCCCGCCGGGCTTGGATGAGGACATCATCGGTCTGATCTCTGACAAGAAACATGAGCCTGAGTGGATGTTGGCTTGGCGCCTGAAGGCTTATCGACATTGGCTGACCATGAAGGAACCAAGGTGGGCAAACGTGAAGTACCCGCCCATCGATTACCAGGCCATTCGGTACTTTGCTGCGCCCAAGAAGGCGACGGCCTCCGGGCCGCAGAGCCTTGACGAAGTTGACCCAAAGCTTTTGGAAACCTACGAGAAGCTTGGCATCCCCTTGCGGGAACGCGAGCGGCTTGCGGGGGTAGCTGTCGATGCAGTCTTTGACAGCGTCTCCGTCGCCACCACCTTTAAAGAGAAGTTGGCCGAGTTGGGGATCATCTTTTGCTCCTTCTCCGAAGCCGTCCACAACCATCCCGAGCTCGTGCGCAAGTGGCTCGGCTCCGTCGTTCCGTACAGTGACAACTTCTTCGCCGCGTTGAACTCCGCGGTGTTCAGTGACGGGTCTTTCGCCTATATCCCCAAGGGGGTGCGCTCCCCGATGGAGCTCTCGACGTACTTCCGGATCAACGCCAGGGAGACGGGCCAGTTCGAACGTACGCTGATCGTGGCTGACGAGGGAGCCTATGTGAGCTACTTGGAGGGCTGTACGGCGCCGATGCGGGACGAGAACCAGCTTCACGCCGCGGTGGTTGAACTCGTCGCCCTGGATAATGCCCAAATCAAGTACTCCACCGTTCAGAACTGGTACCCGGGTGATAAGGAGGGTAAAGGCGGCATCTACAACTTTGTGACCAAACGGGGGAAGTGCCTGGGACTGAATTCCAAGATCTCGTGGACGCAAGTGGAAACCGGCTCGGCCATCACCTGGAAGTATCCCGGGTGCCTCCTACAAGGGGACAACTCAGTGGGAGAGTTCTATTCGGTGGCGGTGACCAACAACTACCAGCAGGCAGATACCGGCACCAAGATGATTCACATCGGCAAGAACACCAAGAGCACGATCGTGTCGAAGGGCATCTCGGCCGGCCACGGGCAGAACAGCTACCGCGGCATGGTAAAGATTCTGAAAGGGGCCACGGGAGCGCGGAATTATTCGCAGTGCGACTCCCTCCTGATCGGCGATAAGTGCGGCGCCCACACCTTCCCGTATCTGGAGGTGAAAAACGCGACGGCGCAGGTGGAACACGAAGCTTCCACCTCGAAGATCGGTGAGGACCAGATTTTTTACTGCCGGCAGCGCGGCATCTCCACGGAGGACGCGGTTTCCATGATTGTCAATGGCTTCTGCAAGCAGGTCTTCCGCGAGCTTCCCATGGAATTTGCGGTGGAAGCTCAGAAGCTGCTCGGGGTGAGCCTGGAAGGCAGCGTTGGGTGACGCGAATTTTAGATTTGCGATTCCGGATTGACGATCCAGACAGCGGTTTTCGGCCGCTTCGGCCTTGCGAGTCACCGACGGCTGAAAGCCAGCGGCGAGTTTCGAATTTCGATCTCCCAGAAGCGCAGACAAGCTGAGAATCAAGGGAGAAGTGAATGCTGAAAATCAAGAATCTGCAAGTGAAAGTCGGCGACAACCAGATCCTGCGTGGGATTAACCTTGAGGTGAATGCCGGCGAGGTGCACGCCATCATGGGCCCCAACGGCTCGGGCAAGAGCACGCTGGCCCACGTGCTCGCCGGCCGCGACGGTTACGAGATTACCGGCGGCGAGACGATTTACGAAGGCAGAGACCTGCTCGCCATGTCCCCCGAAGAGCGCGCGCGGGAAGGGATCTTCCTGGCCTTCCAGTATCCTGTAGAGATTCCCGGGGTCAGCAACACCTATTTCCTGCGGTCGGCGGTCAACGCGGTGCGCAAGCACCGCGGCCTGCCCGAGTACGACGCCATCGACTTCCTGGCGCTGCTCAGAGACAAAATGAAGTTGCTGGAAGTGGATGAGTCGCTGATGACCCGTTCGGTAAACGAAGGGTTCTCAGGCGGAGAGAAGAAGCGCAACGAGATTTTCCAGATGGCAGTGCTGGAACCGAAGCTCGCCATTCTCGATGAGACCGACTCCGGTTTGGACATCGATGCCCTCAGGATCGTGGCTAACGGCGTGAATGCCTTGCGCAGCAAAGAGCGCGGCATCATCGTGGTCACGCACTACCAGCGCCTTTTGGGCTATATCGTCCCTGATTACGTGCACGTTCTCTACAACGGGCGCATCGTCAAATCGGATGGCAAGGAATTGGCCCTGGAGCTCGAGGAAAAGGGCTACGGATGGCTGGAGGAATCAGTCGAGACTGGACAGCCGGTACAATCCTGAGAAGGACCGTTGAATCAATGTTTGTAGTAAAAGAAAACGAAGGGCCTTACCTCTCGAGCTTCACTGCACTTGAACAGAAGCTGGCCGCGAGCACGCCCTCGTGGGTCCATGCGATCCGAAAGGCGGCAATTGGTAGCTTCGCAGAACTCGGATTCCCCACAACCCACGATGAAGAGTGGAAATACACCAGCGTAGCCCCGATCACCAACATATCGTTCCAACCTGCGCCGGACGGGCTGACCGGCTCGCTCGCCGAAAAGACCTGGCGGCTGCCGCTTGCTGCGTTGGGGTGTAGCAGGCTCGTCTTCATCAACGGCCATTACTGCCGAGGACTTTCGACGCCCGAGACGTTGCCAAAGGGAGTCAAGGCGGGTAGCCTGGCGGCGGCTCTCGTGGATGACGGCACGCTCCTGGAAGGCCACCTGGCAAGGTATACCGATTACAGGGACCACGCGTTCGTCGCCCTCAATACCGCTTTCCTTGAGGATGGAGCTTTCGTCGAGATCCCCAAGGGCCTAGTCCTCGAGAAGCCCATCCACCTGCTCTACATTTCGGACGCGGGCGGCCAGCCCACAGTCTCGCATCCCCGCAACCTGATCGTCGCCGGCCGCCAAAGCCAAGTCGCTATCATCGAAAGCTACGTGGGACTGGCAGAGGAGATGTATTTCACCAATGCGGTGACCGAGCTTGTGGCGGGCGAAGGTGCCGTGGTTGGCTACTACAAGGTCCAGCAGGAAAGCACGCCGGCGTACCATTACGCCAGGGTGCAGATCCATCAGGAGCGGTCGAGCAACGTCTCCACTCACTCCATTGCGCTGGGGGGGTTATTGGCTCGTGAGGAGGTCCGGACGGTGCTGGGCGGAGAGGGCGCGGAAGCTACGCTCAATGGCCTGTACGTGATTACTGGCCAACAGCACGTGGACAACCATACCACCATCGACCACGCCAAGCCCCACTGCAACAGCCGCGAGTTGTACAAGGGCGTCCTGGAGGGGAAATCGACGGGAGTCTTCAACGGGAAGATTATCGTGCGCAAGGACGCCCAGAAGACAGACTCCAAGCAGAGCAACAAGAATCTCCTGCTCTCCGAAGATGCGGTGATAAATACCAAGCCGCAACTGGAAATTTACGCCGACGATGTCAAGTGCACTCACGGAGCCACCATCGGCCAGATCGACCCGGAGGCCATCTTCTACTTGCGATCCCGCGGCATTGGCCAGTCGGAGGCCCGCAACCTCCTGACCCACGCCTTCGCCAACGACATTCTGGGGCGCATCAAGTACGAACCGCTGCGCCAGTGGCTCGAGGGAACGCTGTTCCGACGCTTGACGAAGGACCATGGGGTGGAGGAGGCATGATGGCCACTACTCGTGAGGTCGTCCATCCATCCACCCGCGAACCCTCTGCTCCTGCCTTCGATGTGCGAAGGATTCGAGAGGACTTCCCGATTCTGAAGCAGAAGGTCCACGGCAAGCCGCTGGTGTATCTCGACAACGCGGCGACCAGCCAGAAGCCCGCGGTGGTCATTGAGGCGATGCAGCGCTTCTACACTCAGGACTGCTCAAACGTCCATCGCGGAGTGCACCTGCTGAGCGAACGCGCTACCCAGGCATATGAAGATGCCCGCGTCAAAGTTCAGAACTTCCTCCACGCTGCGGATGCCAGGGAGACTGTTTTTGTGCGTGGCACGACCGAGGCCATAAACCTCGTCGCGCAGACTTACGGACGCAGGCACGTCCAGGCAGGTGATGAGGTCCTCATCACCGCCATGGAACACCACTCGAACATCGTCCCCTGGCAGATCCTCTGCGAGGAGAAGGGCGCTGCCCTGCGCGTTGCGCCTATCAATGACCGGGGAGAGTTGGTCCTTGACGAGTTCGAGAAGCTGCTGAATGCCCGCACACGCTTCGTCTCCGTAGCCCACGTCTCGAACGCTCTCGGAACCATCAACCCTGTTCGCCAGCTCGTCCAGATGGCACATCGTTGGAACGTTCCCATCCTCATCGACGGTGCACAAGCCGTGCCACACCTGGAGGTGGACGTTCAGGAACTCGATTGTGACTTCTATGCCTTTTCCGGCCACAAGCTCTTCGGTCCGACTGGCATCGGAGCACTGTACGGCAAGGCCCGTTTGCTCGAGGCCATGCCTCCTTACCAGGGCGGCGGCGATATGATCAGCTCCGTGAGCTTCGAGAAGACCATCTACAACCACATTCCCTATAAATTCGAGGCCGGGACTCCTAGCATTGCCGCGGCGATCGGGCTGGGTGCCGCGATCGACTACCTGAACCGAGTCGGCATGCAGAACATTGCCTCTTACGAACACGCTTTGCTTTCTTACGCGACGGAGGCCATTGCTCAAATCCCGGGCGCCCACATCATCGGCAGGGCTCGCGAGAAAGCCGGCGTTCTCTCCTTCGTTCTGGACGGCGTGCACCCACACGACATCGGGACAATCCTGGATCGCGAAGGGATCGCGATCCGCACGGGCCACCATTGTGCCCAGCCGGTAATGGAACGCTTCGGAGTTCCGGCCACGGCGCGGGCTTCTCTGGCCTTCTATAACACCAAGCAGGACATCAACGCGCTGGCGGCTGGTATCCAGTTGGTTAAGGGGATCTTTGGCTGATGTCAGACCTGGACGGACTCTATCAGGAAGTCATTCTCGATCACAGCAAGAAACCGCGCAACTGTCGCGCCATGGAGGGAGCCAATCGGCGCGCCGACGGGTACAACCCGCTCTGCGGTGACAAGTTCACCATCTATCTCAAGCTGCAAGACGACCGCATTGCCGACATCAGCTTCCAGGGTACCGGCTGTGCCATCTCCACCGCCTCGGCGTCGATCCTGACTGAGATCTTGAAAGGCAAGACGCGCGCTGAGGCCGAAGCGCTTTTCGAATCTTTCCACGACCTCGTAACAGGCAAGACACGGGAAAAAGGCGAGACTCCAGCACTCGGAAAGCTGGCCGTCTTTTCCGGCGTCTGCGGATTCCCGGTTCGTGTTAAGTGCGCCACACTCGTATGGCACACTCTACGCACCGCGCTGGACGGAGATCAGAAGGTCACAACGACGGAGTGAACGAAGCCCATGGCCGAGCTTACGCCCTTGAACATCTCGGAGATCACCGCACTTCAAGATAAGGTCGTTGCGGCCATCCGCACCTGCTACGACCCGGAGATTCCGGTAAATATCTATGACCTCGGCTTGATCTATGAAACCAAGCTTGAGCCGACAGGTTTTGTGTGCGTCAAGATGACGCTGACCGCGCCCGGCTGTCCTGCGGCAGGCTCCCTACCTGGGGAGGTGGAGGATAAAATAAGCGTTATCCCTGGGGTGACGGGCGTCGAGGTTGAGGTAGTCTGGGATCCGCCCTGGGATAGAAGCAGGATGTCGGAAGCCGCCAAGCTCCAGCTCGGCTTCATCTGAGGTCACTTGTCAATTGTTGGCTGTTTGTTTTCTTCGGAGCATAGGCCACTGGCAAGACAAGAAACCAGGAGCAACCAACGACTTGGAACTAACGACTGACAACGCGCCACGGGCTGCTGACAACTGATCACGGACAACTGAGAACAGACCAATGCCCAGCCCTCCCAAAACTCCGCTCGCCGATTATCACGCCTCGCAGCGCGCGACCCTGGGCCAATATCACGGAGCAATCGTCCCCACACGCTTCTCAGACCCAGTAGCTGAGCACCGGGCCGTTCGTGCGGCTTCGGGCCTCTTTGATTTTTCCTTCCGTGCCAAGTTCGCTGTGAAAGGCAGGGACCACGCCCGCTTTTTGCAGCGCGTGGTGAGCAATGACGTCACGAAGCTCATGCCCGGCCAGGGTACCTACGCCACACTCCTCAACGCCCAGGGGCGCATCCTGGTGGACTTGCGCCTTTACTGCGCGGAGGATCGTTTCCTTATCGATACCGACGCCGACTTGCGCGACAAGGCCATGCAAACCTTTGCCCGCTACGTCGTTGGGGATCAGGTGGAGCTTGAGCCCGTGGAGCTTTTCGCGCTGGCGTTTCAGGGGCCGCGCGCCCGCCCGCTTCTCGAAAAGACCTTCCACATCGACCTGCCCGCGATGCAGGAGTTCGACCACTTCCCAACGAATTACGCGGGCTTCCCGGTTCGGGTTGTTTGCGCCAGCAGCACAGGCGAAGAAGGCTACGAAGTCTGGGTAGGCGCGAAAGGTATGCTGGCGATTTGGGCGGCCGCCTGCGGCCAGGCGCCGACTTACGACATGCTCCCCTGCGGGTCGGAAGCGCTTGAAAGCCTCCGCATCGAAGCGGGAATTCCCCGCTACGGTCAGGAACTGGGCGAAGACACGCTGCCTCTCGAGGCCGGGCTTTTCAACGCCCTGAGTTTTAACAAGGGATGCTACATTGGACAGGAAATCGTGGAGCGCGCCCGCAGCCGCGGCCACATCAACTGGAAACTGCTGGGGCTGGTCGTGGATGCTGCCGTTCCACCGCAACCCGGCGAGAAATTGGTTTCAGATGAAAAGCAAGTCGGCGAGGTCACTAGCGCGTGCATTTCGCCAAGCCTCGGCAAAACCATCGCCTTGGCCTACCTCCGCCGCGAAGTTGCAGAACCCGGCACCAAACTGGCGTTGGCTTCGGGCGCCGGTGTCGAGGTCACTGCCCTGCCCTTCTACCAAGGCTCCATCGCCTCCACCGCCTGAACGGACCTTCCAGGTCTTCGGCTCAGCTACGGCCGTACTCCGGCAATCTTCAGCCTGATCCGATACAGCCCCGTGCGGGCGGTCATGTATAGCGTCTTGCCATCCTCGTCCCCCCATGCGCAATTCGCAGGCACTTCCGCCGGTTGGATGGTCCCCAGGTGTTTGCCTTCCGGAGAGAAGATCCAAACTCCGCCCGGCCCGGTTCCATATACGTTACCCTTCTGGTCCACTTTCATCCCATCGGGCAAGCCATCGTCTCGGGACGAGGTCACGTCGTAGAAGACTCTTCCATTGGCCATTGTCCCGTCCGGATTCAGCTCAAAGCGCATCCAGATTTTTTTCGCCGGATCGGAATTAGCCACGTAGAGATATTTCTCGTCCGGAGAGAAAGCCAAGCCATTCGGGCGGCTCAGACCTTGATGGACAAGTTGCAGCTTGCCGTCAGCCAGCCGGTAGACGCCATTGAAGGGCAGCTCCTTGGCCGGGTCCTGGTCCTGCTTGGGAAAGCCGTAGGGCGGATCAGTGAAGTAGATTGCTCCGTCCGATTTGTAGACGAGGTCGTTGGGGCTGTTCAATCGCTTACCCTCGTAGCGGTCGGCCAGCACCGTTAGGCGTCCGTCTTGTTCCAGACGCGAAACGCGGCGATTTCCGTGTTCGCAGATCGTGAGCCTGCCCTGCCGGTCCAGCGTCAGCCCGTTGGATTCAACGATCTCTTCAGTTAGGGGTGCCTTCCTCCAATCTCCGCTGGGCTTGCGGAAGACGGCGACCTTCCCGTCGGGCGTCCACTTCATGACGGCGCTGTTGGGAATGTCACTGAAGAGCAGATGACCCTCGTGAATCCAGATGGGTCCCTCGGTAAATTGGAAGCCTCCGGCCAGCTTTTCGATCTGCGCGGAGGCTGGGACGATTTCATCCAGCGCCGGGTCCACGCGGAGCACCTTGCCGGTCCTCTGCGCACACGCCGGCGTTACAGCCAATAGGATGGCGGTGAACAACCACCAAGATTTCAGGGTGTTTTGCATGCCTCGGATTCTACAGGAGAGGGAAGCAACTGGCAAGCACGCCGCGCGCCTACTCCTCCAGCTTGAAGTTCACATCAATCTCCGTCAGTACCTCCACCGCCCCGCCATTGAGCAGCGTTGGCTGATAGCGCCAGCGTTGAACGGCCTCCAGAGCTGCCCTCACGAGCAACGGGTGACCGCTAAGCACCTTTAGATCCCGGATAGCCCCATCGGTCCCGATGATCGCTTCCAGCCGCACGGTTCCCTGGATACGCGCCATCCTGGCCAGCGGGGGATACTCAGGCGTAAGCCGATAGATCAGCTTCGCGGCGATGACCTGGCCACCTATGACGATGGGTTTGGGCTTTGGAGGATTTGATGAAACAGGCGGTGGAGGGGGAACACTAATAGCGCTCATGATGCCGCTCGCGTCGGTCTCACCCAATCCGCCAGGCACGCCCCAAGAGCCCGCGCCGGAGCCCACCTCTTCCGCACCTTGTGGTGGCTCGGGTGGCTCCACGAATCGAGGGATTCCCCGGGGAATCATGATCCAGGCTTCATCAGGTCAACCGTGGCGTGTCGGGGGAGCTTTGCGCGCGCAGCGATTGCTCGAGGCGACGGTGGAGGCGGAGACGGGGCAATATGGATATCGCCAATCAGGAGACTCTTGGGCAAGGCCTCTGTGTAGATGAGTGGAAGCAACACCAGCACGCCCACCAGAAAGACTTCACCGAGATAAGCGATGGGCACGGTCGCGCGCTTCCAATTCCCGGTTTTCGCGGCAGAATACGTCAGGTAGATAAGCAATCCGACCAAGTTCAGAACGAGCGTGACGGCAAGCCACATCAAGCCACTCAATCCCGCGTGCCGCGCGTCTGCCCACACGTAGCAGAGCATCAACGCATAACAGATCGAGACAACCCCAACAATCGCTGCTTGAATGACCAGCAACTTCGTTTCGCGCAGGCCAAAGAAGAGCGGCAAGAGATAGAACGCCGCGAGGAATCCGAGACCCCCAGCGACTGCTCCCAGACTGTAATGAATACCCTGGAGCACCGGCACACGTGATGGCGAGGAATCGAGCAGGGTGTCATCAAACACGGCTGCACCTCCTCAGAGATCTATTTCACCCCATATTGGGGCGACAGCCGCGGAGCGCTCCGAGGACTGCTTACTTTCCTTTCCGCCTATGTTGACACCGCAGAGTATTTCAAGGTTCCAGCATTTTCAGAATGGTTAATGGTCGCAGGACTGTCCAGTATGCACGAACGCGGAGTGGTCGTTCAACTCCACGCGTCTTTCCTCTCAGGCGCGAAGGCCTCCCGCAGGACAGCGCCGGAACACGTGCCCGACCGTGGTGCCTCTCCAAAGGCTTTCTCACCTGTCCCAGAATTGTCCCCAATTCAACCGCCTCCCTCATGATGACAAAATGTCCGAGCCGTCACCCGCTGGCCTTCCCTGACCGCTGCTACGTTCCCCTCCCGACTCCTTGCTTCCGACTCCTGATTTCTCGCTCCAGCCTCCCGACCCGTCATTCTTCCTTCCGACCCTCCCGCTCGGCCTGCCCCGTTGGCACCCTCATGTGTTACAGGCTTGCATTGGCCGGACAAGCCGCCATTCTCCCGGAAAGCGGCTGATCTTGGTAGGCTAAGCAACTGGCTACACTGCTTGGTGCTAGCGTGAGTAATTATTGAAACCATCTACACAGCATTTCTTTCGGTCACGAAGGCTCGTCCATCTCTGACCTGCGCATACAGCGCCTTCTTGATTCCAGGGAGACCTTGAGGAGCAACCCGGTAGTGCGGCAGGCTCGAACGCAGGATGACTTCCTGGAGGGGGGCCACTGAAGACCCGCAGACTCCTGCCAACAACCATGGCGGGCGATTCCCCGCTGCCTATGATTGCATGATTCTCGCGGGCTGCGCCCTGTCCCGATATCATCGGGAAGACCTTCTCGGGTCTGCGATTCTGAGGCGTGGCGGCGGAACCCGTTCAAGGACTCGACCTTCACAGGCGGCTGCCGCATGCATCGGGTTCTGTGCGATCTACGCTGCAAACTCACCGCTCTTCCGCGTCCCAACGGTCTGCGGTGACCGGTTGCTCGCGGCGACGTCGGCCGTCGGCTTCACCGGATGCCAAGTTAATGCCCTAATGGTAAATCGCTTCATGGGGCGGTGCAAGGCGCAAGGGCGGGGGGGAGATTCTTCTCCCGCTCAGCGGGATCAGCAAGGTGGCGATGTAAAATCGCCGCTCCTCCTGATACGCGCTCACTACTGCCTCGGCGGTCCCGCCCAGCGGGACCGCCGCGCCTCCTTGCCAATCCTGCAGGCAAACCGTAGAATGAAACCCTCGGGCGCGGGCCGCGAATCTGGTCTATGATTTGCTCAGATCACGGTTTGTAGTAGAGCGCGCGCGGGAGGCAGCGGCATGAAGGTAAAAGTGGTTCTCGAACCGAGTGAGGAGGGCGGTTTCACGGCCTCCGTCCCGTCTCTGCCCGGGTGTATCAGCGAGGGGGAGACCGTCGAAGACGCCCTGGCCAATGTCCAGGAAGCCATCGCCCTGTATCTGGAGCCTGTGGAAGACGATTGGGTTGCGGACGAGAAAGCGTTGGTCAAACAGGTTGAATTGTGAGCAAGGTCCCGAGCCTGCCTCCACGCAGATCGTTCGGGCCTTGCAGAGAGACGGTTGGGCTGTGGTCCGCCAGCGCGGCACCACCTGCGATTACAGAAACGAATCGGCGAAGAACTCCTCAAGATCACGATACCCGCGCCTCGTCCCGTCAAACGTTCTACCCTGAGTCACATTCTGAAACAGGCTCGGCTGGATGTAGATCGCTTCCTCCAGTTGCTCTGATCATTCCCCGGCGCCGCTCGCCCGGCCTCGCGCCACCCGCCACCGCAGACCCAAGGTTTTGCGCCAGCCAGCGTGCCAAACCACAACCCCAAAGGAGTGAATGTGTCATGCCCGACGTCAGTTTTGACAGAAACCGCACCGAACATCGCTTTCAGCGACTGGTGCAGTACGCTCAGGACGCAAAGATAACGCCACGCCTCTTCGCATGCGGGAGCATCTGCAGATGTAATGAAAGCCTCGCCGAGGCCCTGCGACCACTCCGTCTGGAAAACTGCGGCGGCCTCGTACACGTCGGAGAAGAGTACGATGTGACGGTGCATCACCGGGAATTCAGAATTCTGTTAGTAGGGAAGGACTACGGGGGAGGTAGCTCCGACCTTGCGGCGAGAAGGCAGTGCATCCAAAGTTTAACTGAAAACGATCTAAACTGGCATTACAAAGGTGTCGTGAAAACGCTGCTAGAAGTATACCAGTGGCGACGTGAGGACGGTTGGCAGTGCTTGCTGAAGAGGATGGCACAGACCAATGCAACGCGCTGCTGCGCACCGCGGGAGAACAGGATGGCCTGCAATACGAACTACCAAATGAGACTGAACTGCTGGCCGCATTTTAGAGCCGAAATAGAAATACTTGAACCCACCCTGATTATTTTTCATGGTGCCGATCTGGCGGGTCCTTTCCAAGCTTGCCTACAGCGTGAAGGGGCGCAGGTAGATCAACCCCTCCCAGGGCTCGACCGATGTCAACACGTCAAATGGACCAACTTCAGCAATCCCTTCGAGACTGTCATTGTTTTCATGAATCACCCATTCGCAGCGCGATGGCGCCAGTTTGATTGGGCATCCGCAGTTGAGATCATTAATCGCCTGCGGCCGCGGCACCTGCCGGTGTTTAACACTCAGTGGACGCCGCTGCAGGATTCTGACTGGCCTCGGCTCTGAGTTGGGACCGGCATGGAGAAGCTGGAAGCGCGGAGTTGCTTTTGAACTCTGCGGCTCCTCGGTTCGTGCCCACGAGCCGCAGCCTTCGAGAACAAGGCTGCGCTGCTCGCTACGAGCGAATTCATTCAGTACTGCCCTCGTTGCCAGCCCCGGTACGCTGAAATCCACTCGGCGCCTCGAGGAGGCGGTGTAGGCAACGGCAGGTCGAGGATGGGTATTCTCTGGCGCTTGTCGCCTCTTCTACAGACAGCAACAATCTGATCGTCGTCGGTCAGGTCGACGGCCTCTACTGTGACGACGATGCCGAGGACTTCCGTTTGAAAAGGCAACTCGAGATTGTCCTCGATCATCGTGAAGAATCCCACAGCCTGTTCCGACTCGTTATACGCGTCGACGGTTGCCTCTTCGATGCGCGCACGCAACTTTGTTTTGCTGAGCTGAGGCGAGCGGCCCCTTGAATCTCTCGCTCTGCTTCGCGC
>Ga0315280_10001024_pt1:42500-49864 | contig 49864 bp, 36 predicted proteins | sample YL17G06_40_MG_FD_203697 | JGI IMG/M metagenome (GOLD analysis project Ga0315280, IMG submission 203697) | Sediment microbial communities from Yellowstone Lake, YNP, Wyoming, USA - YL17G06_40 | ecosystem: Environmental > Aquatic > Freshwater > Lake > Sediment | place: USA: Wyoming... | reverse complement strand
TGCCACTGCGCCAGTTGGGCAGGGAACCCGGAGCCCAGTGCTCGGTTGATCCCCTGGCGGCGGGCCGTTTCATGCAGCGTCCACACCGCTCCGATCGAAGGCCCTTGGCGAAGCTGGATCGTGTCGACCGAGTCAAGCGAAATATCGCCGCATCTGCCGATTCATTGCATGTCTACATTTCCAGCCCCAAATCACGCTCAACCGCATGAGCGCTCGCCAGTTATCTCAAATGTTCAGAGGTGAACATCCGATTCAACTCCGACATCCGCAAAGTCGCTGTCATTCGACCAGACAGGCAGGCTCAGGTGCAGCGCCAGCGCCAGAATCTCCACGTCGTCCGGATCGCGGCGGCCAATCCGCCGCCTGGCTTCAGTGATGCGCGGTTCGTAATCGGCTCGCTCGACCAGGGTCACCGGAAGCGTGGCCGCAGCCATAAGCACAAGGTCCATGGGCAGACGTTTCTTCCTGGCCAATTGCGCCGCGTACTCCTGCACCTCGGCGAGCGTGGCTTCCGCGGTGAAAACCGCCTCCACCTCGGGATGCTGCAATATCACTGCGGCGCGCCCACCCAGGACGGCGGACAGCAACACGTTAGCGTCGGCGACCAGTTTCACGTCGGCCCTTCCGCCAGGATTCAAAATCCGCGACGACTTCCTCCTCGGCCAGCCCGCGCTTCTTGATCTGGCGGCGGACTTCTGCGGCCAGCACGGAAAACAGTTCCCGCTTCAACTCGAGGGGCAGCGAGGCTTCGGGCCACGGGAAAAACACCCCGGCCAACCGGCCCCGGCGCGTTACCAGAATCGGATCCCTGGAGCGCAAGAAGCCGGTCGCCTTGTCACGGAATTCGCGAACCGTGCTTATCCTCATGTGGTCACCCCTGTGACCATTGTAGGCGGGCTGTGGCCGGAGAGCAACCCTGGCCCCGGAGCGATATCTCCGCAGGGTCGATCACCAACCCGCAGATTTCGGCGGATGACACGGGTTCAGAATCCGTGCCATCGGCGCAATCTGCGGCTGCCCTGCTTCAGTTCAGCTTCAGCCGCAAGATGGTCAGTGAATGCTTTGGGAACGTATAGCTGAAACCGTTGTTGGTGATTGACGCGGCGAAGGCGCGGGTCACCGGGCGGACTTTTTGATCGTTGCCGAAGTCGTGGGTCGCCATCAGGTCCGGATGGTTCAATTCCCACACCCCAACTTCGCCGGCCAGGCGGCCTTCCACGTTATCGATCCGGGCGGTGATATCCATCTTCTCGCTGCGGTTCAGCACGTTCAGATAAACGAGCCGGTTGCCGCGCTCGAAGGTCGCTGACACGTCCAGGTACGGCAGCGGCCGGCGGTTGCCGACCTTATAGGTAGGCGACGACAGCAGCAGGTCAAGGGCGACATTGTTGCGCTGCTTGCCGTACTCGACCAGCGGGAAATAGGTCGTTTGCAGGAACAGGCCCTGCTTGTTGGTGAAGATGGGGGCGATGACGTTGACCAGTTGCGCCAGGTTGGCCATCTTTACCACGTTTGCGTGGCGAATGAAGGAGTTCATGAACATGCCCATGGCCAGGGCATCCTCGAAGTTGTAGCGCTCCTGGAGCGCGGTTCGGCCGGTATCGAATTCCGAGCCGCCGCGCGCCCGGTACCACACGTTCCATTCATCGAAGGCGATGTAGATGGGGCGCGCGTTCGGCCGGCCCGACTGCGCCGCCCGGATCAACCCCTCCACAATCTCGATGCGCTCGTCGATGTCCTGGGAAGCGGCGAGAAAGCGCTCGAAGTTGTTGTCGCGGTTGCCGATGTAAGTGTGCAGGGAGATGCAGTCAATCTCTCCCCGCAGCTTTTCCAGCACCGCGCGGTTCCAACCGATCCAGTCGGCGGCGCCGCCGAAATTGGAGGAGCCGCTGGCAATCAGCTTGACGGACTCGTCGGCGCGCCGCATGGCCTTGGCCGCTTCCAGGGCGAACTTGCCGTAGTCTTCGGCGTTCTTGTGGCCGAGCTGCCAGGGGCCGTCGATTTCGTTGCCCAGCCCCCAGTACTTCACGCCCCAGGGCCGGTCGCGGCCGTGCTTGCGGCGCTGGTCGGCCCACCAGGTATGCCGCGCTTCGTTGCAGTACTCCACCCATTCGCGGGCTTCATCGACGGTCCCCAGCCCGGCGTTGATGCAGATATAGGGCTCGGCGCCGATGCGCTCGCAGTATTTGAGGAATTCGTCGGTGCCGAAGCGGTTGGGCTCGATGGCGCCCCAGGCGTGCTCGGGCCGCGCCGGCCGCTGGTCCCGCGGCCCGATGCCGTCCTTCCAGTGATAGCCGGAAGCGAAGTTGCCTCCCGGCCAGCGCAGCAGCGAGACGCCCAGCCGCGTGGTGGCTTCCATCACGTCCTTGCGGAAGCCCTCGGCGTCCGACAGCGGGCTGCCTTCCTCAAAGATGCCGCCGTAAATGCAGCGCCCCAGGTGCTCGGCGAAATTGCCGAAGACGTGGGGATGGACCTCGCCGATGGTCCGCTCGGTATCGATCTTGATGCGCGCCTGGGGCTGCTGGGCAGCCAGCGGCAGCGCGATCTGCGACCAGAGCAAGACGACGGCACTGACAAGGATGCACGATCTGTGGTTTGCCATATCGCTCGGAAGCATAACACGGCGGCGGCTACCAGAGGCCGGGCAGCAGGCGATACCGAACGCGCCGCGCGTACTCGTCATAGCCGGCCAGCTCCGCGCGCAGCGTCCGGTCTTCCAAAACCGTCCGAACAATGAGAACCAGAATCAGCACGCCGCAGGGGATGAGGGCCCACGACGAGCCCATCAGGAAAGGCAATCCCGGGTAAAACACCAGAATCCCGGCGTAGCCGGGGTGCCGCACGAAGCGGTAAGGCCCCGCGGTGGCTACCGAGTGGTCGCGCTCTTTCTGAATCCGCACGATCGCCGAGAAGAACCGGTTCGACATCATGGCCCATAGCGTCAAGAGGTAGCCGGCGATCATGGGGACAAGCGCGCCAAGCTGCCAAGCCGGGAGAAACCGAGGCCCGCCGGCCACGCGCCGGTCCAGGCCGGCAACCAAACAGATGACCAGCGGGGCCATGGCGATCGCCGCAACAATCGGCTTGTCCCAGTTCTTCGCGCCTTCTCTGGCCTTTGCCCGCTCGGCCATGAGGGCAGGGTCAAGAACCAGCGCGTTCACGAAGACGCTGATCAGGCAGAAGGCGGCAAAAACCCAGGCCATCGGCCAGGCCAGGTCGCCCGAAGACAGGAACAGCAGGGCAGCGATCAGCAGGGCATAGACAGAGCCCTTAATGAGCAGAAGAAGGGCCGGGGCCTTTCTTTCGGGCCCCGGTGTAGCAGCCGAAACAGGGCTCGGTGCGGTCATCATCCCCTCTCCGCCACTCTTATACACCGCGCCCGACATGTTTTTCCACTCGCCGTCTCGCGGGGATCTTGAGCTTGACTCCTCCCGGCAGGCCAAACTGGTATAGACTAGTTGGAATGGAGCTGGGCGATGGAAACCGTTGGTTCTTTTGAAGCGAAGACGCATTTCTCTGCGCTCCTCGAACGCGTGGCGAAGGGCGAGACGATCACGATAACGAAGCATGGTATCCCGGTGGCGAAATTGGTGCCCGCCACTGCGCTGGCGAGGCGGAGCCGCGCTGAGGTGATCCGCGAATTGAAGGAATTCAGGAAGGGAAGGACCTTGGGCGGCCTCACTCTCAAGCAACTGATCAACGAAGGGCGGCGATTTTGATTCGATTGGTATTGGACGCGTCGGTCGCCTTGGCATGGTGCTTCGAGGACGAAGCAAACGAGTACGCAGACAGGGTGCTCAATTCGTTGGTCGAGGCCTTGGTCCCCGGCAATTGGCCGTTGGAGACAGCAAATTCTCTGGTTCTTGCCCAACGAAGGAAGAGGATCGAACCGGCGAATGTTCTCCGTTTCGTGCGCTTTCTCGCGGAAGTTCCGATCACCGTCGATCCGCTGACAGCCGAAAAAGCTCTGAAAGAGACGCTTGCGGTCGCCACCGAGCGACGCCTGACCGCTTACGATGCCGCATACCTGGAACTGGCAATGCGTCAGGGCGTGCCTCTGGCAACACTGGATGCCGATCTGCGCCGAGCGGCGCGGGAAGCGGGCGCCACGCTCTTCTGAGACTTTCCCGAGCAGTTCAGTCACATATCAGCTTCAGATACTCACCACCAAGACACCAAACAAAGTCCGGCACCACCGGCGAAGGATACGGCGCGCTCCTGTTGCTTCTGCTTGCCTGCGCGCCGCTTTCCGCAGTCATCCGAAGGCCGCGCGTAACAGCGCCAGGCTTTTCGGAACGGCGGTCGAGGCGTCCTCGTTGCCTTCCATTTCCAGCGACACGTAGCCGCTGAAATTGGCTGCTCGAAGGATCTTGGCGATGCGCTGGTAATCGAGATCGAGCGTGTACCAGACCCCGCCGCCATGGTAGGTCTTGGCGTGCACCACGGTGGCATAGGAAGCAAGCCGCTCGATTTGCGGGTAGGGTTCGCCCGGGAAGTTGCCGCAGTCCAGCGTCACGCCCAGCCACGGCGAGGCGATGGCTTTGCGGATGCGCAGCACACCTTCGATGCTGGTGGTCAGCCCCCAGTGGTTTTCCAGGGCCAGTACCACGCCGGCCTTCTCCGCCGCCGGCAGGCATTGCTCGATCGAATCGATGCACCAGGCAAAGGCGTCATCGTTCGTGTAGCCGGCCAGCGGCGGCTCGTCGCCCTTCAGCTTCATCAGCTCGTCGAACGACTTCACCGTCTTCCAGCGCCCGGAATTCAGGCGGATGGCCGGGATGCCCATCTGTTGCGCCAGATCGATGCAATGCTTGGTGTGATCGATATGCTTTCGGCGCTCCTCTTCCTTGGGCGAAACGAAGTCCTGATGGATTGAGAGCATCACCAAGTCGAGGCCGTTGGCAAAGGCCAGCCGCTTCAGGCGGTTCAGGTAGGCGGGCGTTTCCTCTGCCATCTGGCGATGCAGGACCTCGACGCCGTCGAAGCCAATCCGGGCGGCGGTTTCGATGACCTTGTCGATGGGGTATTTCGGGCCTTGGAAATGCCAGTAGGAATAAGTCGAGACCGCCAGCCGGGTGCGCCGCGGGCCGGGCGCCTCAGCCGCGGGCGAGGGCGCAGCCCCCAGCAACCCAGCCACTGCCGCTGGCCCCGCTTGGAGCGCCGTTCTTCGCGTGATCTTCATCTCGTTCGCCTCCCTGCGGGGTCCATTAAACCATCAAGGGAGCAAATCTTGAAGGCTTATCCGTACCTCGAGTCCGCCGATATAGATGAGGCCTTGCGCTTGTGAGTCGCGAAGCGACGATTGAGCTTAGCCCGGCCTTTCAAGGCCGGGGAGAGTTGGTTTTGGCGCAGCCCGTCGCGAAGCGACGGGATGAAGCCAACCTCAGCCGTCGCTTCGCGACTTATTGTCCTGTCTGCCGTTACCCGGCCTTGCAAGGCCGGGCTACTTTCATGCGCCGCTTCGCGGCTTTACCTCCCCGCAGCGAAAAGTAAGTGGCATTGGGCGGGACGCCCGCGGTACAACGGAGAAACAAAAAGGCCCCCGGCATGGCCGGGGGCCTTTTGGGCAATGGGAATGCAAGAGCGACCGTCCGCGGGGCCGGATCAGCGCCCCTGCATTCAATTCACAGCATGCGCCAGGCCGGTTCGGAGGCAAGGTCCGCCTGCCGCGGACCGGGCACTGGCGAAGAGATGCGGTGTGCGGACTGGCGCTACATCTTCCTGACGGCGCCGGTGCCGTATAACGTCACCCAGATGTTGGCGCCATCAAAAGCGACTCCCACTGGCTCGGTTCCCACAGCATAGGTGCCCAGCAGCGCGCCGTCGCTGGCCCGCAGCTTGGTGACGCTGTTGGTGGTATCGTTCGTCACCCAGATGTTGGCGCCGTCAAAAGCCAGTCCCACTGGGGCGCCTCCTAGCGGCACAGGGGTGCCCAGCAGCAGCGTGCCGTCGCTGGCCCGCAGCTTGGTGACGGTCCTGTCGGACACGTTCGCTACCCAGATGTTGGCGCCATCAAATGCCACTGCGCATGGGTAGCTTCCCACGGCATAGGTGCCCTGCAGCTCGCCGTCGCTGGCCCGCAGCTTGGTGACGTTGCCGCTACTGGTGGAATTCGCTACCCAGATGTTGGCGCCATCAAATGCCACTGCGCATGGGTAGCCTCCCACGGCATAGGTGTCCTGCAGCGCGCCGTCGCTGGCGCGCAGCTTGGTGACCTTGGCGCTGCCATAGTTCGCCATCCAGATGTTGGCGCCGTCAAACGCCACGCCCAGTGGCCCGGCGACGACGCTGAACGTTCCCAGCACCGTGCCGTCACTGGCGCGCAGCTTGGTGACGTTGTTGCTTATATAGCTCGTCACCCAGATGTTGGCCCCGTCAAAAGCTATTCCCCATGGCTGGCTGCCGACGTTGAACGTGCCCAGCACCGTTCCGTCACTGGTGCGCAGCTTGGTGACGTTGCTGCCATTCGTCACCCAGATGTTGGCGCCGTCAAAGGCCACGCCCCATGGGTGGGTGCCCACTGTAAAACTAATGCCGGCCTGGTTGGCGCCGTACCAGCGCAGCAGCGCAATGGCGAGCGTGTTCGCCCCTGCCGGTCCCGGCGGCCCCGCCGGCCCCGCCGCTCCAGGGTCACCCTGTGGCCCTTGCGGACCCTGGGGGCCTGCCGGCCCCTCTGCTCCGGTTCGCCCTGCGGGCCCTGCCGGGCCCTGCGGGGCCCGTCGCGCCACTGTCACCTTTGAGGCCCTGCGGGCCTGTCGCTCCAGTTGCGCCAGTGTCACCCTTCGGACCTTGCGGGCCCTGCGGGTCTGTCCGTCCGATTGCTCCTGCCGGTCCTGCCGCACCCGTGTCACCCTTCAATCCTTGCAGCCCCTGCGGGCCTGCCGGCCCGATTGGCCCTGCCGGTCCCGTCGCACCGATATCGCCCTTCGGTCCTGGCAGCCCCTGCGGGCCTGCCGCTCCGGTTGCGCCTGTGTCACCCTTCGGTCCCTGCAACCCCTGCGGGCCTGCCGGTCCCGCTGCACCGGTTGGCCCTGCGGGCCCTGTCAACCCTGCGGGCCCCGTCGCCCCGGGGTCACCTTTGGGGCCTTGCGGGCCTGTCAGCCCTCGCGGACCCGCCGGACCCATCGGGCCGACCGGGCCCACGGCCCCAACGGTCAAATCGAACGCGTCGGACCTGCCGCTTCCCGATCCCGATCGCACCGTCAGCAGATAGTCTCCTGCGCTCACGTGTTGCGGCAGCCTCACTATGATGCGTTCGTCGCTCGAACTGGAGACCACCAACGTCGTCTCTGCCAGTTTCACTTCCGGGGTCCTGGTCCCGAAGTTGTTCCCTGTGATCGTAATGGTGTTGTTTGAGAAGTTGA
>Ga0315280_10001024_pt1:0-37500 | contig 49864 bp, 36 predicted proteins | sample YL17G06_40_MG_FD_203697 | JGI IMG/M metagenome (GOLD analysis project Ga0315280, IMG submission 203697) | Sediment microbial communities from Yellowstone Lake, YNP, Wyoming, USA - YL17G06_40 | ecosystem: Environmental > Aquatic > Freshwater > Lake > Sediment | place: USA: Wyoming... | reverse complement strand
ACGCGAACCCGTTTCGCATCGACGGCGGCAACGGCGGGCGCAACGAGGACGACGGCGCCGCATTCTTGCTGGCGTATTGGCTGGGGCGCTTCAGCGGGCTGTAGGCTGACGACTGACGGCCCTTGCCTTGGCGGCGGGCAATCGCGCTATGGAGCGCCCCTACGGCCCTCACGGTCCGTAGGCGCGCCCCATCCTCGCGACCGATGAAGGCTATTTCTTTACCGGGGCCTTCTTCTCTTCGGCCTTCTTCTCTTCGGCCTTCTTCTCTTCGGCCTTCTTCTCCTCGCCCTTCTTCGCCTTCTTCTTCTTCTTAGTGTCCTTCTTCTCTTCGACCTTGGTCTCTTCCTTCTTTTCGGGCGCCTTCTTCTCCTGGCAGAAGCCAGGCGTCACGCAGATCAGGAACGCCAGGGCAACCAGGCAAGCAAGCAGTTTCTTCATTCCTTTGTTCCTCCTTAAAATGCGTCCCGTATGAGAGCAGCGGATCACCTTTTCCAGCCAGCGGACCGCCGTTTCTCGATTGGGAGTGCTGCTATTATCCACAAACCGGCCGCCTTCGTCAACGGCCTTGTGCAAAAAGAATTCTCGAAGCCGCAGCGCGCCAGGGCAGCGAAAAAATGACCAGTGTATCGGCTATTCCCACCGCGGCCCTGGCCGGCGGAGCCCGGGATAGCCGGGAAAGCGGCGCCGAAAGGCGATCGGGGAAGCCGCGCGCCTCAGGCCGCGCATGCAAAAGCAAAAAAAGGGGCGGCCCAAAGGCCGCCCCTGCGTTGTGGTCTGTGATTGTGGAGTGGCTTATGGGGTCGCCTTGGTCTTTTTGCCACCCGCCTTGCCGGCGCCCCGGCTGCCCCGCGCCTTGAATTCTTCCTTGTCGATGCTACCGTCGTGGTTGGCATCGAGTTTGTCAAAGGCCCTGGGGTTGCCGGTCCACTCCTCCTTGGAGATTCTCCCGTCCTTGTTCTTATCCATCTCCTCGAAGGACGCCGTGACGCCCTTCTTGGCCCCTTTCTTTTCGGTCGGGGCCTGGCCCTGCTGCGCGTACAGCGGAGCAGTGGCCACGACGAGCGCCAGAACAACAAGCCCTGCAAGCAGTTTCTTCATTCCTCGTTTCTCCTTTAGGGGATACACGAGTCCTTTTTCTGAAACCCGTGTTTGGGTCCAAGTTTCCCCGGCCCCTGTCCCCATACAAGTTAACACGATTGTTGGACGGTTGCAGCCACTCCCGCGTTACTCACCGCACGTAAATCGGATTGGAGTAGATCCAAGGAAGTAGCTCGCCCCGCACCGGAAGGTGGGCCTCGATGCGGTAAACGCCGGGTGAATGGACCGGGAACAGGAGGCGGCAGGCGGTCTGCTGGCGGATGACGCGGCCGCCGCGAACCAGGCGCAGCACGGCCTCGACCGGCACGCGCGCTTCCAGCACCTGTTGCGGCCCGAACGCCACCTCATCACCCATAATGGCGCGGCGCGCGCCCGCTTGCCGCAGCGCGAAGTCGAAGCCGGCGGCCGCCGCCAGCGAATCGAAGGCCACGTAGGCGTGGCCCTCTTCCAGCGCGCGCCGCAAGCCGCTTTCGGTTTTGGAAGACGCCAGCAAGTGGGTGCTGACGAAGCGGAAGGTCCGCTCATACAGGTCAGCGTCCACGCGCCAGAGCGTGCGCCCGGGCGTCAGGCCGCCGAACAGCCAGCGCCCCAGAAGGCGCGAGAGCGGGTCGGCCAGCACCAGCCACGGCGCCTTGTGGATATTGCCGCTGGTATCGGTGAGCGCCAGCGCGCCGTCGGCCCGCACCACGAGCCGCGCCCCATTGTTCTGGTGCGCGTCATTGCCGGCAATGCCCACCACCCGCCGCCGGGTGGTGAAGCGATCCCACAAGGCCAGGTATTCGCGCGGCTCGCGGAAGATCCGGTAATAGACGCGCAACGGGTAGCGATCCATCGACCACAACTGCTCCGAGATCCTGGAATACAAAGAGAGGTTGGTCCTGCGGGCGTCGGCGTGGAGATTGTACATCTCCATGCCCGTCCAGCCCTGGATGTCCCAGCGCCGCCGCGGATCGTCCGGGTGGTCCAGGAAGACGACGGCGCCCAGTGCCCGCAAATCATTGACATAGCCCTGCAATGGCTCATGGGGGTCGTAGCGGTCCGGGGGGCGGTTCAGAAACAGCGGCATCACCCCATCCCGCATTTCCGCGCCGACGATGAACAGGATCCCGCCGTGCTCGCCGCGCAAGCCGCGCCGAATCACCTCGGCGTCGGTCAGCCAGCCGAAGTGATCGGTCATGATGAGGTAATCGACCCCGGCGCGTTGCCCGGCGGCGATGATCTCTTCCGGCCTTCCCATGCTGTCGTGGGAGAGATCGGAGTGGCAGTGGATGATGCCGCGGAAGTCGATCAGCCCGTCGGCGCGCGGCTCGGCCGGGGCCCGCTGCCGCCCGAGCGCGGCCAGCGCCGCTTCGGTCCTGGGATAAACGTAGAAGCGCCGCCAGGCAAACGGCGCCTGAGAGAGCAGGACAACCACAAAGGCACCAAGAACACAAAGAGGCACAAAGTACTTCTTTGCGAGCTTGGTGTGGTTCGCGGCTAAGCGGAGAGTCCTCACGGCACTTTTGGCACGAAAGCACCCACGGGCAACATGGCGGGCTGCGCCGCCAAGCGCGGTGAGCATTGACCGGCCGCGGCTTTCGCGCTGGCAGCCGACGTGCACCGACTTGCCCAGACGAAGTGGCGCGCGGCGAGAGGAGTCGGGAGGCGCCCCTGGGATCACATGCTCCAGGCTCCTCTCGCAGCAGTAGTGGCACGGCCTTCAGGCTGTGCAAGGCCATCCCGACTGCGTAGCGGCAGGTTCTTTCACCGCTCCCTCACGGTCGCGGCCCTGTTGCCGCCGCTTGCTGGATTGGCACGACCGCTATTCCAACTCGCCTCAGGACCGAGGCCACACCGCTGGCATCCAGCCGCGTCGCATCGTACTCCACCGTGATCGATTTCCGGCCGGCATCCGTCTGGACCCTCCGAACGCCAAAGTTCGAATGCTGGTCACGGATGCGACTCAGCGATTCCGGGCGCACTTCGCCCTGGTAATGAAACGTGATGTCGACGGTTGTCATCCCGTTGAGCATTGAACCACAGTCCAAAGTCTAAAGTCCAAAGTCAGCTTCGACTTCGGACTTTGGACTTTAGACTTGGGACTCTCACGGCAGGATGGTGATCTGGATCGCGTTGCTGGCGCGGCCGGCCGCCTGGATGAGGAGCGGCACGACGCCCGCCGCGGCTTCCGGCGGAACGCGCACGTTCACCTGATTGACGCCCGCCGTTTCGCCTGCTTGGCCAGGGCTTCGCCCGGGCCGTCGTGTTCGATCGCAATCAGCACTAAAGGAAGGTCTTGTGCGTGTGCTTCTTCAACGTGTCGCTTGCCATCAGCCATCTTCGGCCCACGATCTGTCAGGAACTTCCCGAGTCTGTCGCTCGGAACGACCAACACGCCGACGTCAATGCTCCCCTCTCTCAGCGCCCTCCTCAAATGGATGATGTCAACGACAAGCAGATCGCTACGGGCAGAAAACTGGATCTCGACGCCAATGCACACTCTCGTTCCATTGATGAGCCGGCACTTAATCCAATCGATGCCGCCGGTCTTCTTCCCTTCCCAGCCGCGTCTCCTCTTGAACTCCTCATCCACGAGCTTCCGAACGGCAGCACCGCCGTTGGCGTCTGTTTCTTCTTTAACGAGAAGAGTGAAACCGGTAAGGATCGAGCGAAGCTCCTCTATCAATGGAGTCAAACCGAGGCGATCGATTCGTGCCTCGGCGCCATCGTACTGCTTCTGTTCGACGATCTTTGGCATTCCTGCAACCGGAGCGCAAGCTTAGCGTATGGGCGCTTGAAGACCTCGGCCAAGCGATCCGGAATCGCTTGTTGGACACCCGGAAGGTTACGACTGAAGCGATCCCTGATCAAAGAACAATCTACGATTTCGGTGCCAATCCAGTAACGGTTGAGCACCTGCGCCGCCTCGAACGTCGATCCCCCGCCTGCAAACGGGTCCAAGACGAAGTCGCCTTCGTCGGTCGAGATTTCGATGCAGCGGCCCGGTATCATCGGCTTCAGTTCGTTAACATGCCAGCGCGATTTGAATTTCCGATGACGGGCGGGGGCAGTGTCGTCCCAGAAGTCGGTGAGGTTGAGCCCGAGCGGGTTAAGGTACTTGCGATGTCCCCCGTAGTCCTTGATGTCCTTGCCGCAGTGCCGGCACTTCGGCACCGGCAGTCGCACGCGGTTGAAAGTCGCCGGGGTCCCTTTCGTAAAGTAAAGCAACGCGTAATGGGCGGGGTAGAGCTTCCGTCCCCTTGGGAAGGTCCCTTTCATCGATATGGCGATCCAATGGCGGAGTTCCATCCCGCCCCGTTCCAAATGAACCGCCAGGTGACAGGCCCACTGCGGCAGGTCATAGATGAAAATGCTGCCGCCAGGCCGCACCACCCGGACGCATTCGTCGATCCAGCGGTAGCACCAGTCGAGGTATTCGTTCTCGTCGAGGCTGTCAAGGTGGGCCCCGTTCCCATAGTCCTTGCCCAGGTTGAACGGCGGGTCGGCAAAGACGGTGTGGATGCAGTTGTCTTTGAGGGCAGAAAACAGATCGAAGCAGTCAGCCTTGTAGACCGCGCCCAGATTCGTGGTGAAGGCTGGAAGAAGCGTCGTCATGTCGGTCTCAGAACCACCGGCCAAAGTGCAGGCCTGCGTCCCGCCAGGCAAGAACATATCACAGCCGTCTTGTTTCTTCAACGGAAGGGTGTACTGCGCGCCTCTGCAACGGGCCGGCCGACCGAGTTCCACGCAAATCACCGAGCAATCTGTCTGCCAGCGTAACGTGTTGATTAGGCGCTACCTGAACACCCACTTCCCAAATCGGGAGGCCGAAACGAAACACCGGGCAACAACGAGAGTTCCTCTCGGCGTTCGCTGCGTCTCTGTAGTCTGATTACGGCAACACAGTGAGCGACACGGCGTTGCTGGCGCGGCCGGCGGCCTGAATGAGGAGCGGCACGACGCCAAGCGCGGCTTCCTGCGGAACGCGCACGTTCACCTGATTGACGCCCGGCAGCCCGGGAGCAGCCCCGGCGTAAGCGACTTCGACCGGCACGCCGCCGATGGCGGCCGTGACGCGATTGACGGCGGCGATGGCGCCGCCGGCCGCCTCGCCGGCCGGCAGCGCCGAGGCCAGCGCGCCCAGGCCGGTGCCATAAACCGCCACGTAATCACCCCGCCGGACAGCAGCGGGCGCCAGGCCGAAAATGCCGGGCGCGGCAGCCACCACCGTGACCCGCTCGACCGGCGACGGGCCGTTGTCGGAGTTCACCACCAGGTCCTGGTCGCCCAGCGGCACGGTGAACGGCACCTGGGCATTGATCTGGTACGGCGAGACGTAGAGCAGCGGCGCCGGCCGTCCGCCGATCAATACCGACGTGGAGCCGACCAGCACCGGCAGGGGCAGGCGCGTGGCGCCGCCCGTAGTGCCCGCCAGGTTCCTGCCAAAAATCGAGACAAGCATGCCGGGAGCGAGCGGGCCGGCGTAGCTGGCGGCGTTCACTGCCCCGCCGCGGTTCACCGCCGGTGGCGCTCCGGCGGGCGCCTGCTCAGCCGCCAGCTCGTACCACACGGTTTGCTGTTGGCCGGTATCGAACAGCAGCGTGAACTCGTCGTTGCCAGCGCCCGGCGCGGCGGCAATTTCCGTCACCCGCTTGCCCTGCGAATCGAGCGCATAGATGCGGTAGGCGGTTCCCGGCTTCAGGCGCAAGGCGATGCTTCCGGCCAGCGGCTCGACGATGGTGGGCGCCCCGCCCCAGCGGTTGTCCACCGAAGTGCGGGTGCTGTTCCAAACCATGCCGGTGTTCTGGTGCCGCGTCAGGGTGGAAAGCAGCAGCCTGGTGGAAGCGTCCAGGGGCCGGCCGTCGAGCGGCTGCAAGGCAATCACGGCAAACTCCGCCGTGCCGGACCGCAGCGCCGCCGTCATGTTGGGCAGCCGCACGGTCTTGCCGGCCAGAAAGCCGGACAGGGCCTGCAACGACGGCGAACTCACCTGGAAGACGGGCGCGCTGCTGGAGGCGCGGTCGAGCGTCAATTCGCCGTTATCGCCGGCCAGCACCGCCGGCGGCGAGGCCGCCAACGAATATTGGGGCGCATTGCCGGCCTGGAAGCGGCCGATGCGCAGGCCGGTCTGGAAGGCCGCCGCGGGGTTGACCCCGTGCGACTGGTAGTAGGTCTGCAAGTTGAGCGAAGGCGCCAGCATCAGCTCGTCGTGGCCGGCGGCCAAGTCCACGCGCCCGGCGGCAACGCTGTTCTGGCCGGCCAGGAAAATGCGCGCCGCCACCGGCATCTGCGCCGCCTTCATGGCGTTGCCGGCGATGCTGAAAAAACTCGATGAGTAGGCCGGGAAGTAGTTGTCCGGATTGGCCTGGTAGTCGAAGTGCAAAATCACGTCCCAGTCCTGGAAATTGCCGAACGCGGTCATCCACAGCAGCCATTCGGCGCCGTAGTCGTTGGGGAAGGGCTCATTGGTCTCGCTGAACGTAAATGGTTTGCCTGCAATGGCTGACGCGGAAAGGTTGAACAAACTGTTGAAGGGGTCCAGGGCGAACGAGCGGTTGCGCATCACCCAGCCCGTGGCCGACCACGCCGGCACGCCGACCCAACTGGGGTGGTCGGAATAGATATGCGCGTCCACGAAATCCAGGCGCGCCTGGGCCTCGATGTCACCGGGGTAGAATCAGTAGGGCGCGGTACCTGTCACCAGCGCGCCCGCGCCGATGACGTTGCGGACGTGGCGCCGCATGTCGTCGAAGTAGTCGCGTTCGGTGTCGAAATAGAACTGGGCCACGTCGCGGACGCGCGCGTCGCTGTAACGGCCCAGGTCGCTGACCGGGGGCCGGCCCACCGTGCCGGCCGCCAGGCTTTCGTCCGCGGCCAGTCCGATGGGCGTGATGGAGCCGAACGTTACGGCGTCGAGCCAGACGGTGCCGGTGGCAGCGCCGATGTTGAACACAAGCTGCACGTGCCCCGGCTCGCTGAAGGCGCTGCGAAAGCTCCCGCGCCCCACCTGCCATTGCCCGGTGGCGGTGAAGTTGCCGATGGTGGCGTAGCTGGTCCAAGGATCCAGGTCCCGCTGCAGGATGACGTTGATCGGGAACCCGGCGGTACCCTTGAAGGCGAACGTCACCTCGCAGCGCTGGCCGGTCTCGATGGTCAGGCCGCGCTGCAACAACTGGACGTGCCAGTTGGTTCCGTCCACGGCCGTCACATCCACGCGCGCGGCCTGCCGGCCGTCATAAGCATCGGAAACCGCCGCATAGGCAGCCTGGGCCGCGCCCTGCCGGTTCTGCGACCAGTTCTGCAGGCCGGATTCGAAGCCTGGATTGCTCAGCGTGTTGCCGGAATCGTAGCCGGCGCCGCGCCAGGCTTCGGCCAGCGCCGCCTGGTTGCCGTAGCGCTCCACCAGCCACTGGTTCCACAGCCGGTCCAGCTCCGCGCTGTAGTAGGGCGGCAGCGTCTCCGGCCGCGCGGAATCGTAATGCACCCTGCCGTTCCGAAACGAATACAGCAGCGAGTCTTCGTTGGTGATCTCGACGAAGGCCACGGCCGGATCGTCGGCCAGCCGCAAACCGGTGTAGGGATTGGTGTGGCAGAGCAGGTCGGTGGCGTATTTTTTCTGCAGCTCGATCATGACCGGATCGAACTGCGTCGCGCCCTTGTTGTAGTCGGATGACAGAAAGCGGTTGTACTCGGCCACCCCGTCCCCCGAGCGGAAGAAGCGCGAGACGTGCAGGTTGATGTTGCTGTAGATGCCGCGCTTCTTGAGCTGGTAGATCAAGTAATCGAGGCGCCGAAGCTGCAGCGGGTCAAGGTGTTGGGTGTCGTTGGGGTAGGCGGGGTCCCAGATGCCGCGCGGGCGGTTCCCGCTGTCCATGTGGTGGAAGCGCACCAGGTTGATGCCCATGCGCGCCAGCCGCGTGGCCAGTTGGTCGGCGGCGTCCAGCGGGACCTGGCCCGTGTATTCGCCCGAACGCTGCGGGGCGTCGGCGTTGGGCGGGAAGCAGGTGTTGAAGGTCAGGTTGGTGCCGAAGAAGCGCGCGCGCCGCCCGGTGTTGGCGAAGTAGAAATGGCCGTCGGAGGCCGTCATCAAAAACCCACGGCGGTCGATCACCTGGGCCGGGTCTTCGCCGGCGACATCCACCAGCAGGTCGGAGGCATCCGCGGCGCTCCCGGCCGACACCGCCACGGTGGGGTTGAACGGGAACCAGCCCGTCAGATCGATTTGCTGCGCCGCCGCCGATCCGCAGAACAGCAGCGCCAGGATCACCGGGAGCAGGCCCAGCATTCCCGCATTGTAATCCGCGGATTACGCGGATTCACGCGGATTCCAGGGTAGCCCTTACGCCCATGCGGGGCACCTGCGACCTATGGAGCGCCGGCCTCTGGCCGGCCCCGGGGACCGCCGGGACGGCGGCGCTCCACATTGAGGATTTGCTGGCAGTTGCCGGAGGCGCTGGCGTATGATACAACGCGGCTTCGCTAGCAAATCCTCCGCGACGGGGTTGAGGTATGAAGAAAATCCCTCTGATTGTGGCAGCCTCACTGGGCGCCTTCGTGTTTGGAATCATCTCGACTTTCTGGGGCCAGGTGGTGGTCCCCAGCCTGGGCAGCATCGCCGCCACGGTGCTGCTGGCCAATTCCATCGGGTTGGTGATCGGCAGCATTCTTGCCGGCCCGGTGATTGACAAGCTGGGGAACAAGGTGGCCATGGTGGTGGGCATCGGGCTGGTGGCCGTGGGGGCCTTTGGCCTGGGGCACATCGGCGGCAGCGTGGCCATCGGCTTCGCCATGGCGCTGCTGGTGGGCATCGGAGGCAGCGCCATCGTCACCGGCGCCAACGCCGCGGTGGGCGACATCGCCGACACCGACGCCGCCCGCGGCAACTGGGGCAACATCATCAACAACTTCTTTGCTGTGGGCGCCTTCATCGCCGGCAACACCTTCGGCGTGCTGGTGGGCAAGGGCCTGAAGATGGCGGAACTGGCCACCTATATGGGCGTTCTCGGCGTGGCCGTCTGCGTGTATTACGTAGTGATCAGTTTCCCGCCGGCCAAAGCCACCGGGGCCAGCATGACGGCCGGCGCCGGACAGGTGCTCAGCCGCGGCATATTCTGGGCGCTGGCCGCCAGCCTGTTCTTCTACGTGGGCTGCGAAGGCTCGGTCTGGTACTGGCTGAACAAGTACCTGACCGAAGGGCTGAAGTTCACGGCCGAGGCGGCCGGGGTCACCATCTCGGTGTTCGCCCTGGGCATCATCATCGGCCGCATCATCTCCTCGCTGCTGCTGGCGCGGAACGTGCTCGGGCCGCTGCCACTGACGTTGATAGGCGCCATCGGCATCGCGGTTTCATTCACCGGGCTGCTGTTCACTGAGAGCCTGACGACGGTCCGGGTGCTGACCGGCATCGCCGGCGCCTGCATGGGGCCGCTGTTCCCGACGCTGCTGGCGGCCACCGGCATCAACTTCCCGCGGAACATCGGCACGGCCATCGGCCTGGCGATCACGGGCGGCTGGCTGGGCTACGTGTTTATTCCGCCAGCCATCGGCTATGCGCTGAACCTGGGGGTGGTCAGCAACCTGCGCAACGGCCTGTTCTTGACCAGCGGCGCGGCGGTGCTCTTGGTGCTCATGAACGTGATCGCGCTGGGCCTGTCCGGGAAGGGCAACAGCAAAGCCGCGACTGCAAAGTGACGAGTGATGAGTGACGAGATGGCCACTTGTCACTTGTCACTTGTCACTGCAGTTCGGCGGCGGAACAAGCGGGCCAGGGTGCGGAAGATGGCGCGCAGAAAGAGCACGAACAGCGCCGCCAGCGCGGCCACGATGGCCAGCGTGATGTAGGGGTGGTGGGCAGCCATCCACAGCAGGAAGACCACGAAAGCGTCCTCGCCCAGGCTCAGCGCCCAGTTGCTGAAGGGCTCCGGCGAGGCATTCACGGCCAGGCGCGCCGACGCTTTGCTGCCGTGCGACTGGAGGGCCAGCGCCGCCCCCACCGCCGTCATTAGCGCCTGCCAGTGGGCAGGCTGGCCGGAGAACATGCCGCCGGCCAGGCCCGCTCCCACGGGAATCCGGATGAAGGTGTGAATCGCGTCCCAGACGTTGTCGAAGTACGGGATCTTGTCGGCGACGAATTCCACCGCGAACATCGCCAGCGCCACGCCGATCACCCAATCGTTGGCCAGCCCGCTGAGCGGCGGCTGCAAGTGAATGGCGCCGTAGCGTTGCAGCAACCCCAGCATGGCCACGCTGGCGTAAGCGTTCAAACCGGAGGCCAGCGCCGAGGCCAGCGCCAGGGCCAGCAGTTCCGGAAAGTTCGGAGGCACTTCAACGATTGTACCTCACCACAGAGGCACAGAGAACGCAGAGGGAAGCCTCTCTGTGCCCTCTGTGCCTCTGTGGTGATTATGAATGGGAGGCAACATGCGTAGGCTTCTGCTTGCATTGATTCTCCTTTCGGTGATGGCCGGGCCGGCAGCCGCACAGCTCAACTCGGCGCAGGCCCAGAAGCTGTATGAAGAAGCGGCTGCGGTCGTGGAACGAGGGCCGGCGGCGCCGGGGCAAAAGGACCGGCTGATTCCCCTGATGGAACGGCTCCACAGCCCGCGCGGCTGGAACCATACGGCGGACGTTTACGAGCTGCTGCAATTCGTGCGGGCACACCAGGCCATGCTGCACGCCCTGCCGGCGACCAAGGCAACCGAGGAACTGGACAGTATCGCCGCCCGGCTCGACAGCCACCTGCGCGGCCTGCTGGCCGCGGTCGAGCGCCGCACACGCAACCCCGACCGCGACAACCTGGCCCGTTACGCTCCCGCCAACGCCAAGCTGCCCCCGCCGGCCTCCGGCGAACAGCGGGTTCTGTTTCTCGGCGACTCCATCACCGACGGCTGGAAGCTGGCCGAGTATTTCCCCGGCAAGCCGTACGTCAACCGCGGCATCTCTGGCCAGATCACCGGCGAGATGCTGGGCCGCATGAAAGCCGACGTGCTGAACCTGAAGCCGGCGGCCATGGTGGTGCTGGCGGGCACCAACGACCTGGCGCGCGGCGTCGCCGTGGAGGTGATCGAAAACAACCTGTCGATGATCGGGGACCTGGCCCGCGCCAACAACTTCAAGCCGATTTTCGCCTCCATCCTGCCGGTCAGCGATTACGCCCGGGACCGCCCGGCGCAAACGCCGCAGCGGCCTCCCGAGAAGATCCGCGAGATCAACACCTGGCTGCAGTCTTACTGCAAGGCGAAGGGCTTCGAGTACCTTGACTACTTCTCGGCGCTGGCCGATGAAAAGGGCCTGCTCAAGGCCGAGCTGGCCAACGACGGCCTGCACCCCAATGCCGCCGGTTACAAGGTCATGGCGCCGCTGGCCCAGGCGGTTATCGATAAGGTGCTGGCGCCGCCCTCGGCGCCCCCGCGCCGCCGCAGGTAGAAGTTCCAAGTTTCAAGTTTCAAGTTTCAAGTTTGGGAACCCAAGATTCCCGGGAGTGGCTCAATGCGCACAATCGCTGCGGCCTTGCTGGCCGCACTCGCCCTGTCCGTCCCTGCCGCCTGCCAGGAGCCGTCGGGCGCCCAACTGAAGGCGCTGCTTGAGCGGCTCGAAGCAAAAGTCGAACAATTAACCAGCCAGGTGGAGTCCCAGCGCGCCGACATCGAGCGGCTGCGCGCGGCCCTCAATTGCGGATTGCGGAATGCGGATTGCGGATTTCAAGCCACGCCGACAATGAATCCGCAATCCGCTGTTCAGAGCACAAGAAATCCGCAATCCGAGTTCCGCGATCCGCAATCGGGAAATCCGCAAGCCGAAATCCGACAGACGGTAGCGGGGATTCAGTTCAGCGGCGACTTCCGCCTGCGCTTCGACGCCGCCCTGCGCTCGTCCAACCAGTTCGCCGCCCGCTGCAGAACGTCCGGGGCCGCTACCGGCTGCGCCTGAACGCAGACCGCAGCCTGGACCGCCGCTTCGATGTCCACATGCAGCATTCCATGTAATCTGCGAAATCCGCGGCTGCGGCTCTCAGTGAAGAACAGTACGCACTCCGCCGCGCAATCTGCCGGCATCCTTGCGGACCAGTTTGACTTGGGTGTGGTGGGTGCGCTTCTGGCCAGCGGAGCTGGGATAGTAGCCGGCAACGTACTGCATCTGCACCTGGACGGCGACGGCGCGCATGATCTCGCGGACCATGACACTGTTCACGATAGGCGGGTCGAAGCTGCGCCCGCCGGTTAGCTCGCCCAACTCGGCGAACTCCTGGATCTGCATCTCCTTGTCGCGGGCGTTGGCCTGCCGGTTCAGCGTATTGGCATCTGGGATGCCCCTCTGCCCCATGGGTCCGCCGCCGCCTCCGCCCATCCCCTGCCGCAGCACCCGCTGATGACCGAGCACCACCGGATAAAGCGACACGCCATAGAAGGCCGCCATGCGCGCCGCGTCTTTGGGCGGCATCTTCGTCGTCGAGAAACCATCGGAAAACACAACCATCAATCGCGAGGCGTTGCCGCCCGATTCGGCCGCGTCGCGGGCGGTGGAGATGATGCTCTCGTAGAGCCTGGTGCCTGCATGAGTGAAGTCGAAGACCCCGTTGAGGGCCGACTTCAATAGAGGAATGTCGCGAGTCGGCTTTGCGAATCGTTTCCAGCGGTTTGCGAAGGCGTACACAGCAACAGTGACGTGCTCGCCGATACCGTCCAGAAGCGTTTCCTTGATAGCGAAAGGGTCCAGCAGGCCGATGTTCATCACGCTGAGGCTGGCGTCGAACAACAGCAGGATTTCCACCCGGGTGCGCCGCCCGCTCCGCGGACCCTCGAAGACGGCCAGCTTTTGCGGTTTCCCGTCTTCGAGCAGTTGGATGTCCTCGGGCCGCAGGTCATCGACATACCTGTTTTTCTGAATGACGTGGAAATTCACCAGGGCCAGTTTCGTTTCCGTCCGGATTATGAACCCGGGCTCCTGCTCTTGCGCGGCAGGCGCTGTGGGCAGCGCTGACTGACACCGCGCGCCAACAGCGGCACAAACGAGAAGCCCGAGACATGAGACAAGTCGCTTCACAAAGCGGCGCCATCTTAGCAAAGATTCATTGCCGCAGGCGATAGGCGAAGACGCCGCGATTGAGCGACAGCTTAATGTCGGTGCCTTCTGCGGCCAGGCGGGACGTCTCCAGCACATGGCCGCTTTCGTCAATGGCTTCGGCCTGTGCAGGCACCGCCGCACGCCACGGCAGCAGCGCCCAGCGCAGGCGAACATCGAATGCCGCGCTTTCCGGCAATGGCGTCAGCGAGGCATTCTTGCCGTCCCAGGCCAGGCGCACGGCGCCGGCAGCGGTCAAAGCGCCGACGGTGAGCGGGCCGCCCCCCCGGGGGTTCACGTACACCATGTCGGGTGAGCGCGCCCATTCGACGACCGCGCCGCCCAGCCGCTCCACGGCCGCTTCCGCGTTTTCCCTGCCCGCCGGGATGCGCGCGTAGAAGCCGTACTGGGCCAGCGAGTGTCCGGCCACGGTCCAATCGTCGGCGCCGCGGTTCACCCACACTTCCCCGCCGTTATCCCAGGTGATGTGCTGGCGATGAAGGTTGCCGGCGGCGAACTCCACCGCGCGGATGCGCCGCAGCGCCAGCGCCCGCATCACACCGTCGAGCAGCCAGTACTTGCGCACCACGTCGCGCCCGAACGGCGCCTTGACCATCGCCGGATGCCCCGTCAGCGCCTCGGTGGCCATGTAGTCATCGCTGTACATGCCGTGCGCGTTGCGGTCCAGCCCGGCGGCGTAGCGGGTCTCGTAACCGGCGCCGTGCAGCACGAAGCGGTCGTGGTGGGCGGCGTCGAACCACGGGATGCGCTCGGCGTCGGCGCAGCGGATCGGCCAGGTGGTCCAGCCGTACTCGCCCGGCGGCGGCACATCGACGCGCAGGTGGTTGGTCTGCGCGCCGTCGAGCCGGCCGATCAACTGGTCATGGCCGCTTTCGGAAACCTGCGGGGCGTTGTTGCCGAGGTAGCGGCGGATCCAGTCGAAGGCCTCACCCCAGGCATCGCGGGTGACCACGCGGTCGATGAAGCGCCCGTCGGCGGTCCACGAGTCGTACGGGCCGATCGATGACCAGACGTCGATAAAAAAGGCGGTGGGAGCGAAGCCGTCGCGAATCAGGCGCAAGTTGCGTTCCAGGTAGGGCCGCACGCGCTCTGTGCTCCAGCGGTAGGATTGTGCCTCCCGCCCCCTGTTGAACCAGGCCTTCACCGGCTGTCCGTCCTTGTGGAACGCGATCTTCTCGTAAGAGAAGCCCTCGGCATCGGGATAGAAGTCGATGTAGTTGTCGTGCGGGGCGAACAGCATCCCGTTCTGCCTGGCCGCGGCCACCAGATCCTGGAATTCTTCAAAGGTGCCGAGCTTCGGGTTCGGGGGATAGATGTCGGGCAGGCGGTAGTCATAGCCCCAGCGCTGCCAGTTGTGCCAGACCACCAAGGCGTCGCGCAGGCCGTAGCGGGCGGCGCGCCGCAAGGCGGCCGCGCTCTCGCCGTAGCGCCCGCCCCAGAGGTCGAACACGAACCGGCCCGCCAGCGAAGCAACTCCGGGCGCGGCTTTCATCCCGTTGGTCTCGCGCCAGGCGGCGGCCGCCTCCCAGACGTTGCCGGCGGGAATGAAGGTGAGGGTTTGTTCGTGCGCCGCGTGCAAGGTGTAGAGGCCGGCGGCCGGGTCCACCTCCAGCCGCGTGGGCGGCACATCGACCGCCTGGAGAAGCGACAGGCCGCTGGGGAAATCGAAGCCCACGAACGAGGTGGAAAGCCGGTGGCCGTCGAAGCCGAGCGAGAAAGCCTGCGGTTCCTGGAGCACGTTGCCTGCTCCGGCGTAAACCCGGCGCGCGGTCTGACTCCAGCGCCCGGCGCTCACGTCTTCCAGGTAAACGGCCAGCCAGGGCCGCGCCGCCGGCGCGTTTTCCAGCCGGAAGTGAGCGCGGAGGGCGCCCGCCTCGGTCCACAATTCCCCCACCAGATCAAACCCGCCGGCCCAGCTTTGGAAGCGGTGGCGGACGCGATACCGGCCGGCCGCCGCCTCCTCGCGGGCCTCGATGAAAGCGGCGGGGGAGCGCCAATCCTCCAGCGCGTCGTCCAGGACGCGAACGCGGAAGCCCTGCAGGAACAGCCTCGCGTCATCGCGCTGGAAGGCGATCACGGAATCCAGCAGGCCCCGTCGGCCCGGCCAGAGGCGAACTTCCCAGGCTTGCCCGGCACGCCCGAGTCGGGCAAGCTGGAGGCGCCCCAGCAGGCGCGAGGCGGCCGCCGCGGACGGCGGAAAGGCCGGCGGAGCGGGCGGCGTGCCGGCCACCACCACCGGCTCGGCCCAGTACGACTGGTCGCAGTTGGTGTCGTTCTGCGGGCCGGGATGCGACTCCAGTTGCAGGCGGATGTCGCGCCCCGCGAAGCGCCCCAGGTCGGCTTCCCCCTCCTGCCAGGTCTTGGCGTCGGTGTGGCGCTCAAGCAGCACCTCGCCCTGGGCCCCGGCCGGCGCGTCAAAAGCGACCACGCGCACCCGGAAGGTCACGCCGTCGCTGGGCCGCTCCTTGGGCGGATTGTGATCGCGAATGGCATTGGCGAAACGCAACTTGAGCGGCGCCGACTGGGGCAGCCGTAGCGGAAACTCGACTAGGGCCGTTCCTACGCGCCCCTGGCCGTACGGAGGATGAATGCCGATGGCTTCCCGCGCGCCGCCGCGGTCCACGCGGAGGCCGAACTGCACGGAGGCCCGCGTCTGCTCTTCTGAACCTTGCCAGCCGACCGGCATCACCAGCGGCCGGGCGCCGGATACCTGGATCACCGCCTGGCGGGCCGGTAGGCGCCACAAGGCCATGCCCCGGCCGGCCAGCAGCTCCATCGGTTTCCACTCGGCCGTCGGTTGGGCGCGCCCGATTTGGGCGCGCGGCGGGCGCGGCAGCCGCGTTTCCACAATGAGCACGGGATGAGCCACCAGCTTCTGGCCGGCCACCTCGAATTCGGCAAACACGTGAATGGGGTAGTGAGAACTGTAGCTGCTCGCCGCGGGCGTGACCGTGAAAGAGTACCGGGCTGCAGCCCGCGGCCCGATGGAGAAGCGGATGGCACCTGGCGGCTCGGGGCGCCCGAATCGGGCGAGCCAGCCGTCGATCAGTTGAACCCGCAACGTGCCCTGCAGCGCGGCATCGCCCTTGTTTTCGAGCACCGCGGTGATGGACGCCGGGGCACCGGCTTGTGTGATCACCGCCGGGCCTTCGATCCGCACCGAGAGCGGCCCGGCGGTGTCCTCCGGGGGCGAATAAGCGGCCGGGGCCGCGGATAAAGCAAAAAACAGAACAGCCGATATCTGGAAGTGGGGGAGTGTTCGCATGGCAGTCCAACGTGCTTTTTAGCACACTTCGTCCCGTGCCGGGGCGTCGTGTTCATGCGCGGCCGCTACAACCCTGCGGAACTATGGTAGTATGGCGGGCGAGGGAAGCGAGTGGGTCTCGGGGGCCGCTGAGCGCGCCTTCCGGCGTTCTGGTTTGCCGCCAGCATGGCGGCGCGGCGCGGGAGTAGGCGGCCGGGGGAGTAGGGTGTGACTCGTCCTGTTGCAGGCGCCGGGCCGAGCCCGGGTCGGGTCTCCAGAAGAGCCGCGGTGCGCATCGCGGCCGGCGTGGCGCTGGCGGTTTTGTCCACCCTCACGCTGGCCCGGGCGGCGACACTCAGCCGTTATCCTTACCTTCAGAACGTGGCTTCCGATCGGGCCACGGTGATGTGGGCGACGCTGGAGAGCGGCTCCGGCAGCGTTCGCTATTCCACCGACCAGAAAACGTGGCGCACCGCGACGGCGCGCATCCGCGCCTTCCTCCCGCCGCAGACCGGCCTGGTGTTTACCTACTATCAGTACGAAGCGGAGCTGTCGGCGCTGTCGCCGGCGACCGATTACTACTACCAGGCGATGGTGGACGGCTCGCAACTGACCGAGGTGGTCCGCTTTCGAACTGCCGGCCCTGGGCCGTTCACGTACCTGGCTTTCGGCGATTCGGGCATCAATTCCACGGAGCAGCGCACGCTGGCAGCCATGATGATGCACGAGCCGAATGTCGCGCTGGTGGTCCATACCGGCGACATCGCCTACCTGCACGGCACCTTCCAGGAATTCCAGTCGAATCACTTCGACATCTACGGCAGCAGCTCGCCGAGCTTGAACGGGAACATGATGCGGTCCATCCCGTTCTTCCTGACTCCGGGCAACCACGAATACTACAACCACGAGTATTACAGGCCGGCCGGAGGCCTGTTCCCCTATCTGTCGCTGCACTCCTTTCCAACCGAGGGGGTGCCGCCGGCCGACGCCGGCTACTACTATTCGTTCGACTGGGGAAACGCGCACCTCGTCTCCCTGGACACCAACCTGACGGAGGGGGGCGAACCCGATGAGCCTTGGAAGGTCCACGCCGTTACGCCGTTGTGGAGCGCCATCAACGCCAACGGCGGCATGCTGAAGTGGCTGGACCAGGACCTGGCCGGCAGCCGCAAGTTCTGGCGCATCGTGTTCTACCATGAGTCGCCCTATGCCGGCGGAAACAACGTGAACGATCCGGCGTGCAAGGCGGTTCGCGACTACATCGCGCCCATCCTGGATCGTCACGAGGTGCCGCTGGCCATGAACGGCCACGAGCACAACTACCAGCGCAGCAAGCCCATCCGCAACCACGCGGCCGTGGGAGCAGGCGAGGGCACCGTCTACCTCACCACGGGCGGCGGCGGCTACGAGCTCTATCCCCTGACACCCCCGTCCCTGGTCGGCGACATGTCAGCTTATGCCGAAAAGGTGTTCCATTACATGCGGGTGGAGGTGCAGCCCTACCAGATCACGCTGCGCGCCATCCGCATCGACGGAAAAGAAGTCGACCGGTTCACACTGGCGCCGAAGCCGCGCGTCGATGCGGCCGTCAACGCCGCCTCCTTCGCTCCGGCGCTCTCCCCCGGCAGTCTGTTCAGCATCTTCGGAAGGTACCTGGCAGCGGACGAAGCCCAGGCGGACAGTCTGCCGCTTCCCACGCAGTTCCCGGGCATGAGCGTGACGTTGAACGGCCGGGCGCTGCCGCTGCTGTACGTTTCCAGCACCCAGATCAACGCCCAGTTGCCTTTCGACGTGAGGGGCGCGGCGACGCTGCGCGTCACCACACCGAACGGCTTCAGCGAGATTCCCATCGATATTGCCGACGTAGCGCCGGCGATCTTCGTGGCCTACACCGACCAGGGGCAGGTCCCGGCGGTGTTGCACGCCAACGGGGTGCTGGTCTCGCCCTCGGCACCGGCTAAAACCGGCGAGGTGGTTTTGATCTTTTTGACCGGGCTGGGACAGGTGAACGGGCAGATTAACTGTGGGCAGGCGGCGCCGGCCTCGCCCCCGCTGACGGTCACTGCGCAGGTGCAAGTGGAAATCGGCAGCGGGTCCCGCCTGTCGCCGGAGTTCGCCGGCCTGGCGCCCGGTTTCGCCGGCCTGTACCAGGTGAACGTGGAAGTGCCGCAGTTGGCCGGCGGCCCTCATACCCTCCGCATCATCGCCGCGGGCAGCAGCAGCAATGCCGTCACGCTCGCCGTGGCCTCCGCCTCCCAGGAGCAAGCAGTAGGCAGTAGGCAGTAGGCAGCAGGCAGCAGCCTGCGGCTGACGACTCTCAGCGACTGCTTACTGCCTACTGAAAATCCCGGGCGTCGGCGAAGGGCATCGCGCGATTCGAGAAATCGGGCCGGTAGTAATCGGAGGCGGCCTCTTCCAGCGGCTGGATCCAGCCGTTCTCAAAGCCGAGTTCGTCGATCCATTCCACGACCTGCTGGAGTTCGCACGGCCGCACTTTGCGGCTCAACAGCGGATACAGGTCGGACCCGCCGGCCTTGTGCGACGGATAGTACTGCGACATCACGCTCAGGGTGACCGAGTTGGACAACTCGCTGGCAATCCACTCCAGGCTGTCGCGCAGGCCGGCCAGGCCGTTGGGCAGCAGCAGCAGGCGGATGACCAAGCCGCGGCGCAGCAGGCCCCGCTGGTCGAAGATCACCGCAGCGCCCACCTGACGGTACATTTCCTTGACGGCCGCCCGCGCGCTGGCAACGTAGCGGGGCGCCTTGGAATAGCGGCGCGCGGCCTCGTCGTCGGCGTACTTCAAGTCGGGCAGGTAGATGTCGAACACGCCGTCGAGCCGCCGAAGAACCTCAACGCTGTCATAGGCGTTGGTATTGTAGACCAGCGGGAGATGCAGGCCGCGGCGGGCGGCGGTTTCCACGGCCCGCGCGATCTGCGGCGCGAAATGCGTGGGCGAAACCAGGCCGATGTTGTGGCAGCCCTGGTCCTGCAACTCCAGCATCATCGCCGCCAGGCGCTCGATGCTCACCTCGTTGGCTGGCCGCTGCCGAAGGTTTTGGCTGATCTGCCAGTTCTGGCAATAGACGCAGCGCAGGTTGCAGTGGCCGAAGAAGATGTTGCCCGCTCCCCGGACCTCCCCCCGCGGCAGGTGCGTTCCGCTCAGCGCCGGTTCCTCGCCGAAATGCGGGGCGTAGGAAGACACAATGGGCAGCCGCCCGGCCACGCACACCTTGGTCTCATCCTGGAGACGGTTGATGCCGCAGTCCCACGGACAGATCGTGCACCGGGCCAGCATCCGCTCCAGTTGATCCGCCCGCCCGCTGAGCTCTCCGCTTTCCAGCAGCTTAAGGTATCCCGGGAAGCGCTCCGGCATTGCCGCCATTGTATCAGGCCGGAGGGAGCAGACAGTAGGCAGTAGGCAGAAAGCGGAAGGCGGAAAGCAAAAAGCGGAAGGCCCACAGCCCACAGTCTACAGCCTACAGCCTAATACAGCGGCGGTTCTCCGGGCGGGCGGGTCTTCCAGCGGCGGTGAATCCACAACCACTGGTCCGGGTAGCTGCGGATGTACTTCTCCAGCACGCTGGTGAACAACTGCGTGTTGGCGGCGACATCGGCCCCGTTGTTCCCGGTGCGGACCAGCTCCAGAGGCGGGTCGAAGCGGATGCGATAGCGCTTGCGGCCGGCATCCCAGATGGTGAAGGCGGGCACGACAGCGGCATCGGTGTGCAGCGCAATTTTGGCCATGCCGGCGGAAGTGCAGGCCGGGCGGCCGAAGAACTCCACGAACACGCCTTCCTGCGGCGAAGCGTTCTGGTCCATCAGGATGCCAACCGTCTCGTTGTTTTTCAGCGCTTCCAGGATGCCCCGCAGGAAGTCACGTTTCTCGATAATCCGGTTCCCTCCCAGCATCCTGTACCTGTTCACCAGTTCGTTGATGAAAGGATTGTCGAGGGCGCGGATTACGACCGCGAGCGGGTACCCATAGATGGACTGGGCGAAGGCGCCCAATTCCCAGGCGCTCAGGTGCGCGGTGAGGAACAGCACGCCGCGCCCACGCCTGACCGCCTCGGCGTAGTTCTCGAAGCCGTCGTAGGTCACCGTTCGCGACACATTCTCGCGGGTGTAATCGGGGAAGTGCGCGAACTCGGCCAGCATGCGCCCCAGGTTCAGATAGATGCCGCGGACCAGGCGGCGCCGCTGGGCTGCGGTCAATTGCGGCATCGCCAGCCGCAGGTTGCGATGCGCCACGCGGCGATAGCGGGGCACCAGCCACTGAATCAGGACAGCGGTGAAGGCCGCCAGGCAGCGGGCCAAAGGCCGCGGCACCCGGCCCAGAAACCCCAAGATGGCGTGAGCCAGCGCGGATTCGGCTTTGTGGCGAAGCAAACCGGCATTGTACACTGAACCGGAAGTCCAAGGCCCAAAGTCCAAGGTCAGGGGGACGACCGGGACCGCGACTTGTCCTGGCGGGGCGGCGAGGCCAACGCTTGCGAATCCAGCGACCTGACTTCACACTTTGGACTTTGGACCTTGGACCGTGGACTTTGGACCGATATGCGTTTCGGCATCTTTCTGGCGGTCGCGGCGTTCTTCCTGCTGTTTTTCGGGCTCGGCAGCGTGGGGCTGATGGGGCCCGATGAGCCGCGCTACGCCCAGGTGGCGCGCGAAATGGCGCGCAGCGGCGACTACATCACGCCCCGCCTCAACGGCCAGCCGTGGCTGGAGAAGCCGCCGCTGCATTACTGGCTGGCCGCCGCGTCGTTCCGCGTGTTCGGCGTCAACGAATGGGCGGCGCGGCTGCCGGCCGCCGTGTTCGGCGCCGCCTTCCTGCCGCTGTTCGGCTGGGTGGTGGGACGGCTGTACCGCGGGGAAACCTCCCGGTATGCGCTCTTGCTGCTGGCCTCATCGGCCGGATGGTTCTCTTATTCGCGCGGGGCCAGCCCGGAAATCCTGTTCACCGCCTCCCTGGCCGGCGCCCTGGCGGTGCTCGCGCTCTGGGTGTGGACCGGGCGCGATACCCTGCTCTACCCCTTCTACGCCTTGCTGGCCCTGGCGGTGCTTTCCAAAGGCCCCACGGCCATCCTGCTGGCCGGACTGGTGCTGTTCGTCTACTGCCTGGCTACCCGGGAATTCCGCTGGCTGCTGCAGGTCCTGGCGCCCTGGCCGGTGTTGGTGTTCCTGGTGCTTGCCTTGCCCTGGTACGTTGCGGTTTACGTGCGGAGCGGCGACCGCTTGGTTGAGGACTTCATCATCCGGCAGCATTTCCGCCGCTTCGCGACCGAGGAACTGGCGCACCCGGGACCGTGGTGGTATTACCTGCCGATCTTGGCGGTGCTGCTGTTTCCGTGGACCGCCCACCTATCACTAATCGTGGCGGAAGCCGTCAGCCGAAGGTGGAGGGGCCTGCGCAAAGATCATCGCCGGGTTTTTCTTCTGGCCTGGATCGTGCCGGTGGTCGTTTTCTTTTCTCTGTCGAAGGGCAAGCTGCCCGGATACGTGCTGATGACGGTGCCCGCGCTGGCGATCTGGATAGGCAACCAGATGAGCACGGTGCGGGGCCGGTGGTTGCGCTGGGTGTTTGTGGCGCAGGCGGCGATGTTTCCGCTGGTGCTGCCGGCGGCGCAGGCGCTGCCGGTGGGCCTGGCCGAAGGGGCCGGCGCGGCGCTCCAGTCGCTCAGCCCGCTGCACCTGGACCGCTGGCTGGCCTGGTTGACGGGAGCCGGCGCGGTCCTCATCGTCTTTGCCGCCTGGCGCGGCCGCCGGCTGGCCGCCTGCCTGCTGGCCACCGCGCTGATGGCGGCGGTGCTGTCGCGGGTGATCGCTGTCGTGGCGCCGGCCGTCGACTCGCTGGGCTCGGCACGCCCGCTGGCGCGCCTCATCCGCCAGCGCGCAATCCCACCATCGCAGCTCGTCCTGATGCCCGGCGTCCACCGCTCGATCGAATATGGACTGGGTTTTTATCTGGATTATCCAATGAAACGGGGCACCGCGGGGCCCTACCTGGTGACGGCCGACGGCCGCGTCTTGCCGGCAGGCCCAAGGCAGGAAAAGTAAAAGGCCCGAGCGGCGACTTTGGACCTTGGACTTTGGACCTTGGACTCTTGACTTCCACTAGGCAAGCCGGCGCTACTGGGCAATACTGGAGGCGGCGATTCACGGCGCCCGGCATGGAAATTCTCGACCTACGACAGCTTCGCGCCCACGACCTGGAACCGTTGCTCCAGGAGGAAACTCGTGTCTGGCGCGAGCAACTGCGCTGGGATTATCGCAACTCCGCCGATTTGATCCGCCGTTTCGTGGATGCCCGGTCGTTGCCCGGCTACGTGGCGCTGGACGACGGCCGCACCGTTGGGTACAGCTTCTTCGTTTACGAAGATTACAAGGGGCTGATCGGCAATCTGTTCGTTTCCCGGCCTTACTGCGGAGCGACCGAGGGCCGGCTGCTCACGCACGTCATCGAGACCATGCAGGGGACCCCCGGCATTCGCCGCATCGAGGCGCAATTGATGACCTTCTGGCCGGGGGCCCTGGAGCCGGTGTTCCGCCAGGAGCAGTTCGAAGCCTACAGCCGGTTGTTCATGCTGCTGGAGCTGGCCTCCGCGCCGCCGCTGCCGGCCCGCGACGCCGCCCCGATTCAGTTCCTTCCATGGGACGAACGCTACTCCGATGCCGCAGCCGAGCTGATTGTCCGCGCCTACCACCACCACGTGGACAGCCAGGTCAACGATCAGTACTGCTCGCAGGTTGGCGCCCTGCGCTTCTTGCACAACATTATTCATTACCCGGGCTGCGGCTCGTTCCACCGGGCCGGCTCCTCGCTGGCCTTCCAGGGGCAGGCCGGCGGGCTTTGCGGCCTGGTTCTCACCTCGGTGGTTGGTCCCGGCGTGGGCCACGTCACGCAGGTGTGCGTGACACCGGAATTCCAGGGGACCGGAGTCGGGTACGAGTTGATGCGCCGGGGCATCGAGTCCTTTCGCGAATCGGGCTTTACCAGCGTCAGCCTCACCGTCACTGCGGCCAACCGCCATGCTGTCCGGCTTTACGAACGCATGGGCTTTGGCACGCTGAAAGAATTCTCGGCCTTCGTTTGGAACAGGCTGTGACCCGGGCCACCGGCGCGCTTTTGCTAATATGGCCGAACAGCAACAACCAGAGATCCCGCAGGAGCGGGGACGCCAGCGCCTGAGGCTGGCGATCGCCTATGGGATTGCTGTGTGCGCCCTGCTCTGGGTCTTCCACGGCGTCGATGTCCGAGGGTTCTTCAAGTACATTCTGAAGCTGGACTACGCGTGGATCCCGCTGGCGGTGGCCGCCGACATCGCCACCTACCTATGCCAAGGCTGGCGGTGGAAGCTGCTGCTGCGTCCGGTAGGAGAAATCTCGATCTTCAAGACCACCGAGGCCACCTACGCCGGGCTGTTCGCCAGCGAAGTGGTGCCGCTGCGCTTCGGCGAGCTGGTCCGGGCCTACCTGATCTCCTGCTGGATACCGGCCGAGTTCTCGGCTGTGCTGCCCTCGATCGTGGTCGAGCGGCTGTTTGACGGCATCTGGGTGGCAGTGGGCATGGGCCTGGTGGTCAGCTTCCTCCCCGTCCGCGGCTGGGCGCATACCGGCGCCATCATTCTGCTGGTGGGCATCGGCCTGGCCATCGCCGCGTTGGCCTATGCGGTCTATGCCCGGCGCAGCCGGCTGGCCGACGAGAGAACCGGGCGCTCGATCCATTCCAAGACGCTGCGCACCCTGGTCTCATTCCTGGTGCACATCGCGCAGGGCCTGCGCCAGATCGGACTCTGCCGCGGCTTCTACCTGGCCCTGTTCCTCACCCTGGCCATGCTGCTGCTGCAGGCCGTTGCCTTCTGGTGTCTGGTGCGGGGCTTCCACTTGAGAATCGGCGTACTGGAGAGCGCCGCGGTGTTCATGATCATGCGGCTGGGCACCGCGCTGCCCGGCGCCCCGGCCAACGTGGGCACCTGGCAGGGCTCGGTGGTGTTTGGCCTGAGCACGCTGTTCGGCGTGAGCAAGACCCAGGCGGCGGGCTTCTCCGTGGTAGCCTTCGTGCTGCTCACCGCGCCGCTGTGGATTATCGGCTTCCTGGCGTTTCTGGGAAGCGAGGCCACGCTGCTGGAAATCCGCAAGGAAATCGAGCGGCTGATGGAGCACCACGGCCGCAGGCATTAGTACCAAGCTTCAAGTCCGAAGCTTAAGGACAACGCTTTTCGCGCAGCAGAGTGTCTGGAGCGCGGGGGCCTGCCGGAGCGGCGAAAGCGGCCTGATCCGCGTGGTTCGCAGTTGCCAAGGGAGGCGTGGTTCGGGTAACATCCTTGCGCAGTTCCATTGGTCCATGGTCATGTCCAGTCCTGGCGCCCAAATGGTCTCGCCTGATCCGGGGGCCTTACTCTTTCATCTCCAGGCGGAGTCTGTGCGCGAACTGCGCGCCTGGTTTCCGGACGCCGCCGCACTCGAGGATCCGGCGCGGCCGGCCTTAGAACGGCCCGCGGTCATCCTTTCCGACACGGCCACGGTCTTTACGCCCGCCCTGCGGGAAGCCATTGAGGCCCAGCGGGCGCTGCTCATATACGTGCCGGCGCGCGGCGGGGAACTGCCCGCCGAGGCGGCCGGGTTCCCGGTCTGGTTCTTCCTGTCGCCGCCGTTCCAGCGCCGGGTGGTGGAAAGCACGGTACGGGCCGCGCTGGACCAACTGCGGCTGCGGTCGGCCAACCGCGAGCTCGCCGAATCGCTGGACCGCGCGCACAGGGAAATCGACGAGCTGAACAGCATCGGCATTGCGCTCTCCGCCGAGCGGGACGTGCAGGCGCTTCTGGCGCTGATCCTGGAAACCAGCCAGCAACTGACCACCAGCGATGCCGGCTCCCTCTACCTGGTCGAGGAAAATGAAACCACCGGGGAGAAACTGCTGCGGTTCGCCTACACCCGCAACGACAGCCTGGAGGTGCCGTTCGCGCAGTACACCATCCCCATTGACGCCAGCCGCATCTCCTCCTATGTGGCGCTGAAGGGCGAATCGCTGGCCCTGGATGACGTGTATGCGCTTCCCGCCGGCGTGCCCTTCAGCTTCAACCGCGATTTCGACGCCAAAATCGGATACCGCACCAAGTCCATGCTGGCGGTGCCGATGAAAAACCCCAAGGGCGAGGTGGTGGGCGTCCTGCAGTTGATCAACTGCAAGAGGGAGCGGCGGGACCGGGTCACGCCGGAGAACGCCGAGCGGGTGGTGATCGGCTACCCGCAGCGGGTGCAAAAGCTGCTGGAATCCATGGCCAGCCAGGCGGCGGTGGCGCTGGAAAACGCCCGCCTCTACGAGAGCATTCAGAAGCTGTTCGAAGGCTTCGTGCAAGCCTCGGTGGTGGCCATTGAAGCCCGCGACCCCACCACCTTCGGCCACTCCTTCCGCGTGGAGAAGATGACGGTGGCCCTGGCCGAAGCCGTGGACCGCGCCGACGACGGGCCGTACCAGGACATCAAGTTCACCCGCGAGCAGTTGCGCGAAATCCGCTACGCCTCCGTCCTGCACGATTTCGGCAAGGTGGGGGTGCGCGAGGAGGTGCTGGTCAAGGCCAAGAAGCTGTACCCGGCGCAGATGGACGTGGTGCGCGAGCGGTTCGCGCTGGTCCGGGAAAAATTCAAGCAGGAACACTCCGGCCGCCGGCTACAGTACGTCCTGGAAAAAGGGCGCGACGAGTACCTGTCCCGCCAAGCCGAATTCGACTCCCAGATGGAAGAGCGGCTCAAGGAAATGGACGCCTGGCTACAGTTCGTGCTGCAGTGCAACGAACCGACGGTCCTGCCGGAGGGCAATTTCGAGCGCCTGGCCGACTTGGCCGCGCAGCGCTACTTCGACGACTGGGCCGGCGAAGAGCGCACCCTGCTGCAGCCTGCGGAGGTGCGACTGCTCTCCATCTCCAAGGGCAGCCTGGACCCCAAGGAGCGCCTGGAAATCGAGTCCCACGTGGTCCATACCTTCAACTTCCTGAACCAGATCCCGTGGACCAAGGAATTCCGGAACATCCCGGCGATCGCGCGCGCCCATCACGAAAAGCTCGACGGCACCGGCTACCCCTTCAAGCTGGCTTCCGCCGACATCCCCATCCAGTCGCGGATGATGACCATTTCCGACATCTACGACGCCCTATCGGCCTCCGATCGCCCCTACAAGCGCGCCGTCCCGCCCGAGAAGGCGCTGAGCATCATCGAGTACGACGTCAAGAAAAACCTGATCGACCCCGAGTTGTTCCGCATCTTCCTGGAAAAGCAGCTCTGGAAACTGACGCTGAAGTAGCGGGAGCAGCGACAGAGCCGCGCGGGTATAAAATGGAATCGGCACAAAGAAAGAGCGAGGTGCATCATGCTCGCTGTCCGTCTGATCCGCCTCATTGAGAACAACGCGGACGAACTGACCCGCGGCCTGGTCCAGCAGCTAAAAACCCACCCGCGCACGCCCGCATTCCGCCGCTTCTCGGATCTGGAGATTCACAACCGCGTGTACAACGTGTACAAGAATCTCGGCGCGTGGATAGCCGGCGCCGGCGGGACCGAGGTGCGCCAGCATTACCAGGAACTGGGCGGCCGGCGGTTCGCGGAAGCGGTGCCGCTGCCGGAGGTGATCGGCGCCCAAATCCTCACCAAGAACCACCTGCTGAATTACGTGCAAACGCACGGCCTCGGGGGCACGGCCCTGGAGATGTACAGCGAGCAGGAATTGCGCCGCCAGGTGGAGCAGTTCTTCGACAGCGCCATCTACTACACGGCGCTGGGATACTGCAACGCGCAGCAGGGAGGCAAAGCCGGGGGCGCACTATCGAGTTAGGAGTTAAGAATGAAGAGTGAAGAGTTGACAATCAGCCCGCACGGCGCGCTCCTAACTGTTAACTTTTAATTCTTAATTCTTACTTCTTACTTCTCCCTCCTCCGACCGAACCAACGACAGCAGCGCCTGCACCACGACCGGGTCGAATTGTGTGCCGGCGAAGCGTTCCATCTCCTCCACGGCCTGCTCAACGGTCTTCGGGCCGCGCCAGGGGCGGGAGGAAGTGAGGGCATGGAAGGCGTCGGAGGCGGCGATGATACGCGCTCCCAAGGGAATATCCTGGCCGGCCAGCCCGCTGGGATACCCGCTCCCATTGAAGAACTCGTGATGGTGGCGCACCATGGCCACGATGTTGGGCTGCATGCCGGCGGCCTTCAGCAGGCAGGCACCGGACTCAGCGTGCTGCTTGATGGCCGCGAATCCGGCCGGATCCAGCTTACCGGGCCGTTCCAGCAAGCCGGCGGGAACGGCCAGGATGCCGATGTCCCGCAGCCGGGCCGCCTGCCGGATCTCCTCCTGATCGCGCTCGCTGATCCCCAGGACGGCCGCCATCCGAACGGCATATTTGGCCACCGCATGCTGATGGCCGGAGCTTCCATAGACGCGGCGGTCCATGCCCTCGGCCACCAACGCCAGGCCGTCGATGGCCGCTGCTTCCAGTTCCCCCGGGTCTTCGCCGTACGAGGGGCGAACCTTGTCCACTCGCTGGAGCACGTCCTGAAAAACGTCCGGGCCGGTGGAGGTCAGGCGGCGGCTCAATTTCTCCAGGTACTCGCCGAGGGCCTGGCCGCCCCGCCGGCCGGCGCCCATCCGCCGGAAGTGCTCGGCGACCGCAACCACGTTGCCGCCCCGATGCTTGGCCAGGTACAGACCCGCATCGCCGGCGCGGATGATCTCCTCAGGGCTATCGCCGTGGATGGGGTAGGTGGCCAGTCCAAAGCTGGCGGTCAGCCGCCGGTCGGAAAAGACCGGATCGGTGGCGATCCACAGCCGCAGGCGCTCGGCGAGGATTTCGGCCTTGTCGGTGCCGGCCTCCGGCATCAGGATGGTGAACTCATCGCCGCCATAGCGGGCCACCACGTTGGATTGCCGGCAGCGCTGCTCCAGTATCTTCCCCAGCCGCGCCAGCACCAGGTCGCCTTCCAGGTGGCCCAAGGTGTCGTTGACCTGCTTGAAGCGGTCCAGGTCCAGCAACACCAGCGAGAAGACGCGGCCGGAGCGGGTGGCCCGTTTCCATTCCGCCTGCAGCGACTCCATGAAAAAGCGGCGGGTTTTCAGCCCGGTGAGGCTGTCGGTGATGGCCTGCTGCTGCGTGGTCTGGAATACGAAGGCATTATGCAGGGCGGTGGCCAGGTGGTCGGCCAGGGTGCGCAGGATCATCACGTCTTCATCGCGGAAGGCCGCTTCCCGGACGCTTTCCACGTTGAGCACGCCCAGCGTCTGGCTGGCGTAGATGATGGGCAGGCAGAGAGCCGAGCGGGCGTTGGTCAGCACCGGCTGCAGGGTCTTCTCCTGGAGCAGGTCCTGCACCAGGATCATCTCGCCGGTGCGCGCCACCCTCCCGATCAGCCCCACGTCCAGCGGGATGCGGCGCCCGAGGGCCTGGGCGTGCAGGCCCGCTTCCGCCTTGATCTCAATCTCCTTGGTCTGGTAATCGAGCAGCCCGACGCCGAAATGATCGTAGGCGAAGTTCTTCTGGATCTCCCGCGCGATCTCGGCCAGCATCTCGTCGGCGTTGAGAGTGGAGATGGCAGTGCGGGTGATGTTGTTGAGGAAGGTGAGCTGGCCCAGGCGCCGCTGTTCCTCGCTGAACAGGCGCGCATTCTCCAGCGCCGTGGCCGCCTGCGCCGCCAGCGTCTGCATGATCCCCAGGTGGCCTTCGTCGTAAGCCTGCTCGCGCTCGTAGTTCTGCACGGCCATGACCCCGATGGCGCGGTCGTACAGCAGCAAGGGCACTCCCAGCCAGGAGCGGGCCGGGCGGCCGCTCAGCACGATCTCCTGCGCGTCCCGGAACTCCGCGATCCGCGACTTCACCAGGATAGGCTCGCGCGTTCGCAGGATGTGCTCGGTCATGCCCCGCCGCGCCGGGCGCTTGCGCTTGGGCAGGTACAGCCCGTTCTCCACCTCCAGCTCAAACCGGATTTCCTGCCGCGGCTCGTCCCACAGCGCGATGTAGAAGTTCTTGGCGTCCATCAGCTTCTGCACTTCCTGGTGAATCAAGTGCAGCAGGTTATCGGTGTTGAGCGTGGAGTTCAGGGCCCGGCCGATCTGGTTCAGCAGGTGCAGCTCTTCGGCGCGCCGGCAGGAATCCTGAACCAGCAGGAAATTCTCGACCGCCATGGCGATCTGCCCGCCCAGGGTGGCCAGCAGCCGAAGTTCGGTGGCGGAGAAGGCCCGGTGCGGGGGATGGGCGAGGATCAGCACGCCATAGCAGCCGCGCTTGGTTTGCAGGGCGATGCCCATCATGGCCTTGATGCCGGCCTGCCGCATCACCTCGGTGAACTCCCGGTAGGCGGGGTCGGATTCCAGGCGGCCGGCCATGCCGCGCGTCTCCAGGCCGCGTAGCACCAGCAGGCCGCCCATGCGCGCCACCAGGGCAATGGCCATGCGGTCCATTCGCCGCCGCTCCCACTCCCGGGCCACTTCGGCGGCGAAACCCAGCATCAGGTGCTGCTCGGGCTGGCGGTCCGCGCCGCCCAGGGCGATGATCCCCTGCGTCACGCCGCACACTTTCAGGACCCCGGCCAGCAGTTGCTCCAGAATTTCGTGCAGATTCTCGGCGGCCTGATAACCGCTGGTGGTGAGGTTGAGGCTGGCCAGGCCCAGCAGGTCCTCTTCGATCACCCGCTGGGTCTCCTCGCAAATCACCACCACCATGGCCACCGCCAGCAGCAGCAGGCTGTAACCGCTGCCGATGTGGCCGGCAATCAGCAAAGCCTCGCCGGCGGCGGGCACCGAACGCACGGCCAGAATGGCGCCAAACAAGCTCGAGGCCAGTGCCGCCAACCGAGGCCCCAGGGTGTCCTTGCGGCGGCTTTGCCGCCAGAACAGGATCGCGGCGCAGAAGAAAAGTGCCGAACCGATGGCGTCGGGCGGAAGCAGGCGCGCATAGGGATGAACCTGATAGGCGTGGAGCCAGCTCCAGGCGCTGCCGCCCAGACCAACCAGCAGGAAGCGGACATCCAGGACCGCCCGGCCGGCAGTGGGACGCGCCATGGCCACCAGCGATACCGCCGCCCAGATCACCAGCATGCCGTAGGTGGCGCGCATCTCTGGATGCCGCCCTCCCAGATCCAGCATCTGCAAGCCCTGGTAACTGGCCAGCAGCACCCAGGTGATGAGGCCGGAGAACACGTAGGCTTCGCGTCTTCGCCGGTACAGAGCGTACATGACCGCGGCGGCAACCACCGACAGGCACAGCGCGAGAACCCCTAGAATTTGCGAAGCCATGGGAACCCGTTGGGCGCACTATACCGGCCCCCAACCTCCCGGTCAATACAACAAAAGTACCGGCTGACCCTGGATGCCGGGCGCCGGCCGCGCCTTGGCGGCGCCTGAGCGCAAAACGCAGGCCCAACCTGGGTCCTTGACGAACGGCGGTTTCCGGGGCATCTTACGGGCAGCACAGGAGGGAGCATGTCTGCCGCGAAATTCTTTCTGACACGCCGTCAATTGGTGCTTGGTTCCGCCGGTTTTGTTGGTTCGCTGTGGCTGAACGCCGGCGAGCCGGAGGCCGCCAAGCCGTGGGTAGGACCGGCCACGGTTAGAAAGGTTTACCTGGCCGGCGCACGCGCCGGCTGGCCGCGCCCCGACGTCGATCTCAACCAGGACGTGGCCGCCATCGAAGCCCGGCTCGCCGAGCTCGAGCGCCGGTATCCGGGCCGCATCCGGTTCACGGGCGGCGAGCTGATCCGCAGCGCCCAGCAGATGTCGCAGTGGATGGAGAAAGCCGGCGAGGCCGACGTGGTCCTGGCCTTCAACATGATCACCATCATCCTTCCGCTGCTGAGGGTGTTGGTCGATTCCGGCAAACCGGCCCTGATGTTCGCCGTGCCCTACGCCGGCCACGACTGGACGCACGCCGCCGCCTACATGCAGAAAGGGAAGAAGCTCGAGCTGATCGCCAGCAGCGATTTCACGGATCTGGACGCCTACGTGCCCTTGTTCGGCGCCATCCATCACCTGCGGCACAGCAAGGTGCTGCTGGTCTCGCCGCCGGCCGCGCGCCCCAAGGCCGAAGGCTACACCGAGCAGTTCGGCACCGCCTTCTCCTATCCCAGCTACCTGGATTTGAAAGCGGCCTATGACGCCGTCGGCCTGGAAACGGCGCGGAAGCTCGCCGAAGAGTTTGTTCGCGGGGCCACGAAGGTGGTGGAGCCGAGCCGCGAGGAAATCGTCGATTCCTTGCGCATGTCGGTGGCGCTCCACAACCTGCTGAACCAGGAGAAAGCCAACGCCATCGCCATTGATTGCCTGGGCGGCTTCGGCCGCAAGGAGTTGCCTGCCTATCCGTGCATCGGCTTTTCCAAGCTGAATGACGCGGGCTTGTACGGAGTGTGCGAGTGCGACCTGGACTCGGCGATGACCCAGTTGCTGATCACTTCCTTCTCCGGGCGGCCCGGCTTCATTTCCGACCCGGTGTTCGACACCAGCCGGAATGAGGTGATCCACGCCCACTGCGTGTCGGCGACGCGGCTGCAAGGCATCGCCGGGGCCGCCTCTCCTTACCTGGTCCGCTCGCACCTGGAGGACCACAAGGGCGTCTCGATGCAGGTGCTGGCGCCGGGCGGAGAGCCGGTCACCGTGGCGCGCTTCGCCGGTCCCGGCAAGTTTCTGCTGTCCACGGGCGAGGCGCTGGGCAACGTGGACGACGAACGCGGCTGCCGGACCAAGATCCGCACCCGTGTCAAGGACGCGCGGAAGCTGCTGCAGGGCTGGTCGGCGGCGCTCACCACCGGTCCAGCCATGCCCGGCACGCGCGACCTGCTGCATCGCGTGGTCTTTTACGGGGACCACACGCAACAGGTCGAGCGCCTGGGCCGCCTGACCGGCTTCCAGGTGGTCCACGAGGCGTAGCGCCGATTAAACGCACCACCAAGGCACAAGGAGCCCAAGCTTTGTGTCTTGGTGACTTGGTGGTGAGTCAACTCTCATGTCCTTCTGGTTTTCGTTCCTCCTCTGGAGTCTGCTGCTGGCGCAGGTGACCATCCCGCCGCGCGGCCGGGACGGAATGCCGGGGCCCATCCGCAGCCGCGTGCCCGTGCTGTTCGACCCCGCCGTGCCCGAAGTCGGTCCGTTCCCCACCGATTTTCTGACCGTCGCCGACCGCTCCCAAAAAACCGGGTTACGGGTCAACTTGCCGCTGCCCGATTGCCGCTCCAATGCGCAGGCCTGCCCGGAGACGGCCGCCATCAATCAACTCGACGGATTCGATCTGCAGCCGCGCCTGCGGGTCAGATTTGCCGCGCCCGTCGATCCGGACACCCTGCGGCAGGGGATCTTTCTTGTCTGGCTGGAGAACCTCACTGCGGAGGAAGCGGGGCTTCGGGCGGCGGGCACGGTCAGCGCCATCAACCAGGTGGCCTACGACCCGGCCAGCAATACGGCGTATGCCAAGCCCGATGAGATGCTGGACCAGCATCGCCGGTACGCGCTGATAGTCACTGACGCCATCCGCGACAAAGCGGGAGTTCCGGTGCGCGCCGGCGGCGGTTTCTCCGCCTGCCTGGAGTTGAAGGAAGGTTATTGCGGCCAACTGGCGGCCACGCTGGCCGGGGTGTCGGCGCGGTTCGCGCCGCGGACGGTGGTCGCCGCTTCCCTTTTCACCACCATGAGCGCGACCGCCTTCCTGGAGAAGGCCGGCGCGCAACTGGACAATGCCCAGCCCGGCGCGCGCCCGGCCGGTCCCACCGGTGTTTTCCCCATCGCGGAACTGGCCTCGGTGGTGATGCGCCGCCAGACTGGCACAGCCCGATTTCAGGACTCCTCGCTCTCCCTGGCGTTGCTGGAGGGAGTGGGCCGGGTGGCGTTCGGTTCCTACCAATCGCCCAGCTTCTTGAACGACCGGCAAGTGTTCCCCGTGGTTCCAACGGGCAGCGCCGTTCCGCTGCCCGCCGCTTCGAAAGAGATCCACTTCCTGATCTTTCTGCCGGCATCGCCGGCGCCGGCCTCCGGCCACCCGGTGGTGATAGCCGGACACGGCCTGGGCGGCGACCGCTTTGGCCTTTCCTCGGCATTGGCCGGTACGCTGGCCGCCGGCGGCTTTGCCGTCATCGCCATCAACGCCGTGGGCCACGGCTATGGGCCTGACGGCAGGCTGCTGGTCACCAGCAAGAGCGGAAACACGACGGAGTTGCCGCTGGGAGGCCGCGCGGTGGATGTGAACCGCGATGGTACGTTGGGATCGTCGGAGGGCTGCAATCTGCCCGCTGAATCCGAGCCCGTGGGCTGGCGCGACTGCCAGGCGCAGACGGCGATTGACCTGATGCAACTGGTGCGCGCCATTCGTTCCGGCATATACCTGGCCGCGGGAACATCCCCCGACCTGGACGCCGCCCGGATTTACTACGTGGGCAGTTCCATGGGCTCGGTCTACGGCGGCGTCTTTCTCGGCCTTGATCCTCATGTTCAGGCGGCGGTGCTCAACGTGGGCGGCGGCACGGGATCGGACATTTCCCGCTGCCAAAGCCCGGACGATGCCTACGTGCTGCGCGATCGCCCGGTCAAGATCATCACCGTCCCCGCCGCGCTTCCCATCCAGGAATTTCGCGACCGGCACAATTGGATCGAGATGACCGGCGACCCCATCGGCTACGCGCCGCATTTCCAGGCCTCCCTGCTTCCCGGAGTGGCAGTCAAGCGGGTGCTGTTTCAGGTAGCGAAAGGCGACCGCTCCATGCCCAACCCCACCTCGGCAAACCTGGTGCGAACCGCCGGCATGCCGGAAATGCTCTCGTTCTACCGGCACGACCTGGCCCGCGCCACCGTTCCCCAGTTGGCAGAAAACCCGCATGGCTACCTGACCACCCGCTCACCGGCCGCCGCCAACACCATCGCCCTGGCCGCGCAGCGGCAAATCCTGCTGTTCTTCACCAGCCCGGCCGCCGCCGTGCCGGACGTCAACGACCTGGTGCGCCCCGTTTTCGGGAAGGATTTGTTCGAGGTGCCCGATAAGCTCCCCGACGACCTGAACTACTGATATGGACCGCCGGCGTCCCGCCCAACGTCACTTGATTCTGCCGCGGCCCGCCCCGTAGGGGCCGAGTGAACTTAGCCCAGCACTTCAGTGCTGGGTCAGAGAGCGCGGCCAATGAATCCCGTAGGGACGGCTGAAACCCCTGGCTCGCATGGCTTTCAGCCGTCCCTCCGGGACTCGGCTGCCGTTGTCCGTATACCCACCACTGAAGTGGTGGGCTAAGCTCAGGCGTCCCTCCGGGACTTCTGACGCAAAATGAAGTGCCATTGGGTGTCCCGCCAGCGGTACAAGAAGAGCTATGATTGGCAAGGATGGACTCGTACAACTCGCCCATCATTGATTTTCACGCCCACTACGCCCGGCAGCCGGATTTCCTGCCGCGCCTGCTGGAAGAAATGGACCGCGCCGGCGTGGACCGCATCTGCCTGTGCACGGCCGGCGAAGGCTTCGACATGGAGCCGAACGAAAAAGTCCGCGAAGCCTTCCAACAGCACCCGGACCGGATCATCGGGCTGGGCTTCGTGCAATTGGGCGGCGACCCGCCCGAGCTGGTCGATGAACTCCACGGCCAGGGCTTCCGCGGCCTAAAGCTGCACAACCCTTACTCCGGCTACGACGACAAGGCCTTCTACCCCGTCTACGAACGGGCCGAGCGGTACGGCATGCCGGTGCTGTTCCATACCGGCATTTCCATGCGCACGCCGGCCGACCGCAAGCGCGACGTCAACTCCGACCGCATGCGGCCCATCCGGGCGGATGCCGTGGCGCGCGCCTTCCCGCAAATGAACCTGGTGTTGGCCCATCTCGGTGTTCCCTGGCACGAGGAGGCTTCCACGCTGGCCCGCCTGCATCCCAACGTTTACGTGGATTTGACGGGCGCGGCCAGCGGCGGCTGGCGCTCCAACAAGAACGCCGATTTCTACCGCTATCACTTCTGGTGGCCCGGCGGCTTCGAGAAGATCCTGTTCGGCACCGACATCCTGAAGGTTGAGGAGTACGCACAGGCCAAGCAGTGGCACGACGGGATTTTCGCCGACCTTCACCTGCCCGCCGAGACCATGCGCAAGATTTACGGCGCGACCGCCGCCCGCCTGCTGCGGCTGTGATTTGCGCTGGACTTTCGCCGCCGGTTTGGTGTATAGGATAGCTGGAGTTAGGCGTATTCGGATAAGCGGTAGGGGAATTGCTAACAAACAGAGAGCGTGAGGAGAAAGCCATGAATCAACTGTGGCGCAGAGCCGCATTTGTCTTGGCGGTGGCGTTTGTGTGCCTGGTTGCCGCCGTGCCGGCAACATGGGCGCAGTCCGACACCGCCCAAATCTCGGGATTCGTGAAAGACCCGACCGGGGCCGTCGTTCCCAACGCCGGCGTGGCGATCAAGAACGAGGCCACCGGCCTGGAACGCAAGACCACAACCACGGCAACCGGGTACTACGTGGTACCCAACCTGCCGCCCGGCTACTACACCCTGACGGTGGAAGCGCCGGGTTTCAAGAAGTACATCAAGACGCAAAACAAGCTGGACCCCAGCATCCCAACCACGATTGACGCCGAGTTGCAGGTCGGCGGCCTGGCCGAAACCGTGAGCGTGACGGCCGAGGCCGTCATGCTGCAGTCGGAAACCGCAACGGTGGGCAAGCTCGTCGACGGCAAGCAGATCGAGAACATGATGCTGAACGGGCGCAACCCGTTCTTCCTGGCGCAGTTGAAGCCGGGGGTGCAGGGTGGCACACTGGCGGGATTCAGTTACGGCCTGGCCAGCGGCCTGCGAATCAACGGCGGGCGCGACCAGGACAACCTGATCGCCATCGACGGCGCCCCCGCCATCCGCACCCGCGCCAACGGCACCTCGATCGGCGTCGTCGACGTCGATTCGCTGCAGGAAATCCAGATCCTGACGGCCAATTACAACGCCGAATACGGGCGGGCCGGCGGCGGCCAGATCCGCTTCGTCACCCGCAGCGGCAGCCGCGATTTCCACGCCAAAGTGTTCGAATATTTCCGCAACACGGAACTCAACGCCAATAGCTGGTCCAACAACAAGGCCGGCGCGAAGCGCCCAGCCGACAAGTTCAACCAGTTCGGCTACAACTTGAGCGGGCCGGTCTACATCCCAGGCAAGCTCAACAAGGACCGCAACAAGCTGTTCTTCCTCTGGAGCCAGGAGTACATCCGGCGGCGGCGCGAGAGCACGGCCATCATCACCGTGCCTACCAACCTGATGCGCCAGGGCAACTTCTCGGAGCTGATCGATCCGGCCAGCCCGTATTACCAGAGGAAGAGCGCGATCACCGATCCGCAGACGGGTGGCGCATTCGCGGGCGGGATCATTCCCCAAGCGCGCTGGAGCACAAACGGTATGGCGTTCCTCAACGCTATGCCGGCCCCGAACGCGCGGCCGGGCATTGATCTGGCGGGACGGAATAACTTCATCCAGACCCGCCCCCAACCTGAGGACATCCGCAAGGACACCATCTCAGTGGATTTCATCCCGGGCCAGAACCACAACTTCCGGTTCCGCGGACAGAACTTCATGCTGCACTCGATCGACGCCTTCCGGGACAACACGGATCGCGCCGTCACCACTTGGAGCCGCCCCAACAAGACCACCTCGCTGAATTACATCTGGACCATCAGCCCGACCATGGTGAACGAATTCAACGCCTCGGCCAGCGTGGACCGGGTGTTCATCGGCATCCTGCAGGAGGGGCAGCGCTGGGACCGCACCAAGTACGGCATCAACTACCCGTACATCTTCCCTGAGAAGAAGGAAATCTACAACAAGATCCCGACGGTGGAGATATCGAACTTCCAGATCCTGCAGGGCAGCCCGTATCCGTCCAGCTCAACAGGCCCGATCTATGTCTTCTCCGACAACATCAGCAAGACGCACGGCTCGCACACGCTGAAGCTCGGCGTGCTGTTCGAGCGCTCGGGCCAGAACGACTTCGACCAGATCAACGTCTCGGGCGTGCCGGGCGGCTCGACCAACCAGAACGGGCGCTTCGTGTTCACCGATGCCCGCGCCAACGCCACGGGCACCGCCATCTCCAACGCGGCCCTCGGCCTGTTCGA
>Ga0315280_10001023_pt1 | contig 49872 bp, 45 predicted proteins | sample YL17G06_40_MG_FD_203697 | JGI IMG/M metagenome (GOLD analysis project Ga0315280, IMG submission 203697) | Sediment microbial communities from Yellowstone Lake, YNP, Wyoming, USA - YL17G06_40 | ecosystem: Environmental > Aquatic > Freshwater > Lake > Sediment | place: USA: Wyoming | collected... | reverse complement strand
GTGCTGTCGCAGAAGGCCGCGATCTCGCCCTCCGGGTCGATGAAGGCCTTTTCGGAGAACGAGTAGATCGTCCCCGAAGTGCCGAGGCTGACCGTCGAAACGCCGGGCAGGACGTTGCCCGTGCCGATGGCACCCATCATGTTGTCGCCGCCGCCGGCTGAGACGAGGACCCTGTCGAAACCAAACTTGGCGGCGACGGCCTTCCGGACGAGGCCGACGGGCTCGCGGGGATGGCTCAAGTCCGGGAGTTTCCCGAGAAGCGACGGGTCGACGGCCGCGGCGGCCTCTTCGCTCCAGCAGAGGTTGCGGATGTCCATGAGGCCCGTGCCGGAGGCGTCCCCGTATTCCATGTGGGCGCGGCCCGTCAAGTAGAGATTCAGATAGTTGTGGGGGAGGAGGACGGTCGCGAGCTTCGCGAAGCGGCCGGGCTCGTGGTCCTTCAGCCAGAGGATCTTCGATGCCGTGAAGCCGACGGCCAGTTCGATGCCGAGCTTGCGGATGAACTCCCTGGCCCCACCGAGACGCCCGACAATGGTCTCCGTTTCAGCGATCGTCGACGTGTCGTTCCAGAGCTTGGCCGGGCGGAGGGACCGGCCGCGGCCGTCGAGCGGCACGAAGCCGTGCTGCTGGCCTGAGATCCCCAGGCACACGATCTTCTTCGGGTGCACCCGGGACTCCTTGAGGGCCGCGGCCAGGGCCGTTTCCATGGCCTCGACCCATGTTGCCGGGGCCTGCTCGCTCGCGCCCGGAGGCAGGTCCGGAACCATCTCGTGAGGTCCGTAGCCACGGCCCACGACACGGCCGCTTTCGAAAGCCACCACCAGGGCTTTCGTACCCTGCGTCCCGGAGTCGATCCCAACGGCATACATCGTTCACCTCTCACGCGGCGCCGGATAAAAGGCAATGTCCCCGGAGGGGACCAACCCTGTTACGGGAGACCTGTCGCGGCCTGACGATCATTGTAGGGGAGGGCCCGCCGGACTGTCAACGGCGGCTTTATTAAATACTACGGCCTTAGGGGATCGTCCTACCTCCCGGAATCCGCCCTGCCCTCCGAGACGAGCCAGGACGGCGGTGCCCACGCCCTCGCCCCTGGGCAGGCGCAGATCGAGACCGCCGTTAATTTGGTATGATTCTTGGATTTCGGTTTGTCGGATCGCCCGGCTTGAGCCAGGGTGGCATAAGGAAATGGCCTGGCTGCGGGCGAAACACTCGGCAAGGAGGAAAGATCATGGTCGAAGTCATCAAGAGGGACGCGACCCGGCAGGATTTCAGCGAGCAGAAAGTCAGGAGGTCGATTGAAGCCGCCGCCAAGGAGGCCAAGATCCCCGACCGGAGAATCAAGGAACTCGTGGATGATGCGTCAAGGGAGCCGATCGCCCTGTCAAAGGGAATGAACCCGGTCGAGACCAAGACCATCCGGGAGAGGATCCTCAGCCGGCTGGACGTGATCGCCCCCTCGGTCTCCGAGGCCTGGAACGCTTTCGACAGAAAGAGAAGATAGAAGGGCATTCCAAAGCCTCCGTGATGCCGGCCGCGGCCATCCGTCTCCTTGACAGAGCCGGGCCGAGTCCCCTAGAATCCTTGACTCGGCCCGCAGTCAAGCGTGGCCCGTCGCTAACGCCGAGGAGAGGGATCGATGAAGAAGACCATGGTCCGATGTTTCGCGGCGGCCTGGCTCTCCGTCATGGCCTGGGCGGTTCCTGGTCGAGCCGTCCAGGTCGAGGCGCGGGCCGGCTATTTCATTCCTTCCTCACGTGACGTCCGCGACGTGTACCCGAACGGCCCGGCCTTCGGGGCGGACGTCACCGTGCCCATCGCCAAGGCGCTCTACGCCTGGGGCGGGCTCGACTATTTCCAAAGGGCGGGAAAGCTCACGCTCACTGCGGAGCCGACGACGCTGCGGGTCATGCCATTCTTCGCGGGCCTCAAACTGCAGTCGGCGGGCCGTTCGGTCAGACCCTATGCCTCGGCTGCCGTGGGCTACTTTTTTTACCGGGAAGCGAGCGTCATCGGCACGATCACAGGCAGCCGGATCGGCCTCGTCGTCCAAGCCGGGCTCCTGCTGAGGATCAAGGGAAATGTCTCCATAGACCTTCACGGGCGGTATACGACGTGCAGGGGCAAGGCGGGCGGGACGGACCCTGTGACGACCGAACTCGGCGGCTTCCAAGGCGGCCTCGGCGTCTCCGTCGGCATCTGACCGGCCGCCCCCAGCTTGAAAAACCCCGGGCGGCGGACTAAACTGGCTCCTTGAGCATCCCCTCGGAGGAACGCCGATGAGAACGGGTCTGAAGATCGCGGCCGCGGCCCTGGGCGTCCTGCTGGCGGTGCCGGCGGCCCCCGCCCTCATGAAGCCGGGCCAGAGGTTCCTGCCCTTCGTCCTGAAGGGCGTTGACGGCAAGGAGTACGCCGTGACCCTGGAGGACGGCCGGCTGACCCTCACCGTCACCGAGACCATCGACGGTAAGCCGCGGACGGTGAAGTCGCATCCGGCCGCCGTCCTCATCGATTTCTGGGCGACCTGGTGCATCCCGTGCCGTGAGGGCATGCCGACCATGGAACGGCTCCACGAGAAGTACAAGCCGGGGCCGGACCAGGACCAGGGCGGTTTGAGGCTCTTATCGGTGGCCATGGACAATCCAGGTTCGAAAAAGGTCAAGATCCTCTATGACCTGTCCAAGGTCACCTATCCCATGCTCTACGACCCGACGCCCGGGAGCCCCTCGGACGGGCTTATCCATTCGCCGCTCCAGATGAAGGCTCCTTACGACGCCGTATCCCTGCCGGTCGTGTACCTCATCGACGCTAAGGGCACGATCGTCCATGTCCACCAGGGGTTCAAGGTCCAAGAGGCAGCCGCGTTCGAGGAAGCGGTGAAGAAGGCCTTGGCCGGAGCGAAGGCATGAGACGCCGCCTGCCCTGGGTGCTCCTCTTCGCTTCGCTCGGGCTGGTGGTCGCCGGTCTTCTCCTCGGCGAATACAAGGCCGTTCTCGAAAAAGCCATCACGGTCTGCCTCGACTGCATCGGGATCGGCTGAGGCGCGAACGGTGGGAATCCTGGCCAAACCCCGGCGGAAGCGGGTCTGGTACCAGGCCCTGAGCGCCCTGGCCTTCAACGCCTGGCTCCCGAATTGGCTGTCCGGGCAGATCTATCAGGGGAAGGTCAAGGGCGTCTGCGTTCCCGTCCTCAACTGCTATTCATGCCCCTCGGCCATGGGCGCTTGCCCGATCGGCGCGCTGCAGACCTTCTTCGCCGGCGTGCGCCTCAACTTGGCCGCCGCAGAAGCCAAGTTCGGTCTGTACGTCATCGGGACCCTCGGGGCCGTGGGGAGCGTCGTCGGCCGGATGCCCTGCGGCTGGCTGTGTCCCTTCGGCCTCCTCCAGGAGCTCATGCACAAGATCCCGACGCCCAAACTCAAGCTGCCCGGCTCCTTCTCCTATTTCCGCTACGTTTTCTTGGCCGTGCTCGTGGTCGGCCTGCCGCTCCTCGTCATCGACCAATACGGCCTCGGCCAGACCTGGTTCTGCAAGTGGGTTTGCCCGGCCGGGACGCTCGAGGCAGGCATCCCGCTTATCCTCCTCAACGAGGGCCTGCGGGGCCTCGTCGGCTTCATGTACTACTGGAAGGTCGGCCTCCTCATCCTCTTCCTCGGCTGGATGACGGTCAGCCGGCGGCCTTTCTGCCGGACGGTCTGCCCGCTTGGGGCGATTTTCGGGCTGTTCAACAAGACGAGCCTCTTCCGGATGGCTGTGGACGATGAGAAATGCACGCTCTGCGACAAGTGCCGCAGGGACTGTCCCGTGGACATCGGGATCTACGAGTCGGCCAACAGCCCGAATTGCATCCGTTGCCTGAAGTGCGTGGATTCCTGCAAATATGGTGCGGTGAGCTACACTTTCCTGACCCGACACGAGGTTGCCGAGGATTTGAGGCTCAAGAAGGCCCCCGGCTAGCGTCCAACGGGCGCCCTCGGCCAGGGCTCACTTCTTTACTTCGTTGACTTGGATGATGATCTTCGGCGCCGCCTCGTACTTCGTCATCTCGATCCGCCCGTCGGGCAGGATGAACCTAATGCTGGCGTCCTCGTAGAGCCGGCCGTCGCCCGCGCCCTTCGCGTTGACGTTCAGCTCGAGGACCATGAAATAGTTGCCCCCGACCCGCACGAATTGCGCCCCCGGATCCCAGGTCTGCCGGAGCATGACCAAGGTGAGCTTTTTCCCCTTCTCGCCGGGGACGACCTGGGCCGCGTGGATGGGCAAGTTCCAGCCGCGGCTGTCCGTGAACCGGACGACGCCCTTGTTGAACTTCTGGAAAACATTGAGGAAGGCATCGTCGCTGGTGTTTAACGCCTGTTGCAGCTGGATGAGCTCCTCGGGCGTAGTGTACGACTGGACCTCGATCCGCAGAGCGACGGCCGGCGGCTCGATGGGGGCCTTGCCCGTCAGCAGCCGGGCCCTGAAGATGTCGGCGCCCCGGGCGGGGACGGCGAGGGCCGCGGCGCCGGCGACGAGGGCCAGGGCCATGAGGGTTCGAGGACGGGACGGATGGGGCATGGTCTTATCCTCCACGTTGGCCGGGGATCTCAAGAAGGAAGATATATCCAAAGCGCAACCGATGTCAAACCGTTGGGCCAGGGCCGGTGGCGACGGCGCTATTGGAGGACGGGCCGATGTGATGTAGAATGGCGTTCAATGAACTTTCAAGGACGCCTCGAGGAGGGCACAATGAACAGTAAGAGCATCCGGAGCGCCGTGGCTGTCGCGATCCTGGTCCTGCTGACGGCCGGGCAGGCCGCGACGCAGGAAAAGGTCAACCTCCAGGTCCTCCAGCGGATCCGGAAGGAAGGCCTGGAGAATTCCAGGATCTCAGACCTCCTGATCTACCTCTGCGATGTTTACGGGCCGCGGCTCTCCGAGAGCCCCGAGTATCGCAAGGCGGGGGAGTGGACCGTGGGCCGGCTCAAGGAGATGGGTCTCCTCAACGCGAAGATGGAGCCCTACGGCACCTACGGCCGGGGCTGGGAACTCCAGAAGTTCTACGCCGCGATGACGGCCCCGCAGTACATGCCGCTCATCGCCTACCCGAAGGCCTGGACGCCCGGGACGAACGGGGTCGTCAAGGCCTCACCGGTCCTCCTCGACGTCAAGAAGACGGCCGACCTCGATAAGTACAAAGGCAAGCTCAAGGACGCCATCGTCCTCATGCAGGGCGAGCAGCCGCTGGACATCTCGTTCGATCCCGCCGCCTCGCGGCTCACGGATGACGAGTTGAAGAAGATCGCTCTCGCGCCCGACCCCGGGGCCCGTCCTCCGTACGCCGCCCGCATGGAGGAGTTCATGGCCCGCCAGCAGCTCCAGCAGGCCATGAACAAGTTCCTCAAGGAGGAAGGGGCAGCCGTCTGCCTCGAGCCGAGCCGCGGCAAGGACGGGACGATCTTCGTCCAGAGCGGCGGCTCCCAGAGCAAGACGATGCCTATCCCGCTGCCGTCGATCGTCGTTTCGACCGAGCAGTACAACCGCATCGTCCGCATCCTGCGGAAGGACGTTCCGGTGACGCTCGAGATCGATTTCCAGGCCCGCTTCACAGAAGACGACCTCCAGGGATACAACGTCGTGGCCGAGTTCCCGGGCACGGACAAGAAGCTCAAGGACGAGATCGTCATCCTCGGCGGGCACTTTGACAGCTGGCATTCCGGCACGGGCGCCACGGACGACGGGGCCGGCTGCGCGGTGGCCATCGAGGCCGTGCGCATCCTCAAGGCCGTGGGGCTCCAGCCCCGCCGCACCATCCGTGTCGCCCTCTGGGATGCCGAGGAACAGGGGTTCATCGGCTCGCGCGGCTACGTCACGAACCACTTCTTCGACCGCGGCAAGAAGGAAAAGAAGCCCGAGTACGATAAGCTCGCAGCGTACTTCAACTTCGACAACGGCAGCGGCAAGATCCGCGGCATCTACGCCCAGGGCAACGATGCCGTGGTCCCCATCTTCGAGCAGTGGCTCGGGCCCATCCACGACCTCGGGGCCGGCACGGTCACGATCCGCAACACGGGCGGCACGGACCACCTGTCCTTCGACGGCGTCGGCCTGCCCGGATTCCAGTTCATCCAGGACGAGCTCGAGTACGACTCCCTGACCCACCACTCGAACATGGACGTCTATGACCACCTGTCGCGGGGGGACCTGATGCAGGCGGCGACAGTCATGGCCTGGTTCGTGTACAACGCCTCCATGCGGGACGAGAAGCTGCCGCGGAAATACTTCGACCCCAACGCTCCGATGCCGACGCGGCCGGGGTTCTGAGCCGGTCCTGGAGAAGGCCGGAGCCTTATGGTTCAGGGGGTGTGGCGCGGACGCAGCGAGAAGAGGAACATGTAGAAGGCCTGGAGGGGCATGAAGACCCCAATCAGGCCCATCAGTACGCCGGCCCCGCCGGCGAGGATGATCAGGCTGGCCGCGGTGGAGAAAAAATCCCGGCGGTAGACGAAGGCGACCTTCGCCGCGATGGCGTGGAGGCGGCCGATGAACCCAGGGTTCGTGCCGCCTCCCTCGATCTCCTTGGCGATGGCAACGATGTTGTTTCCGAACCGGGCGCGCTTCATGTACCTCACGAGCTGAGCATAGAACACGCCCATGGACAGCAGGGCCAGCAACCCCAGATAGAGCCAGACGGCGCGGTGGGAAGCCCTGTACAGCCCGACCGGCAGGCAGAGGAAGAAGAGGACGAAGATGACCGCGTCGCAGGTGATGTCGAAGAAGCCGCCGAACTTCGAGGTCCGGTAGGTCAGCCGGGCGTTCTCTCCGTCGCAGCCGTCGAAGATCGAGGCGAAATCGAACAGGAATGCCCCCAGGGCGGAAGGCCAGTACCCGCCCCGGCTGATGAACCAGCCGCTGGCCAGGCCGATGAGAAGCGTTACGACGCTCAGCGGCAGCGGCGCGATCCCGACCCTGAGGAATTGGCGGGTCAGGAACAGGGAGATGTGGCGGTTGAAGTGCCGCGAAAAGAAGCCGTCGGTCGGCTTCCGGGCCGTTTCGAGGAGGCGGCGCTCCGCCGTCTTGAAGGACGTCCGGTCCGAAACCTCGAGACAGAACCGCCGGCCGGCCTCGAACGTCCGGCAGGCCGCCGGTTCAAACGTCCCTTCGAAGGCCCCGGCTTCGGGCGGGGGGGCGCCCAACGCCTCGAGCATCCCGGCGAGACGGGGAAAGGCCGAGGCCGGGCATAGGGCGAGGCCGCCAGGGATCCGAAGGACTTCGTCCTCGCCGCGCGCCGCGCTCGCTGCGGCGGCCGGAAGCTCGGGGTCGAAAACAATGTTACCCCGGAGGAGCCAGAACGGACGGTCCAACTTCCCCTCGCGCGTGGCGGCTTTCAGTCCAGCGATGGGGACGAACTGCAAGTGGAGCGAACGCGCGACGACCCTCCGGTCCTGGCTGATTCGGGCCGTGACGCTTTCCCATCCCGCCCCGCTCTGGCCGACGAAAAGAAAATCCTTGACACCCGACTCGGCAGCGGCCAGGACGGCGCGCTCGACGAGCGTCAGACCGAGAAGCCTGCGGAGAGGTGAGCCGGCCGCGCCGGATCCGTCGGCTGCCCGGCCTGGGAGGAGGATGACCGCCTGATCGGCGGGGCTCATGAAGCCCCCCGCCCGGACGATCTCCTTTTCTCCAGCGCGAACAAGGCCAGCCCCAGGCCGGCGAAGATCAGGGTCCGGATCCTCCGGATGATGGACAGGCTGAGGCCGATCGCCGCCGGGAAGCCCATGCTCCTGAGGACCATGATATAAACACCTTCCATCACGCCCCATTGCCCGGGCAAAACGAAGAACACGGTGTTCCCGACGGTCACGACCGTGGAGACGAGAAGGGCCTGGATGAAGCTGAGGGGTGCCTTGAGAACGGCCATGATGACCATGACTTCGACGACGCCGGCCATCCGGCTGAGAACATTCAGGCCGATGGGGATCAGGGCCTTGGTGTTCGACCGAGAATAGAGGAGGCTCAGTGTTTCGTCGAGCGCCCGGAGCGGGGTTTCGTTCTTGCCCGCCCAGCCCTTGGCTCCGGGGATGAAGCGGCCGAGCTTCATCAGGGTTTTCGTGACGCCGGCCTTTTGCATGAGGATGAACAGGAAGGTACCTGAGGCCGTAAAGAACAGGCTGATGATGACAGGGATGGTCAGGGCCTTCGGCAGCCGGAGCGAGATGAGCCCGAGGATCAGCCCGCTGACCAAGAAGATGAGGGACGCGACGAACTCGATGGTCTTGTCGAAGAGCACGCTGGGGATCCCGTCCTTGAGCGGGACGTGCTCCTGGATCATGAAGGCCCGCATGGCGTCACCGCCCAGGCTGGCCGAAGGAAGGACCAGGTTGAAGGCGGAGCTGACGATCTTGATGCGCAAGAGGTGGCTGAGCGCGATCCTCTGGAAGAAGAATTCCATGATCATCCACCACCCGGCGGCCTGGAAAAAGAAGAAGGACCCGCCGAGCGAGCAGGTCACAAGGAACCAGGGGCCGAACCGCACCAGGTTGGTCTCCAGCGTCCTGAGCCCCGTGCGGCGGACGAGGTAGACGAAAAGGACGATGCCGATGACGGTCAGGACGGCCTTGATCCAGTCCCGCGCGGTCTTGAGACCGAAGGCCTTCATCTGCCCTCGCCCCGGGGCCCGGGAAAGTGGTGAGCGGACCGTTCACGCATGAAGGGCCAGCAGGCTCTCCGCCCGTTCGATGGCTTTTTCGTCGTCGACGTCGATCCAAAAGGCGTCGCCGATGTCCATAACCCGCGCCTTCCGGCTTTCGATGAGCACGCGGATCCCGCCCGACAGGCTGAAGTCACCCCTCTTCTGGCTTTCCTCGAGGGCGTGGAAGATCCCGGGCGTGCACAGAAAAACTCCGGTATCGAAGGCATTGTAAGTCCCGATCTTTTTCCCGATGACGGAGATCATCCCGTCCTTGACCAGGACCTTCGTCACATCGTCGAGGTCGGCCGTCGGATGGCCCTGGACCCGGAAATCCACCGCGAGCAGCAGTTCGCCGGGCTGGAGCGGCTCCGCGACGAGCCGGGTGAGGATCCCCGGGTCGATGATGTGGTCGGCCATCAGGAGGACGAACGTCCCGCCGAGCAAGTCTCGGGCCTTATAGACGGACAGGCCGTTCTCCTTCTCCCATTCGTCGTTCCGAACGAAGGAGATGGAGACGCCGCTTTCCTTCGCGAAGGCCTTCAGGTGGCGTTCGAGGTTCTCCCGGGCGTAGCCCGTGACGACGACGAACTCCCGGATTCCGGCCTGGAGGGCGGCCAGGATGACCCACTCGATGAGGGCCCGGCTCCCGACGGGACAGAGCGGCTTGCTTTGGGGCCGTGCAGCGAGCCGGCTCCCGCGGCCCGCCGCGATGATCAGGCCTTTCACGGATCGTACTCCTCCCTGGCAGTGGCCGCGGTCCGGAGGGGCCGGCCGGCGGCAGCTGCCTAAGCCGGTTATTATAGCCCCAAAGCGCCGGATGCTCAAGCCGCGATGCCCGTCCTTCCCCCGGTCTCGTCTCGCAGGTCAGGGGCCGCTGGACATGCCGCGCGGGAGGCCCTATAATAGGGCGCAACGCCGAGATTTCCCGAGCAGGTCGTCCGTGAATCCCGATCACAAGACGCTTATTGCCCAGGTCGGCCCGTATCCCCCCGAAAAGAACGGCATCGGCGACTATGTTTACGACCTTGCCCACGCCCTCGGCGAGCGGAATCCCGGGGTCTCGAACCTGGTCCTGGCCTGCCGGATCCCAGGTGCACCCGACCGCGAACCAGGAGTCTGGCGATGCTGGGATCCCCATTCGAACTGGCCGGACGAGCTGCTCCGGGCGGTCGATGAGGCCCGGCCCCGCCTCGTCCACATCCAGCACGGGATGTACATGGGGCACGGCGGCCGGGTCGAACGGTTCCTCGACGGGCTCAGGTCCCGCAGGATCCCGGTCGTCGTCACCCTTCACGGCGTCTGGCCGGAGACGCTTGTGCGGCGCTGGCCGCGCCGATTCCACCGGGCTCTGGGCACGTTCGCCGCGCGGATCGTGATCCATCAGGACGCCGGCTCGATGGCCGTGCTCCTGGCGCACGGCGTGCCGGGCGAACGCATCGTCATTATCCCCATGGGGACAAAGCCGGCCCCGGCCATCGATCGCGGCCTGGCCCGCCGGGAGCTCGGCTTGCCCGACGGAAGGTTGGCCCTTTTCGCGGGCCTCATCTTCCGCCGCAAGGGCCTCCATACGGTCATTCGCGCTTTCGAGGGAGTGGCCCGGGCCGTCCCCGGCGCCCGCCTTCTCGCGGTCGGCCGCGAACGGATGGCCCAGCCGCTTGACTGGGCCTATCGGACGTGGCTTCACCGCCTAGCACGGCACGGCCGGAAGTCCGGCTGGCTGGACTTACGGCCGGGGCACGTCTCCGAGGAGGAGCTTTCCATGGCGATCGCCGCCGCTGACGCAGTCGTGTTCCCTTACCTCAGGCCCTACGGATCGTCGAGCGCCATGCTTCACCGGGTCCTTGCCGCCGGGCGGCCCGTGGTCTGCTCGCGCGTGCCCACGTTCGCGGAAGCCATCGAGGCTTGGGGCGAAGACCTGCCGGAGCTCATCGTCCCGCCCGGCGACGTCGAGTCGTGGCGTCGCTCCCTGAGGGAGCTCTTCTCGCGAGACGATCTCCTGGCCAGGGCGGCGGAGGCGTCCGCCCGGCTCGGGCGGGCGAATCCGCTGACCGCGACGGCCGACGCGCACCTGCGCCTGTACCGGGCGCTCCTCGCGCCCGGCGCTTAAGAGAGGACCGTCCGATGCGCTCTCCGAACCAAGCGGCATGCGAAGGCTCACGCGAATGACCGAGGATAGGGCTTCGCGCCCCTACCGTGAGAAGATCGTCGGCGAGATCTGCTATGCCCTCGGTTTCTCCCGTTCTGGGATTATGAGCCGCATCCTGTCTCCCGTCGTCCGGGTCCCGGCGCAGCGGTTCGCCCGAGTCGCCGCCCGCGCCGACGGCGAGGCGAGCCTCTCGGGCATCAGCGGCAGCGCCCGGCGGATCCTGCCCGACCTCTCGCTCCGGCCGGCGGCCCGGGGGGCGGATAATATCCCTCGCGAAGGTCCTCTGCTCGTCCTCTCGAACCACCCCGGTGCTTACGATTCCGTGGCCATCCTGTCCTGCCTCCCGCGGCCGGACGTCAAGGTCCTCATCTCGGACACGGGTTTCACCCGCGCCTTCGCCGCCGCCGGAGAATTCTTCATTTACGTCCCGAAGGACGAGGCCGGGCGCACGAAGTCCTTGCGCGAGGCGATCGCGCATCTCCGTCGAGGCGGGGCTCTCCTGATGTTCCCTCATCGCGATGTCGAACCCGACCCCGAGGTGCGCCCGGGCGCGAGCGAGGCCCTCGACGATTGGTCGCGGAGCATCGAGATCATGGTGCGCCAGGTCCCGGAGACGCGCATCCAGGTGGTCATCGCGAGCGGCGTCGTCATGCCGAAATTCCTGCGCCACCCCCTGGTGAAGGTCCGCAAAACGGCCGCCCGCCGGCAAAAGCTGGCCGAAGTCCTCCAGATCTGCCAGCAGATGCTTTTCCCCCGGACCGTCCGGACCGACGTCCACATTTCGTTCGCCCGGCCCGTTCGGGGGGGAGAGCTCGGCGCCCGCGGCCAGACGGCCGCCGTGATTGGGGTCGCCCGCCGGCTCCTCGAAGAGCACCTGAGGAGCCTCGGGCCGGCTGCGGCGCCTGGAAGAAGTCGCCAGACTAGTTCTTGACCTGGGTGAGAACCACCTCGACGCGGCGGTTCTTAGCCCGGTTCGCCTCGGTGTCGTTCGGAGCGACCGGGTTGGCCGAGCCGAAACCCTGATACTTCATCCGGCTGTCGGGGATGCCCTGGCCCTTCAGGAAGTCGTAGACCGCTCGGGCGCGGTCCGTCGACAGGCTCATGTTGAGCTCATCCGTGCCGGTCGAGTCCGTGTAGCCCTCGACGCTCAGGTTCATGTTCTGGAACACCATCAGGATTCCGGCCAGCTTGGCCACGGTCAGCTGGGAGGCGATCTTGAGCGTCGCCTTGTTGAGGTCGAAGAGGATGCCGGGGAGGCTGACGATGACGCCGCGGGCCGTCTCGTTCGTCTCGGCGACGCTCGAGAGGGCGTTCCGGAGCGTCCGCGCCAGGTCGTCCCGTTCCTTCCTGATCGCTTCGCGCTCGGCCGCCACGGCGTCCCGCTCCGCGGCGACTTTGTCCCGCTCGGCCGCGGTCATCTCCTTCTCCGCGGCCAGCTTGTCCCGCTGTTGCAGGAGGTCCTTGGACTCGAGGGCCAGGGCCTCGCGCTGGGTCTGGACTTCCCTGAGCTCACGGGCCACCCGCTGGGTCTCTGTTTCGGCCGCCTGGGCGCGCTGCTCCAGGGCGGCCTTTTCCGCCTGGCGCTTGGCCTCGGCCTCGGCGGCGGCCTTGGCCTCGTCGGCCTTGACCTTATCCACGACGGCCTGCGAGGCCAGCTGGACGGCGATCCGGGAGAAATCCGTGATCTCCTTCTTGTTCCCCCGGGCTTTGACCAGGTTGTCCGCCTTGGCGAAGGCGTTCTTGGCGTTGCTCATCGCGATCGGATTGACCGCGGCGGCGTTCATCTTCTCGGCTGCCTCCAGGACCTTCTGCGCCTGCTTGTAGGCCACGGGCGTGTCGTCGCCGTACTGGAAGCTCGAAATGCTATCCAGCGCCGGCTTGGGGCCCGTCTGGAAATCGTTGAACGTGAACGGCGTGTTCTTGACCCCGGCCGTCCCGACCTCGCCGGACGTGAACAGGACGACCTCGGTCGGACGCCGGACCGCCGTGTACGGCTCGGCCGTGACCACCAGGGCGAAGATCCGCCTGTTGGTGTAGTACTGCTGATTGCCGGAGGCGCTCTTCCTGTCGACGGGGACCTCGCCCAGGTTGTCGGTCGTGCCGTCGATTGAGACCGCCCAGAGGACATAGGACGACATGTCGCCCGCGAAGAGAAGGGCCGGTTCCATCTTGTCGAAGCTCAAGACGATCGAGGCCTGCCCTTTCTCGTAGAGGAGCGTCGCCATCATAGACGACTTGCCGGGCGCTCGGGACGTCCTGTTGAAGTGCACCTCGATGGACTTGCCGCTGGGCAGCGTTAGGGCCGTCATCTTGACCTCGGCTGCCGAAAGGACGCTCGAAACGAAAAGCAGCGCCAAAGCCACAAACATCTGTTTCCTTAGAGACATGCCTCCACCTCCGGTCTGTCCGTTCTTCTTTTCATCGAAAACTCGGCTCCGGCGTCAGCGAGCGGCGGCGGGGGATCCGGGCGCCGTCATGCCTCGCCGGCCAGCTTGGCCAAAGGATAGCACTGAAGGCGGGGGGAGTCAATTCGCCGTGCCAAGCCTCACCCCCGAGGGGCGCGCCGGTCCTTGAAGCGGGCATCCGTTCTCGTGTAACATCTCATCGTGCCGTGGCTAGAGGAAGATTACCGCCGGAGCGTGGCCGCCGCGCCGCGCCCGCGCCCGCTCCCGGCGAGCGCGGTCGAGGTCGTCCGCGAGGTCGGACCCGGCCTCGCGTTCCGTCACGTCCTGTTCGATTTCGACGGCACGCTGAGCCTCATTCGCGAGGGCTGGCCCGACGTCATGGTGGGGATGATGACGGAGGAGCTCCTGGCGACGGGGACGCGGGAGCCTGCGGAGAGGATCGCCCTCCTCTGCCGCGGCTTCGTGGCCGAGCTCACCGGCAAGCAGACCATCTACCAGATGATCCGTCTGGCCGAAGAGGTCCGCCGGCGGGGAGGGGAGCCCCGGGAGCCCGTCTGGTACAAGGAGAGATACCACGCCCGGCTCATGGAGAGGATCAGGGCTAGGCGCGAAGCTCTGCGGTCCGGGGCGGCCAAACCTGAGGATCATCTCGTGCCCGGCGCCCTCGGCGTGCTCGGCGCCCTTCGCGACCGGGGCCTGCCGATGTATCTCGCGAGCGGGACCGACCGGACCTACGTCCTGGAGGAGGCCGCACTGCTCGGGCTGACACCCTATTTCGGGGATCGCGTCTACGGCGCCATCGACGATTATACGAGGTACTCGAAGCAGATGGTCATCGAGAGAATCCTCCGCGAGAACGGCGTCGACGGGTCGTCCCTCCTGGGGTTCGGCGATGGGTACGTGGAGATCATGAACATCAAGGCGGCGGGAGGCGTCGCGGTGGCCGTGGCCAGCGACGAGTCCGGGCGGGCGGGCCGCCCCGACCCCTGGAAGCGCGACCGGCTGATCGGCGTCGGGGCGGACATCGTCGTGCCCGATTACCGGGACGGCGACGCGCTCCTCGGATACCTTTTCAGACAGGGATGAGGTGACGGGATGCCGTTCAAGACCTTTGACCGCTCGCGGGTGAAGCTGAGGCCGCTCGCCGAGCGCGACCACGCCCTCGGCCGCGACGCACTCATCTTTCCCGAGAGCCCTTACGAGCGCTTCGAGAACGCCGCTCTTCCCGTCTTAGCCGCGAGGATCCGGGAAGCCCGCTCGGGCGGCAGCTCCGTCATCCTGATGCTCGGAGCGCATGTCCTGCGCCGCGGGGCCGCGCCGCTCCTCATCGACCTCATGCGGCGGGGCCTGGTGAGCCACATCGCCCTCAATGGCGCCGGGGCCATCCACGATTACGAGCTGGCTCTTGTCGGCCGGACCTCGGAGAGCGTCGCCCGCTACGTCCGGACGGGCGAGTTCGGGCTGTGGCGGGAGACGGGCGGCATCAACGAGGCCGCGCGCGCGGGCTGGCGCGACGGGATCGGCCTGGGCGAGGCGGTCGGCAGGGCGATTGTCGACGGCCGCTTTCCGTACGCCGAAACGAGCGTCCTCGCTGCCGGCGTCCGTTTCAGCGTCCCCGTGACCGTCCACGTGGCGATTGGACAGGACATCATCCACGAGCACCCGAATTTCGACGCGGCGGCCACGGGCGCCACGAGCGACACGGATTTCCTCATCCTGACCCAGAGCGTCTGCGGCCTCGAAGGCGGGGTCCTGCTCAACATCGGCACGGCTGTCATGGGCCCCGAGGTTTACCTCAAAGCCCTGACCATGGCCAGGAACGTCGCCCGGCAGGAGGGCCGCTCGATTAGCCGGTTCACGACGGCGGTGTTCGACCTCGTGGCCCTCGACGAGGGCGGCCTTCGCCGCGAGGCCGCCAAGACCGACCCGGCCTATTATTTCCGGCCTTACAAAACCGTCCTCGTCCGCACGGTGGCTGATGGGGGGGAGAGCTTCTACGTGCGCGGCGACCACGCGGCGACCATCCCGACGCTCTATCACCTCATCGTCGAGGGCGGGACCCGATGAACGCAGAACGGCTGTGCGAGATTGTCGGCCGGTTCCCGGCCTGCCGTGTCGCCGTCGTCGGGGACTTCTTCCTGGACAAGTACCTCGACACCGACCCGGCCCTGGCCGAGATATCGGTCGAGACGGGGAAGACCGCTCACCAGGTCGTGTCCATCCGGACGAGCCCGGGCGCCGCCGGCACGATTGTCAACAACCTCGCCTCCCTGGGTGCGGGGGAGATCCATGCTGTGGGGATCACGGGCGACGACGGCGAGGGCTACGACCTCAGGAAAGCTCTCGAGGCCCGCCGCTGCCGGACCGAAGGGCTCATCGCCCTGCCCGGCCGTCTCACGCCGACCTACCTCAAGCCGCGGGATTGCCGCACGGCCGACCTGTCCGGCGAACACGAGCGCTATGACACCAAGGACCGGACGCCGATGCCGAGCGAGGCCGAGGAAAGGATTATCGGGTGTCTCGAGCGTCTGCTGCCCCGCGTCGACGCAGTCGCCGTTCAGGACCAGGTGGAGGAGGAGGATCGCGGGGTCGTTACGACCGGGGTCCGGGAGCGGCTGGCCGAGCTGGGACGCCTCCACTCGGGAAAGATCTTTTGGGCCGACAGCCGCTCGCGGATCGGCCTTTTCCGGAACATCATGATCAAGGTCAACGCGCGCGAGGCGCTGAAGCAGGCCTTCCGCTCCGGCGCGAACGACCCGGACGATGCGGAGATCATCCGGGCCATGGCGGAGCTACGGGCGCGCACGGGCCGTCCGGTGTTCGTGACCGCGGGCCGGCGCGGCATCTGGACGAGCGACCCCGAGCCGGCGCTCGTCCGGGCGGTGCACGTGCCGGAGCCGACCGACCCCACGGGCGCCGGGGACAGCGCCACGGCCGGCGCCGTCCTGGCCCTCTGCGCCGGCGCCACCCCGCCCGAGGCGGCGCTCGTCGCCAACCTCGTCGCGTCGATCACCGTCCAGCAGCTCGCCGTGACCGGCACCGCGAGCCCGGCCGAGCTCGGGCCGCGGCTCGAAATGTGGCTCTCACAGGGTTAGAGGGAGGGATATGCGATGAAATTCGCCGTCGATTACCTCGAGGAACTGCAAAAGACGCTGGCCGGCCTCGACGCCGCCGCGATCGGGGATGCAGTCACGTTGCTCAAAGAGGCGCGGGACCGCGGCCGGATGGTGTTCGTCCTGGGCAACGGCGGTAGCGCTGCCGTCGCCGCGCATCTCGTCGTCGACCTGCTGAAGGGCGCGTCCTACGGCCGCCCGGCCCGGTTCAAGGTCATGAGCCTCGCCGACAACCTGCCGACCGTCACAGCCTATGTCAACGATGTCGGACCAGACGCCGTCTTCGTCGAACAGCTCAAGAATTTCGCGCGGCCGGATGACGTCGTAATCGCCATCAGCGGGAGCGGCGACAGCCGGAACGTGCTGGCCGCGGTCGAATACGCCAACGGCGTCGGCTGCAGAACGATCGGCATGACGCGGGCCGACGGAGGCGCGCTCAGGGAACTCGTCCGGCTCAACCTGGGCGTGCCGGGCAGCCACATGGGCCGGCTCGAGGACGGCTTCATGGCCATGGCCCACATCCTGGCCTATGCGTTCATGGAGCGCGCCGTCGATTAGGGCCTGCGGCGCTCTGCGAGCACGGTCACGGGGCCGAGAAGCCCTGACGCGAGCAGGGGCGAGTTCTTGTCGACGTGTTTCCAAGTGGAAAACGTGTAGCGGCCTGAGGACGGACGCGGCTCGCCCTTGACCAGCCATTCCGGCCAGCGGGCGAGATTCCCGCCGCGGCCGTACTCGCAATCGGCGGGCTGCTGCTCGTCCCCAATCAGCCGGTTGGGCCAGAGGTTGGCCACAGTGATCTCAAGCCGGTTCCCCTTCGGCTGGGCGACGCCCGTGATCTCCATGCGCCAGGGAGCGCACCAGACGACGCCGAGGTCCTTTCCGTTGAGCCGGACCCGGGCGATGTTCTTAACGACGCCGAGATCGAGCCAGAGGCGGGCCGAGTTACCGGAGCTCGCCACTTCGGCCAGGTCGAAAGTTCTTCGGTAGGTCGCGAGACCGGAGTAGTACCTGACGCCCTGCTCGGGCCGACGGCTCCAATCGTCAAGGCTCTCGAAGACGACTTTTTCAGGTCCACCCCATTCCGGGTCGAACGAGACATCCCAGGGACCAGTGATCTTTGCGGTCTCGACGGGATCGCCGAAATTCCGGTCCCGCCGGCCCGCGCCCGGATGTCCGGGCTTCGGGCCAGAGAGGGGAGAGCGGAAGACGACAAAGAACGATTGACGCGGCTCGAAGCTCATCGGCACGGCCGTCCGGCCGCCGGAATCCGCGAATTCCGGCAGATCGCGGACCTCGCCCGTCACGGCGTCCCAGAGCTCCGGCCGCTTGCCGCTCACGCGGAAGACGCATTTGGCAGCGAGGGCGCGGTCCGTTGCGCTGGCGACGAAGTACATGTCGGTGTCGGCGTCTTGACGATGCGTATAACGCAGGTCCGCGTCCGACTCAAAGTCCGGCGGGACGCCCATCCCAGTGAGGATTCGGGCGGCGACGGCGAAATCGCCGTATTGCTCGGGCTCCGAGAGTGGCGGGGCCCCGACGTGCCAGGTCACGTTTTCAGCCTTCATTTCCTTAGAGGTGGTCGGACCCGCTGCCGCTGCTCGCACCCAAATGACCCGTCCCTTTCCCACGGCGTGCTCCGTGACCCCCACCCCGTCGCAATCCCCCCAGATTTCGGAGGCCAGGGCCTTGACCTCAGCGTCGCAGCCGGGATAGCCGGCCAGCCCCGGGGATTTCCTGGGCGGCGGGCCGATGATCGTTGCCCCGGCCGCGGCCAGGTCGCGGACCTTCCGCAACAGCCCCGGTGTCATCGTTTCGCGCTCCGGAAGGACGAGGAGGCGATAGCTCATGCCGTCGGGAAGGACGAGGCGGCCGTCCCGCACGGACATGTTTGCGATAAGAGTCTCGGGGGCGCAGGCGTCGAAGTTCCAGCCGAGCCTGTCGGGCGGGCTGCCCCGAAGCGCCGAGGCCGGGGCACGGAAGACCTGCGGAGCGCCCTCGGCGACAAGATAGCAGATGTCGGCCACCGGCCGACTTCGGCGCAGCATGAACTGACACCGGGAGAGGTATCTGTGGTAAGCGGGGACCAAATCCCAGAAGGTCTGCGTCCGCTCCCAGTGCACGCCATAGGGGCCCATGGTCATGCCCGGCCGGACGCCGAGCCCGGCCTGGTGCTGGTAGCGGTGGAAGACGATGCGGTTGATGCCTGCGGCGAAGGCCCAGTCGCCGAGCGCCTTCATCGAAGCCGGGTGGGCCTGCCAGCGCTCGTCATCGCTCGAGGTGAACGCCTCGGCGCCGACGACGCGTCGGCCGCAGGTGTGGGCGACGCTCACGGCCTCGAGGACGCTGTGGGCCGTGTTGAAGCCGTAGAGCCAGAACTCACCCTGCGGAACGTCGGCGACCGTGCCGAGGGTCATGTCGGCGCAGGGCGTCATGTCGTACGGCTCGATCGACAGCCCGAAGCCGTCCCGGCGGCCGAGCTCCTTGAGATGAGCCGCGTGGTTCTCGATGACGAGCTCCTGGGCCGTCAGCCGGAGGTCCCAGAGGAAACGCTCCGATAGCTCCAAGGTCCCGATGACGCGGCCGGTCACGGCAGGCAGGTAGGGCAGGAGGTCGTAGCCGCGGCGGCGACGGAACTCCTCGCGGAAGGCCCCAGTCCAGTTTTGCGCGCCCATCTCCCAGCTGTCGATGTGGAGATAGGTCCAGCCGGCGCCGGCCGGGCTTCTGTGAGGGCCGATCTCGCGAAGGAGGCTGCCGACGAAAGCATCGTAGTGAGCGTCGAGCGCGGCCCGGTCGAGCTTGTCGCACTCGAGACCGAGCCCGGGGACGGGAGCGGGCCGGGTGTTAGCCCCGGTGCTGGTCCGACCGAAACGCAGGATGGTCCAGCGCCCTTCGGGGACGTCCCAAGAAAGATGTCCGTCCGGCCCAAGACGGCCGGAGAGGTCGACGATCCGCGCCGGATCGATGACCATGCCGGGCGGCAGGGAAGGGTAGTCCGCCGGCGAAGGAAGAAAGGGTTTGACTCCGGGCTGCGAAGAATATGGCGCCCTGACGTAGAGGGCCTTCTCGTCGACATCGGCGATCGTCCCCCCCGACGCAGGCGTCGGGAAGGCCAGCACGGCGACGTCCCGATAGAATTCGTCCTTCGCCTTCTCCTGCTCCGGCGGAAGATGCCCGTCCCCGAAGAAGGCGGGGCGGCGTTTGGGCAGGGGGAGGAGGCGGTCGAAATGCACCGGTCCTCTGATATCTACGCCACTGGCGACGATGTGCTGCATCGACTGCTCCGGCTTGACCCATGGCCCGCCGCTCCCCGTCCAGCCGGGCCCGGCGTTGAGGGTGACTTCAAGGCCCAGCCGCTCGGCCTCGGTGACGACGTGCTTGAAGAGCCGGCGCCATTCCGGGCTCATGAACTCGACTGGGCCGCGCGGGACGCCGACGTTGACCTCGCAGATGATGACGCCGCCGATACCCGCGGCCTTCATCGCCTCGAGGTCCTTGGTGATCCCGTCGCGATCAAGGTTGCCGTCCATCCACATGCAGTAGACCCACGGTCGGGCCTCGTCAGGAGGCGAGGCGAACCCGCGGGCCAGCGGGTCGGACGGGCGGGAAACGCAGCCGGTCGCGAGACTGAAAAGAGCGAAAGCGCCGAAGCCTAGGGCGAGCGCTCTCAGGGGGCGGTTCTTTGTGTTCACGGGGTTCCTCCCGGCCGGGTATGAAATGATGCTATCCTCGGCCGCTCGTTCAAGTCAAGAATGGAGATGAGGCGGCCGCGGCCCGGGCGTCCTTCCCTTGACTTCTTTCTGCGGGCAAAGTTATGCTCTCCCCATGAAAAAACGGATTGCCCCCGCCTGGCTGTTCTTTCCGCTCCTCGCCGCCGCGCTGATCGTTTCCGCGGCCGGCCAGGAGAAGAATCCCTACGCGCCCGACACGCCCGAAAAGGGCTCCGTCGAGGCTATCGCCAAATTCACGACCGAGGCCCGCTTCGGCAGCCCCTGGGTCGCCTACGTGCCGGCCTCCGGCACCGTGCCCTCGCCGACACAATACCTCGGCCACGTCGTCGGGGCCGAGGGGGAGCTCTCGAGCACGGCCAAGATCTACGGCTACTTCCGCAAGCTTGCCGAGACCTCGCCGCGCGTCCGCGTCCAGGTCATCGGCCGGAGCGAAGAGGGGAGGGACATCCTGCTCGCGGTTATCGCCGACGAAGCGGGGATCCGGGACCTCGACAAACTCAAGGCGGCCACCGCGGCCCTGGCTGATGCCCGGAAAACGACCTCCGAAGCGGCCGAGGCCTTGGTCGCCTCGGCCCGGCCGATCTATTACTTCAACGCCGGGCTCCATTCGACCGAAACCGGGAGCCCCGAGATGGTCATGGAGCTGGCCTATCGCCTGGCCGTCTCAGACCAGCCGATGATCCAGAGGATCCGGACGAACCTTATCGTCCTTATCAACCCGGAATCGGAACCCGACGGCCGCGACAAGGAAGTGGACTGGTTCTACCGCTATCTCAAGGGCAAGACGGATTTCGACCGCCTGCCGCCGGTCTCCCCCCCTTACTGGGGCCATTATGTCTTTCACGACAACAACCGCGACACGCACCAGCAGGCCCTCGAAGCGACCCGGGCCGTGACCCGGATGTTCTTCGATTTCCACCCGACCGTCATCCACGATCTTCACGAATCCATTCCGCTCCTCCAGACCTGGAACGGGACCGGCCCCTACAACAACAACCTCGACCCTATCCTCATCAACGAGTTCTTCGAGATGGCCTTCGCCGAGATCGGCGCCATGACCTCCATGGGCATGCCGGGTGTCTGGACCTGGGGGTTCGGCGAGGGCTGGACCCACCACTACCTCGACTCGTTCGCCGTCAACCACAACAGCATGGGCCGCGGCTACGAGACGTTTGGGAACGCCTCGGCCGAGACCATGGACCGCGTCCTCCGCCCGAACGAGGAGCGCTACGTCGAGCGCCCCGTGACCAGCCGGGAGTGGTACCGGCCATTGCCTCCGCCCCGGAAATTCCGCTGGTCCCTTAGGGACAACACGAACTACATGGAGACCGGTTGTCTGGCCATCCTCGACTACGCCGCCAAGAACGCAAAGGAGATGCTGTGCGATTTCTACCGCAAGGGCTACAACTCCTGGCAAAAAGGGGTCAAGGGCAGTCCCTATGCCTTCGCCATCAGGGAGGATCAGGGCGACCGCCGGCGCGTGGCCGAGATGGTGAGACTGCTCATGACGCAGGGGATCGAAGTGTCGCGGGCGGCCGCGGCCTTCAAGGTCGAGGAAGGGGAGTTCGCCGCCGGGACCTATCTCGTAAAGCTAAACCAGCCCTACCGGAACTATGCGGTGGACCTGCTCATTCCCCAGTACTACCCGCCCGAAACCCCCTACGAGCCCTACGACGATGTTTCCTGGTCTCTGCCGATCCATTACGGCGTCGAGGCCGTCCGCGTCGACGACGCCAAGGTCAAGGACGTCCCGGCGGCGCTTCTCCAGGCGGGCTTCGAGCTCCAGGGGAAGGTGTCCGGAGCGGGCCCCGTCTACCTGCTTAAGGACACGGGTCAGGAGGCGCTCTTGGCGCTCCGCAGCCGCCTCGCGGCCTTCAAGGTCGAGATCGCCGAAAAGCCTTTCAGATCGGGAACGACGGATTATCAGGCCGGCTCGTGGGTCGTCTCGGATCAAAAAGGGCTGGCCGAGGCGCTCGCCCGGGCAGCGGCCGAGCTGGCCTTGGATTTCGAGAGCGCGGCCGCACTCCCGGACGTCGCGCGCCACGAGTCGAAGCTCCCGCGCCTCGCCGTCTGGCACACGTGGGCGGACACCGAGGCAACCGGCTGGATCCGCTACGTGCTCGATAGGGAGAAGATCCCGTACGCTTACATCCGGGACGACGACATCCGGGCCGGGCGCCTCCGGGAACGCTACGACGCCATCATCTTCCCCCACAACTACCTCGGCCTCCAAGACCAGATTCGGGGGATCGACAAGAAGTGGGGGCCGCTGCCTTACATCAAGACCAAGGAGTTCCCCAGCCTGGGAGTCCCCGACGCCTCAGGAGACATCACGGGCGGAATCGGCTGGGGCGGTATGGCCAACCTCGAGACGTATCTCGCCGACGGCGGGCTGCTCATCACGCTCGGCAACGGCTCGACCCTCCCCCTCGACGGCGGGCTCGTCCGCGATGTTTACCGCAAAGGGGGCGCCTTCTTTACGCCGGGCTCAGAGCTCCGCGTGAAATTCGTCCGGCCCGGCCATCCGCTGGCCTACGGTTATCCGGAAACGACATCGGCGTTCCGCACGATGCTCCCCGTCTATGACGCGGCCGTTTCGGCGCGGCGCGGCGTCGTCCTCCAGTGGGGTACGAAGCTCCGTGTTGAGGACCGTGAGGAGACCGGGCCCGAGGCCGCGAAGCCGAAGGACGCGAAGGACCAGGCCAAGAAAGAGGAGCCGAAGATGCTCGTCGCCGGAGCGCTGAAGGGCGAGGACGAGCTCGAGGGCCGCCCCGCGATCCTCGACCTACCGGTGGGCAAGGGCCGCGTCATCGCCTACAACTTCGAGCCCATCCACCGGGACCTCAACCGCTCGGATTTCCGGTTCCTGTGGAACGCGCTCCTCAACTGGAACGCGCTGCCGCCCGCGGAAAAGTAGGCGGTACGATCCCTCCTCCGCCGGCTTGGCGGAGGGCCGCCGACGCCTGGCCCGGCTCAGACGCCGAGCAGTTTCTTGATGGACTCGAGCCCCTCTCCGAGCGCGTCCTGCCCAGGGACGCTTCCCTGAGGGGTCAGCTTGTCGATGACCTGGGGCAGAATTTTCGAGAGGCCCGCGGAAACGTGCGACGGGTCGATCCCCAGGCTTTGAGCGATCTCCTGGATCTTCCCAGAGCCCATGACCTGCTGGAGCTGGTCAGGGGACACAGGCAGGTTCTTGCCGGTGCTGACCCAAGAGCCGACGACCTCGCCCAGGCCCTTCTGCTTGAAAGTCTCCAGCAACCCCTGCAAACCACCCGATTGCGGGTTGGAGAGCATGCCCACCACCGTGTCCAAAAGGGCGTTATGGTGTTCGGCCGACAAGGCGTTGCCCCCGCCGATCCCCTTCAGGATCCGATCGAGCAAACCCACGGTATCCTCCCTTCAACGACTTCCGACCCGTTGTCGGATGCTTTTCGCCGCGCTACTTGACGACGATGTAGTCCTTGATCTTGGCGAAAGTCTTTTCCTTGATCCCCCGGACCTTCATGATGTCTTCGATCTTGGCATAAGGCCGGCCGGCGATGATGGCCTGGGCTTTGACCGGGCCGACGCCGAGAAGGCTTTCGAGCTGGTCCTGGCTTGCGGTGTTGATGTTGATCGTCTGGCCGGGCTGGAGCTTAGGATGAGCGACGACCTCCTCCTCGCCAACGACCACCATGTCCTTGATGGCCGCGAATCTCGCGTCGCCGATGCCTTTGACGTTCTTCAGGTCATCGACGCTCTTGAACGGACGGGCGGCGATGATCCTGTCGGCCACGGCCGGACCCACGCCCGGCAACGCCTCAAGGGCGGCCTTGTCCGCTGTGTTGAGGTCGACGGGGCCGCCCACCGCCTGTTTTCCCCCTTCGGCAGCGGCGCGGGTCTTGGGTGAGGTCTGGCCTTCCGCCCGGTGGAGGGCCTTGGGGCCTTCCACGGTCACCAGGCCCTTAAGCTTGTCGAACTTCGCCTCGCCGATGCCCTTGACATTCTTCAGATCGTCGACGCTCTTGAACGGGCGGGCGGCGACGATGTTAGCCGCGGTGGCGGCGCCGACTCCCGGCAGGTTCTCGAGGGCCGCCTTGCTGGCCGTGTTGAGATTGACCAGGCCGGCAGCCGCGGCGGAAGCGGTCTCAGCGGCCCGGGACGTGGTTTTCGTCTTGGGCACAGGTGCGGTCTCGGCCGGTTGGGCCGTCGTCGTGGCTCTGGGGGCCCGGACCGTGACCAGGCCTTTGATCTCGTCATAAGTGGCCTGGCTGATGCCGCTGACGTTCTTCAAGTCGGCGACGGTCTTGAACGGCCGGGCGGCGATGATCTTCTGGGCTAGGGCCGGGCCGATGCCTTTGAGCGTTTCGAGCTCGGCCTGGGTGGCCGTGTTCAGGTTGACCTTCTTGGCGTTACTTTGCGGGGCGCTATGAAGGACCGCCGCGCTCGACACCATGAGGACTGCGGCAACGGCCAGGGTCAAAAAGAGACGCGCATGACGATTCATCATGGACCTCCATCCTTTCGATTCGACATCACAGCGTGCCGGCAAGGGCACGCCCCTCTATATCCATTTCTTTAGCTTTCCGATCAGGCCTCCGCATCCAGCGGGAGGCGCCTCGGTCCGGCTCAGTGTACGAAACGCTGATAGAGGAAGAGCAGGATAATGGCCCCGAGCAGGGACAGGATCAACCCCGCCGGGTGGAATTTCGCGCCTTCCTTGGGCTTCGAGATCAGGCGACCGATGAGGCCGCCGACGAAGGACCCCCCGATGCCGAGGAGCGTCGTGAGGATGAACCCCATGTGCTGGACGCCCGGCATGACGGCCCGAGCGATCAGGCCGACGACAAAGCCGACGATAATCGACCAGAGGATATGAAGCATTTTCTCTCCTTTTTGTTCCGGGAGGCTATTCGGCCCGGTTCCTGGGGGCCTTTCCTTTGTTGGTTAATTAAATAGCCCAGAACCGCCAGGATGTCAAGGGCTGCCACCGTGCCCCCGTGTGCTGAGTGGCGCGATGTCCCCCTTTTTTAGTCAGGCCGGGAAGCCCCGGCCTATTGACGGCCCGGCCGGCTCGTTGATAATATGAAAGGAAGGAGGTGTGACCATGAAAAGGATCCTCTCGGGCATCCTCGTCCTGGGCTTGTTCGTGGCCCTGCTCGTCATGGCCGCCCCGAAATCGTATCAGGTCACGGGAACGGTCAAGGCCATGACCGATACCGTCATTAGCGTCGCCAAACCCAACGGAGAAGTCTGGGACATCGGCCGGGACGCGAGCCTGACCGTCAACGGCGGGAAGCTGGCCGTCGGCGCCAAGGTCACCGTCTACTACAAGATGGTCGCGGTGAGCGCCGAGGTCAAGACGAAATAGCCGCCGAGCCTGGAAATCGCCCCGCGGAGTGCGGGGATCTTTCGGCGCCGGAGTGTGTTATAGTCTTATCACAGGACCGTTCCCTGAGGTCGCCGGGGAACGATGGGACACGGGGAACGGATCCGTGAGGAGGGCACGATGTCTGACGATCCCATCGGCAAGGTGACACATTACTTCGACCGTATCGGTGTCGCCGTCCTGCAGCTCACGGGGACGATACGCGTCGGAGACACCCTTCATTTCCACGGGCACTCGACGGATTTCAAGCAGAAGGTGGATTCCCTGCAGCTCGAGCACGTGAGCGTGCCTGAAGGGAATCCCGGCCAGGACGTGGCGCTGAAGGTCAGCCAAAAGGTCCATCCGAATGACCAAGTGATGAAGGTCACCGAATAGGGACGAAGTCGGAAGGCGGGCTCTAGGCGGCGGCAACGGCCGTCGAGAAGAACTCCCCTTGCCAACGCCGCTGCCATTGACGCGCCGCGAGGCGCGGGGCTTTTGATTGAGGATAGTCAGGGGGAAATTATTTCGTCTTCGTAGAGGGAGGGGGTCATGAACTGGAAACGCGTTTTTTTGGCCGGACTCGTGATCTATGTGGTGTTCCAGGGCCTGGGCTTCGTCATTGACAACGTCTTCCTGAAGAGCGCCTATGACGAGCTGAAGAGCCTGTGGCGGCCGGACATGATGCATCGGATGTGGGTGACGTATGTCGCGGGATTGCTGTTCGCCTTCCTGTTCACCTACATTTTTGTCAAAGGCCGCGAGGGGAAGGGCATTCAGGAGGGTGTGCGGTTCGGGATCATCATCTGGCTATTCGCTACCGTGCCGGTTTATGTCAACATGTGGGTCGTCTTCCCGATCCCGCACATGCTGATCCTCAGGTGGATGCTTTTCGGCCTGCTGTTGTCTCTGATCGGCGGGATCCTGGCGGCAGTCATTTATAAGCCGTCCGGCCCGGCCAAAGCTTAGACCGGGGGTTTCGGAAGGGGCAGGGTCCGCTGACCCTTTTCAATCCCTACGATCTTGGGGGGAATTCCCTGTCCTTCGAACGCAGATGATATTTTTCCCCAGGCTAGGCGGACTTTAGCGCCTGGCTGAGGTCGGCGATCAGTTCCTCGACGTCTTCGATGCCCACTGAGTAGCGGACGAGCCCTTCGGGGATGCCCATTGACTTTCGTTCCTCCGCGCTGCATTCGACATGGCTCGTCGTCGCCGGAGGGCCAACGACGGTCTCGACAGAACCCAAATTGGCGGCTCGTCGTGCGAAACGCAGCTTGGGCAAGACACGTTTGACGGACTCGAACCCTCCCTTGAGCATGAAGCTCAAAACCCCTCCATAACCACGCATCTGTCGGCGGGCGATATCGTGATGGGGGTGGGTCTCCAGGCCCGGGTAAAAGACGGCGGCAACGGCCGGATGGCCTTGCATCCAGCGGGCGATGCCCAGGGCGCTTTCGTTCTGCTGCCGGACGCGGAGATGGAGGGTTTTCATCCCCCGGATCAACAAGAACGCCGCCATCGGGTCGAGGGCGGCCCCGGTAATCTCACGGTAATGGTAGATGCGCTGGACCCGCTCGGCGTCGCCGCAGACGACACCGCCCAGGGCGTCGGCGTGGCCGCCCAGGAATTTGGTCGCGCTATGGATCACGAGGTCCGCGCCGAGGTCCAAAGGATTCTGATTGATGGGAGTGGCGAAGGTATTGTCGGCCACGACGATGGCGCCGGCCCGGTGCCCGGCCGCGGCCAGCCGGGAGATGTCCATGACCTTGAGGGTCGGATTGGTGGGGGATTCCAGATAGACAACCCTGCAACCCGAGGCAATGGCGGCCTCGATCTGTTCATGATCCGTTGTGTCGCACAGATCCACGTGGATGTTGAAGCGGGGCAAGAATTCCAGGAAGAGCTTGTTCGTACCTCCATACGTATCCTTGACCGAGACGATCCGGTCGCCTGGCGAAAGCAGGGTGAAGAGCGTATTGCTGATGGCCGCCATGCCGCTAGCAAAGCTCGTCGCCGCTTGGGCGTCTTCGAGAAGGCGGACCTTGGTCTCGAAAGCCTGGACGGTGGGATTCGTGTTCCGGGAATAGATGTGGCCCGGCCGGCGGCCGAGAGCGACTTCCAGCCAGGTGTCGACATCGGGATAGCCATAGGCGGCACTGTAGACCACCGGGACCTGGGTGGCCCCTTGCATCAGGGAATCCTCCTCGCCTCCCCACACGGATAGGGTCGCGGCTGACGTCTTTTTTGGCGATGGGCGATCGGGCACGGGTTTTCTCCTCACCTTGCTGAGTCCTCTATGACGGGATTGGGGCTTAATCAGCTCTTTTTTGCGCGACCGCGGAGACGAATTCCCTCACGAAAGCCCTGGCCCTGTCGAGGGCGTCCTCAGCCAGGGGACCCTTCATACCTTTGACTTCGCTGCGGAGCGTGTCCGGGTAAACGTTCAAGCCGATGGTTCGCGCTGCATTCTGCATGATCCCGGCGGCCCCAGGGTAGAGCCATTTCCTGCCCTTTTCCAGGTCCTCGAGCTTGGCCGGGAGAGGTCCGTACGTGTCAAAAATGGCGACGGGCTTTCTGGAAAAGCCCCGCTTTCCCAGACGCTTCAGGACGCGCAACGCTCTCCGGCTGACCTTGGCCATTCTCGTCGGCGCGCCGATGAGGACGAGGTCCACGTCCTCGGAACCCGGGAGCTTCCGGCGAAGGTCCTGAACGACGGATCCGTGGCCGAGCGCGGTCAGTTCGGCGGCCAGGGCCTCCGCGACCTTTTTCGTATTGCCGTAGTGACTTCTGAACAGGATCAGGGCTTTCAATTTCTGACCTCCTTCAAGAGCGCTCCCACACCCGCAGGCCCTGCCGGCTCAGGTAGATGGGGATCGTCCGGAACGACGGGCTGGCCGCCTCGATGGCCTTCAGCATGGCCCGCTTCTCGTACGAGCGGCTGCCGCAGAGGAGGGTCAACGAGCCGCCCTCGCCGCCGGCGCCATTGACCTTCCAGCCGAGCGCGCCGTAGGCCTTGGCGATCTCGATGACCTTCTCGGCGTCCGCGCTGACGAGCTTCGGGTGGAGCCGGCGCTGGGCCTCAGTGTTTTCGGTCATGGCCTTGCTCAAGGCCTCGAAGTCGCCGGCGAAGAGGGCATCGCGCGAACGGGGTGCCGTCCGGCGCAGGGCCTCGAGCTTCGCGCAATCCGGCCCAGCGTTCTCGAGCTCGCGGATGACCATCTCGTGGATCTCCGAGGAGCTGTGCGATTTTCCCAAGTAGATCAGGGCCAACCGGCGCTCGAGCTCCCACCAGACCGTATTGGGCACGACGATGGGGGAGACCGAGGCGTGCGGGTAGTGGAACATCTCGATGTAGTTGATCCCCCCGTAGGCCGAACAGAGCTGGTCCTGGATGCCGCACTGCTGCTTGAGGATCTCGGTCTCGATGCGCTGGGCCGCCGCGGCGACTTCGTGGGGGGTCAGGCGGCCGGGCGTGAGACCGTCGAGGGCGCCGATGAGAGCGACGGTCACCGCGGCCGATGTCCCGGTCGATCCGCCGGCCGGGGCTTCGGAGAAGATCGTCACCTCGAAAGCCAGGTCGCGGGGGATGTTCATGAACTCGATGGCCGCCTCGAGGAGCGGGTGCCGGTCCCAGGCCTTCCGCTCGCGCCTCAGGGCGTAGCGTTCGCCGAAATTCTCGGCGTGGATGACGATGCGGTCCTTTCGGCTGCGGACCGGGAAGACCTCGATCTGGACCTCGGCGTAAGGGTAGACGGCGATGTTGAAGATCCGGCCGTAGCCCGCGAACCAAGTGTCGGTCCAGCCGCCGTTGTCGCAGATGCGGATGGGCGCGACGCTGTTGATGACGCGCAGGGGCCGGGGCTTATTGGGGGTCATGAGTGATCTCGGTCCGCAGGAACGACTATACTTGCGCTCGGCTCCGGGTGTCAAGAAAGCGGGGGTCGCACTGATGATGGGGAGTGGCGGGTAGGTGTCACTTATCGATCTGGACTGGCGTATTGCTGTTCTTATTCGTCCCGTTCCCGAGCTGGCCGTCCTGGTTCAATCCCCACGCCCAGAGCGTGCCGTCCTTCTTGATCGCGACGGTGTGCCGCGTGCCCGCTGCTGCTGACAGCCACTCGGTGTCCTTACCGATCAGGATTGGCGTATAGCTGTCCGTGTTTGTCCCGGTCCCGAGCTCGCCGGAGGAGTCATGTCCCCAGGCCCAGAGCGTGCCGTCCTTATTGATCGCTACAGTGTGCTCCCAGCCTGCCGATACTGACCGCCATTTGGCGCTCGTTCCGATCTGGACCGGGGTATTGCTGTTCTTGTTTGTCCCATCCCCGAGCTGGCCGAAGAAGTTATGTCCCCAGGCCCAGAGCGAACCGTCCTTCTTTATCGCCACGGAATACCAGCCTGCCGCCACGGACAGCCAATTGGTGTCCGTGCCAATTTGGACATGGGTATAGCTGCTCTTGTTTGTCCCGTTCCCGAGCTCGCCGGCACGGTTCGCTCCCCAAGCCCAGAGCGTGCCGTTCTTCTTGATCGCTACAGTGTGGTCCGCGCCTGCTGCTGCCGACCACCAGTCGGTGTCTGTCCCGACCTGGATGGGCCTGTGGCTTTCCTGGGTTGTCCCATTCCCGAGCTGGCCGATGTCGTTCCATCCCCAGGCCCAGAGGGTGCCGTCCTTCTTGATCGCCACGGTGTGGAGGCGGCCTGCCGATACGAACCGCCATCTGGCGTCCGTCCCGATCTGGACCGGCGTATTGCTGTTCTTGTTTGTTCCGTCTCCGAGCTGACCGAACGAGTTCCATCCCCAGGCCCAGAGGGTGCCGTCCTTCTTGATCGCCACGGTGTGGGATTGGCCTGCCGATGCGGACCGCCATTTGGCATCAGTGCCGACTTGGACCGGCGTATTGCTGTCAATGTTCGTCCCATTCCCGAGTTGGCCGAACGAGTTCCATCCCCAGGCCCAGAGGGTGCCGTCCTTCCTGATCGCTACCGTATGGGCATCCCCGGCGGCTAATAATGACGAGGTCGGGATCGCTTCCTCCCGGCCTCCGCAGGATGTCATGGCGAGAGATAAAGTCGTGAGCACCCATATGGCGAGTTTTAGGTATCTATCTTGTATCATGATCGGTCTTTCCCCGAAAGATACAGGAATTTGATTTTCGATCGGGTCGGCCGAAGCCAGATCTTTTCTACAATTCCGCCCCTGAGCGATTGCGAGATGATGATAAATCGAGATAAAGAAGATGTCAAAGGGGAGTGGCGGGAAGGTGTGGGAGTCGAACCCACCCGGGACGTTTATAGCCCCATACCGGATTTGAAGTCCAGCTGACGGAAGTCCTAATTGTTGCGCTTAGAATAAGTTACAGGTTGGGCGGCGGCGATTCTTTCGCCCGACCTTTCGTGTTGGGCTGGCTTTTCGGCCATCATCTCGACCCCGCGCAGCATATCGCCATCAGTCGGGTGACAATACCGGTTGTAGGTCAGAGCGATCGTCGAATGGCCCAGGATCTTCGACAGGATGACCACGTTCCCGCCAGCCGCGATAAACCGCGAAGCAAATGTGTGGCGGAGGTCATGGAAGTGAAGCCCCGTGATCCCCGGATCCTTCTTGTCCTTCGGATCCTTCTTGGCCCGCGCGCATGCCCCATAGAAGCCCTCGTGGATCGTCTTAAGGGCCTCCCCGTTACTATTGCCGAAGACGAATCCGGACCTGGATGCGAACGGCTTGAGTATGTCAAATACCGCCGGGCTCATCGGGACCCGGCGTTCTTTTTTCGACTTGCTGTTTTCGGCCGGGACCGTGATCATTCTCGTCGTGAAGTTTATGTGCTCGCGGCGGAGCTTCAGGAGTTCGCCCCGTCTCATGCCCGTGGCGAGTGCCAGGACAATTAGCGGACGGAGGTGAGGGGAGGCGGCTGCAAGAAGCCTGGCCTCCTCGTCCACGGACAACGTTCGTTCGCGAGTATTCTTCTCGCGGGCCAGGACGATCTTATTGAGCGGGAATGACACGAGCTTTCCCCAATCGACGGCAAGGCGGAGCATCGTCTTGAGACATGCGAGTTCGAGGTCCACCGTCGTGGACGAGACCGCTTCCCGGCGGGCGAGCCTATATTTCTCGATGAGAAGGAGCGAGACCTGCGAGAGCCGGCGGTGCCCGACGAATTGCTTGAGATGGGCGATGCTGAGCTCATCCCGCTGCCAGGACCGTTTTTTCGGCTTCGCGTATATCTCCAGGTACTCCCGGGTGTAGTCTTCGAAGAATGGGTCCTCGACGTCGACCACGCCCCCTTCCGGACCCTTGAGGATTTCCACCCGGGCTCGGGCCATCGCGTCTCGAGCGTCTTCTTTGGTCCTTCCCCCGAGCCGGATATACCGCTTCCCATCCAGGGTGAAGTCGAAGAACCAGCGGTCTCCGACTTGCTTCAGGTTGCGCTCACGCTTCGCTTTCATGTTCCCTACTCATATAAACCTAAGGGATCATCCAGCTCCCTGAGAATTTTGCCGTTTCCCAAACGTTATTTAGGTTGAGGCGTTGATTCGCCTTCACGGGCGACCCGCATCATTCGGAGAGCCCCCGCCGGGCCTCCTGGACCATTGCCCCGATTTCGTCCAGTGCCTTCCTGACCTTGGCAGGATCGACCCGAGAGGGCCCCTGATCTATCCACTGGGCCGTTTCGATCGCCCGGACGGCAAGGGCGTTCAACGCCGTCCGCGCCTTCTTACTGATTCCGCTTTTCCCGAACTCCCTTGACATATTAATGCTCATATATATTCCCCTCGGCCCCAAGGCCTATCTTAGCCATCATTCTCCCTCGGTTTGACTTTGATGATCGGCGACGATCTCGGAGCCTGCCCCGGGGAGATAGCTGACGACACCTGCTTCGGGGCCCAGAATAAAAGACGACATCGATCCCCGCAAAAGACCCTCGGTCCGTTCACCGAAACGAAGTATACTTGGCCTGTAAGGCATCAGCGCTCGAGGTTTTCCTTGTGTGTGTAATGCTGTCCCAGGCCGTGCCTGGGGCTTGTTCTGGGCTCTTCCGCCATTCATGCTGTCCACCTATTGAGGGAATTGCTCCGCCGATCCATCGGTAGACGTCCCTTCCCTCTTCTTGAGCTTCTCGCTCTTAGCGATATAACTGAAGCATAAGGAGGGCGGCGCGGTGGATTTGCTTTGCAGCCTTCGGGTGCTGTTAGTGAAGAGAATAAGTCGTATCCAGCCCATCCCCTTATACCCTTCTCTACTGTTCAACAAGGGGATAAACTCCTTGAAGGGTAGAGAAGAGTAGAGAAGAGGATAATTTTTATATAGTCTACTCTTCGACATTACCCCCTCCCTGCTCTTTGATGGGCGTCCCAATGTTCTGGTAGCCAGAGCACCCATTTTTCTTCGTTGGGGTCCGTCCCGAATTTCCCGCCGAGTTTCTCCGCGTGGATGCCGCGTTTTCGTCTGGCATATTTGTAGGACCCCTCGCTAATGCCAATTGACTCGGCCAGGGCCCAGATTTCATCGGCTGGCCGGGGGCCGTTCTTGAGTTCGTTATTGAACAGCCGGATAGCCTTAACGGTCATGGATTCCGTCAATTTATCGGGGTTGAAGATGGCTTCGATATCGATGTCGACTTCCTCGGCTTCGAACTCGACCCGGCCGGCCCGGAGGGAGAGACCGGGTGAGGCTTCGTCTTGGACGATGGTATCGACGATGTTGAAGACCAGGGTTTTCCAGGTGACGTAGATGTTGGATTTGAGGGTGGACAGGAAGCGGCGTTTCCCATCGGGGTCCTCCTTGTCCTTGGCGACCCCCAAAGCAACCCGGGAGGCGTCGATCCATTGGTGCGAACCGGCTGCTTTGGCGGCGGCTGAGGAGGCCACGCCTTTCGCGACGTGGCTGACGCCGAGGATGGCTATTTTCTTTCGTTCGGCGAAATCGGAAAGAGTGTCAAGAAGCTGGCGGACCGGCTTAGCCCGGCCATCGTCTATCTTCTCGTTAATATGGCTAATGAGCGGGTCGATGATGATTATGCGGACATCTCCGATGTCCTCCATGCTCTTAGACAAGGCGGGCAGGTGCTGCCCGATGTCGAGGATCTGCAGCTCGCCCGGTCCGTTGTCCAGGGAGACAAGAACGTTTCGGACGTAGAAGATCCTGGCCAGGTCTCCTCGGCAAGCAATAGCCCGGGGCCGAGAGACCTCTTCGGGTTGGTTCTCCGTGGTGATGTAGATAGTCGAGCCGGCCGGGACAAGGGCTCTCGTCGCGCCGGGCAGCGGTTCGCCGCGGGACACCCGGCAGGCCACTTCCGTGAGGAATGTGGATTTGCCGGCCCCGCCGCCGCCGACGATCAGTGTGAACATCCCCATGGGGATTCGATCCTGGATAAGATAAAAGGTTTCTCTGCTCGAGACGCTGCTGAGGGGTCGAGTTACGAGCTTGACGATTCTTTCCCGGATCGCGGGAGCATTAGGTACGGCCGGGCGGGCAGGCGGAGCGGGTGACTCGTGAATACCCTCCCGCTCCCGGATTAATCGGATTGCGTCACCGACGGAGAGCCCCCTGACCTGGACGTAATAGTCGATGATCGTGCCGGAGAAGCCCGCCTGGCCCTGGTTATGCCAATCGAACCAGTACCAATGACCATCGGTGTGGCGCTTTACCTCGAAACTTGGGTCTTTTTCGGCGTGGACAGGACAGGGGCAGGTGCCCCTACCGTTGAACGTCAGACCCTCGAACCGAGTCAGGTGCTGCCGGAGGTCGAGTTCCTTGAGGTTGGCCAGGGAAGGGTCCGGCGTGGCGTCGTAGGGGGGAAGCGGCGTGGCTCTGACAGCCGGGTTTGTCAACTGGTCAATCAACTCCTGTGGTGCACGGTTTAAGTGTAGGTCCATCACTCGCCTTCGCAAAGCCATTCATAAACGCCCCGGGGGGTCATGCTAGGCGGCGCAACCACATAGCCGCCGTCGTTTCTTATGTCCACACCAGGAAGGATTCCGGTGCAGGTCTTGAGATCGGGTTCGTAAGGGAAATAATAATGTCGCCCACCCCGCGGAGTCCTCGCGATGGGGCAAAGGAAAGAATCCGGGAGTCTCTCCTCGATTTTTGCGACGGCCTCCTCCGAATCAAAGTCGATAACGGTGATGCCGCTTATCTTCCCCGTTACGATGCCAATATTGGCGCCAGGCCAGGTCGTCCACCATTCGAGGAGCTCCGCCTCAGTTGCCCGGCGGTCCTGGAACTCCTTCCACTGGATGAGAGGCCGCTTGTCGTCGCCGACAGGGATGACGGAGAGGTTCCTCCGGCAGTAGTCCAGCACAGCCTTGAACCGCTCGCTTTGCTTGACGGCGTTTGTTGCTTGGCCTATCATCAGGTTCTCCTCGAGGTTTTTGGAGGGCCGCCCGTGGCCAAACGAACGGCCCTCCCTTGTGTCATCTCAACCCAGCTGGAAGGTCGTCGTCCGATCCGTCGATGGCGGGGGGTTCCGCCACAGCCTCGTCGAGCCTGTAGATTCCGAGGACCTCATTGATGCGGCGGTCATCTTTGGCGCCCTTCGCCGTCCGCTGTCCGATCGTCATCGTGACCTTCTGGCCGATGTAAGGCCCCTTGGGCGGCTGAACGTTCCCAGAGGGGAGCCGGCGACCGCCGACGGCCAGAAGGAACTCGCCAAATTTCGGCGACCTTTCGGTGAAGCACCACGTAAAGTTGAAATGCTCGCCCCTCGCGCTCGTCAGGTCGAACGCGAGTTGGAGATAACTCCGGGACGCGTCAAAGGTGCTGGCCTTTTCCTGAATCTCGCCCGTTACCTCAGCAGCATAGTTGCCCATCGGCACGAGGCTTGTCTGAAAAGTAGGTAATTCTTTCAAATTGAGTCTCCTATAGTAAGGTTGGATTTTGGTGAACCCGCAAGAAGTTCCCATTTTGGTATCATCGCCGCCTCCGGTCTAGCGGCTCCGCGACGGCCGGGATCTCACGTTCCTCGAGCATCTGATCGAGTGCCGGGCGGTCGATCCGAACCTGCCCCCGGCCGCCGCGCAGACTCGGGATTCGCGTGTGGGGGATCAGGCGCCTCCGGCAGAGTTGATAGACACTTTTAGGATGTAGAGAGTAAATTACCGCCGCCTCACGGACGGAAATCCAGCGGCGCTCGGTTTGACTCATCAGCCCTCCGCCCCTTCGTCCTCGCTGAAAAGGACCTTCTCTGGAATGCGGAGAGCCTCGGCGATGCGTCGCCGAAGTTCAGGTCCTGGCTTAACGAAACCAGTCTCAACCCTCGAGAGCGTCGTGCGGTCGATTCCCAGGCGCGCAGCGAACTCGCTTTGTGACCATCCCCGGATCAACCGCATGATGCGAAGCATTGACATTTCCATGAATGAGCCATAACGATTATACGGCTGTTTTCACATAATGCAAGACGTAATGTGCTGATTCTAATTAAAATAGGGGAATTTAAAAACGCTTATTATTTTCCCCGTTTGACAGGGAGAGGCTGCCCTCCTCGGTTAGGTTTGAGGAAAGGCGGAGACCATCAGCCCTCGATGGGCGTCATGCGGTCGATATAAGTTTGAATCAGCTTCACGGCTTTTTTTATCGCATCGGTGTTCTTCACCTTCTGGCGATCCGGCGCGGCAGCATTCCATTTTTGCATGATGTTGCCGAAACTCATCTTCCCGTACTCCGCCGGCTTATTCTTTAGATCCCAGAAGCAAATATCTCGTTCGAAGTTCTTTTTTGCCCGTTCGGAAAAGCCCCAGATCTCGTCCTTCAATTTATCGATTCTGGGCCAGAAGACTTGGATGTCTTCAAAGCGTAGCGACGGGACGATCTTTAAATACATGAATGATTGCTCTTCTTGAACCTCATGGGGCCACCGAGCTGCCCTATGTTCGAACAGACCGGGGGCTCCCAAGAGAAGCGAGCGAGTTTCTTCTGATGGCTTCCGATAATAAAGAGCGGACTCCGCGATCCACGCCCAGCTATCAAGCGTACCCAGCTTCCCATCCCAGGAATCGGCAACCCCCCATCGATAGCAAAAATCCTGCCAGCCCTTGTCGGGGTCTTCGAAATCGTAATAGACTCCCTCTTGGCCTTTCTTGCGGAGCCGTTCAATTAATAAGCGATGCGCCTCCTGACGTTCGCTCAAGAATTGCTTGTTTCTTCTGAGAAGTTCGGCACGACGGCAACGGTCGAGTGTATCGTACCGTCCTGGGGCCTTATACGTTTTGCCATCGGTGGCGACGATCTCAATATCCGAAAGGGCATTCTCGATCCGCTTCCTGATGCGGACGGTGGTTTCTTGGTCTCGCATGTCTGCCTCCCTTAGCAGAATTCCCTTTGGAAACGCTCGGGCCAGGCGGTAGGGACTCCCGCTTTTCGCTGATCAGGCTAGGTCCGCTCAGCCCGAGCGTCGCCACCTTAAATCAACCAAGGGGTTCCAAGCGTTCAACCGCCATGGACCACCCCTGCGGGGCGTGTGACTCGACTACTGGTTTTTCATTATCGGTTCGATTAACTCGCCGATTTGCGTCTTGATAGCATCCAGTCTCCTCTTGTTCTGGCCAACGCCATCGTCCTTGACTTTCAGGTAGAACGGGTCAGTGGGCGACAGGCTCAAATCGTCTGTGCCGACGCATCTCATCATGGGCGCGTAGGGGTAGCCCTTCTTTTGTCAAGGGTCATCTAATATTTCCCCCCCTCCGATCACCAGGATATGCAGATGTGGGTGGAAGTTGATCCGGTCGCCGAAGGTCTGGATGGCGACGATGGGTGTCTTGACGGCCGACCGGCAGAGGTTCCCGAGGAGCCTCCGGCTGAACTTGAAGAAAATCCTCAGGGCCTTGGGGATGGTGAAGACGACCTGACGGTGAGGGACTTCGAGGAGGAGCGTCTTAGCCATCCAATCTCCGCCTCTCGGACATAGAGCTATAGCTTCCACGTCTCCGCACCCAGAGGCAACTCGTTCAGCTCCGCCCTGGCCTCGCGCCATGTCGGGTAGTGCTTGCTCATCAAATAAAGAAACTGCTGGCTATGGGTCGGCTCGATCAGGTGAAGCATCTCGTGGACCACCACGTACTCAAGCAGATCCTTGGGCTTCTTCACGAGTTCGGTGTTCAGCCGAATGTTCCGCGCGCGGTGGTTGCAGCCACCCCACTTGGTCTTCATGCGCTGGAGGAAATAGCCGGCCACCTCCATGCCCAGCTTCGGCTCCCACCTGCGGATCAACTCGGGCACTGCGGCGTGCAGAAGGGACTTGTGCCATTCGTGCATGACGGCCGCACGCTTTGCTCTGCTGCTGCTGGGTCGCACGGTGAGCGTGATGCTGTGGTGACTGAGGCGAACGGACGGCTTCGCCTCTTCTTCCCTCACGGAGAGAAGATATCGCCTACCCCAGAGGTAATGGCTCTCACGCTCGACGAACTGACGTGGTGTCTCCCGTGCTTGCCCCCGCAGCTTCGCCTGCTGATCACGGATCCACCCGAGCTTCAATGCCGCATAGGCGCGGACGACCTCAGGGCGCGTCCCCTTCGGGGCAACAAGGGTGATGCGTCCGCTCGGCGGGTGCACCGACAGGTGGACATGCTTGATGTCCTTGCGCCTCACAGCGATGGCGATGTCACCGAGCTGGATCGTCTCTGTCATAAGTAACCCGGCTGATTCTTAACAAGTTCGAAGAGCGCCAGGGTTGCCTCGCGATTCCGGTTGAGCAGTGGAAACAGGGCGTTCAGCACCTGCGCTTCGCGTGCCTGATCTCCCTTCCACCCTGCCGGAGCCCGCTCGCGCATGACACGGTCGATCTCGAGCGCCAGGCTGAGGCGCTCATCCTCATGTTCCGGCGATGACTCCGCTACTCTGCTAGTCCTTGCAGCGCGCCCCGCCGCGAGGATCCGCGGCAGGTTGTTGTAGATCACAGTCGCCTCCCGCTTGCCGTGCAGCGCCGCAGGCACGCCCTCGTCGGGTTGTTTCGCGGCCAGCCGCTTCACTAGCGACTCGGCCTTACGTAGAAATTCCTCATATGCTGCAGCATCCGCCCGGCTCTGCTTGATGAGGTCGTCGAGCAGCTTCGACATCTGCTCGTAGAACCTTGGGTCGGTGAGCTGCTCGCGGATGATGGTCTTGCGGACGTTATTGATGATCCCCTCGGCGATAGCATTCCTCGACAGCCTTCCCTTTTCATTGAGCTTCCTGGCGATGGCGTCATGGATGCCAGTCTCGATGATGAGTTCCGTCAGTGACATCTCGCCCAGTTCGCCCAAGTCAGCCGCCGGCTCGGCCTGGACATAGGTGTTGAGGAGGTGGCGCATGTCCGCTTCGTAGGGCTTGATGTCGAGCTCCTCGCCCGAGTGCTTCTTGATAGCGGAACGAATCTCGCTATAGAACTCAACGTCCTTCTGCATCGCGGTGGCTTCGGCGTCGGAATACCCGGCTTCCGTGAGGTCCTGCGCGATGGCGGCGAAGGCCCGCACGAAGACCGCCGCGGCCTTGTAGAACGACACCCGCAGCGCCTCGGTCTCGTTCAGCGCGTTCGGGTTGGCGGCGTTGCCGCAGAAGTAGTGAAGGAACTGCTCTACTTCACGCGGAAGGGCGACCGGTTCGCACAGGTAACGCAGCGCCTCGCGAGCCTCGTCGAGCTTCTTCTTGCCCTCGTCCAGCCAGTCCTTGAGGTGGACGTTGTTGTCGCCCCCATTGCCTGGATCGGTGTCCAACTCGTCGGAGTTGTAGACAGCGATTGCTTCCTGCACCTCGCCGAACAGCTCCTTGAAGTCGACGATGTGGCCGTAGTCCTTGTCGTCGCCGTCGAGCCGGTTGGTCCGGCAGATGGCCTGGAACAGGTCATGGTCGTGCCGTTCGTCATCAAGGTAGATGTACGTGCAGCTTGGCGCATCGAAGCCGGTCAGCAGCTTACTCACGACGATCAGCAGCTTCATGTTCGCCGGCTCCTGGATGAAGCGACGCTTGGCTTCGTCCTCGTACCGCTTGGTGGTCTGGCCGTAGCTCAGGACGTGCTGGGTGTAGGTGTCGAACTTATAGCGCTCGTCGCTGTTCGGGGGCTCGCGGGATATCGCGTTGTGGTTCGGCTCATAAGAGGTGATGATCCCGCAGTACGGTCCGAACGGCGTATTTTGCAGCAGCCGGTAGTAATGGCAGGCGTCGTAGATCGAGGCGGCGATAAGGATCGCCGTACCCCGGTTGTTGTTCAGCCGCGGCTTGAGGCTGAAGTCCTCGATAATGTCGGCGATGATGCGCTGCTTCCGCTCGCCCGCGCTCATCAGCTCCTCCATTGTCGCCCACCGCTTGCGCAGCACGGCCTTCTGGAAGTTGTTCAGGCCCTTGGTCTTCTGCTCGAACCACTTGTCGATGGCGGCTTGCGAGGTGAGCCGCTGCGGCACGTCGCGAGCTTCGTACTTGAGATCGAGAATAACGCGGTCGGCCACGCCCTCGTGGAACTTGTAGGTGTGGATGTAGGTGCCGAAGACGTCCCGCGTCATCAGCTTATCACGGCGCAATAGCGGCGTGCCCGTGAAGCCGACGAAGATAGCTCCCTCCAGCCAGCGCTTCATCTGCTTGTTCATGTCGCCGCCCTGTGTGCGGTGGCACTCGTCCACGAACACGTGGAACCGGCCCTGCACGGGTGGGGGCGGACCTTTCAGGTCGGCCACGTCGAACTTGTGGATGAGCGCGCATATCAGGCGCGGCGTGGCTGCTCCGAGCTTCTCCACGAACTCCGCCCGCGACGTGATGCGCGGGGAGGGCGACTCGGGCCCGATGACCCCGGCGTTCTTCATCACCCCCTCGATCTGCTTGTCGAGCTCGTCGCGGTCGGTAACGACGAGGATGCGGGCGCCGGGGTCGTGCTCGAGCAGCCACTTGGCAATCAGCACCATCACAATGCTCTTGCCGCTGCCCTGGGTGTGCCAGATGACGCCGCCCTCGCGTTTGGCGATGCGTTCCTGCGCGGCCCTCACGCCGAAGAACTGATGCGGTCGCGGCACTTTCTTCTGGCCGGCGTCGAAGATGATGAAGTTGCGGATTAGGTCGAGCAGCCGCGCCTTATTGCACAGCTGGGCGAGCGGCCGGTCGAGCAGCGCTCCAGCGGCAGGTGCCGCGCCGCCCGCGGCCTCGTCCTTCCACGCCACGAAGAACTGCTCCGGCGTGCCGGTGGTGCCATAGCGCAGCCCCTGAGAATCGCTACCCGCCAGCAGGAACTGCACGGTGCTGAAGAAGTCCTTGTTGAAGATCTCTTCCTGGTTGGTGATGAGCTGGCGCACACCGTCGGCCAACTCTACCGAGCTGCGTTTGAGTTCGATCACCGCGATGGCGAGGCCGTTGAGATAGAGCACGATGTCCGGCCGGCGCTCGTAGCCGCCGATCAGCGTCACCTCCTCGGCCAGCGCGAAGTCGTTCTTCTCCGGGTGCTCCCAGTCGATCAGGTGCACCGTTTCATGCGCCCGGCCAGCCGCGATTTGAACCGGCACGCCGTAGCGTAGGAGCTGGTAGGTGCGTAGGTTCGCCTGGTAGAGCGTGATGCCCGTCGAGTCGGCGGCGGTCTCTAGTTTTTGGAGGGCGGCAGAGATATGGGCGGCAGAGTAACCGCGGTCGATGAGGTTTCCGCGGAGGATGTCCGTCTCGGTGGCGCGGTTGTTCTCCCGCTGGTGCCAGTCGCCGAGGTAGCGGTAGCCGAGGTTATCGGCCTGCGAGGGATCGGTGAAGAGGGCGATGACTCGGTTCTGCGTCTTGCGCTCAGAGCGGGGTTGCTCAGGCATGGGTCTTTCCTGCAGGATCGAGCCGCGTCTTGCCGGTGAGCAGCTCCTGCATCATCGCCTGCTTGAGATCGCGGGTTTTGTCGCGGCGCTCCCCCAATGCCGACAGTTCGGCGTCCATGCCGGAGAGCACGGTGGCGATGGCGGCTTGTTCGGCGGGTTTGGGGACAGTGACTTCCTGCTCCTCGACACTTTTACGGCCCAAACCTAATTGTGCCGATCCAATGACCTTCCTCCGCAGTTCTGAGTTGGTCCGATGAGAGTTGATCATGTAGGCCAAGAACCTGGGATCACCATCGCGAGCGCGCAGCCGATACACATGATCTCCCAGGACATAAAGTCCGTTGGTATCGACATAACCAACCTTACCGATAATCTTCCCTCCACCGATGTCATCTTTGGGCATCACGAGGTCTCCTTCCTCGAGGAAGTCCCCGCGATAGTTAGTCCGTTTCGAAACAACGAGCTTGCCCTCCGTCGAGACGGACCCCATGTCACAAATCCAGTAGTCTCCCTCGTCCGCGATGAAGGCTGTTTTTGATCTGCCTGACGACAAGTCAAAGAGCTTTCCCAGAGTCTTCGCCTCCCACTCACCGTGGAAGCCGGGGAGGCGGGTCTGGCCGGTCAGGAGTTGCTGCATAGCGGCCTGTTTGATGTCGCGCTTCTTGGCGATGAGGCGGTCCAGTCCGCCCAGCAGCGCATCCACATCACTCAATGCGGCCGCGATGGCGCGCTGTTCCGCTTTGCTTGGCGGCAGGGGAATCGCGAACTTGCGAATCCTCGTCAGCGCGAGCTTGGGCTGAGCGCCTACCGTTCGAATTGCGTCGATGGTGCCCTGAATGAGCGGTGACATCAGAACATACAGGAGGAAATCCTGCGAGCACGAGATGTCGGTGATGCGGTCGGCGTTCTCCGTTAGATTCGCGCCGTCAAGTTCGGCGGGAATCTTGCCGACGATACCGAGCGTGCCCGCGACAGAAATGAAAATGTCATCTCGAAAGATCCGATATCTCTTGATGGCCAGAAACACGCTCTCCGGTACGAACTTGATGTCAGAAAGAGAGACCGTTCCAGGCCTCATGTCGGTGACGCGGATGTATGGGTGTGGCGTCGGATGATCGACCAGAGAACTGCCAAGGGGCAGTCTCTTGCCACTTGTAACGAAGCCAACTTGGTCGATGGTCCTGACGTCCCACTCATCCGGGATGACTCCCACCTCCGTCTTCTTGTATCCGGGCCTCACTTCCATGACGCCCCCATCATCTTGAGGTGCTCCTCGACTCGGGCGGAAAGTGTCTCTACTTCGTCGTTGAGCTTCGGCAACGGCGTGGCATATCGTTCGGCCAATTGACGGATGCGGCCGGTGAGGGTCTGCGACATACGGACCAACTCGCCCTGTACAGCGACAGACAGCCGCGCCATCCACTTGTCGTCCACCACCAGCGTCTTGATCTCGGCCTCGGTGAGCTTGGGGTACTTGGCATCAATCTTCTTGTCGAGGTCATCTTGGGCAGCCTTGCGCTTGGCCTTGGCCTCCGTCTGCTGCTCCAGCAGGTCAGCGTACGCCTCGAGCGCCGCCCGCTCGTCCGCGTAGAGGGGGTCGCCGCCGATTTCTTTCAGCCGCGCTTTCACGGCCTTCGCGGCAATCTTCTGCTTGTCGCCCTCGCCCTCGATAACCTCGGATAGCAGCCCTTCCTCGCCGCTGTTCTCCTCGCGCATCTCGTCGAGTTGTTGCTCGAGCATGGCGAGCTGGTCGTCGAGCGCCTCGATGGCATCGCGTTCGGCGGCGAAGTAGCGGGCAACGAGAATCGGCGCGGGGACGAGGTCTGACTTGAAGCGCCGCTTGCCTTTCAGGTAATCGTGCGGCTCCGGCCAGGTGAACTTGTTGTTCTTGTCCTTGACCTGAACGATCTCACGCGGCTGCACGCCCTTCACCCAGCCGTCGGCGGCGATCAGGTAGGCGTCGTCCTGCATGGTCTCGGCCCAGTGGTCCATGAGGTGCTGGTAGACGTCGTAGGCATCGAGCAGCGAGGCCTGGCGGAATGCGGCCAGGAGATCCTCGGCGATGGTCTCGATGAGGGCCTTTGGGTGGCCGTCCTTGCCGAAGCCGGTGAGGCGCGGCGTCGTGGCCTTGCGCCAGTCGGCGAAGAGTTTCGTCGCCTCTTGCTGAAAGGCTGAGAACTCGCCGTGGCCGAGGATGGTTGGCTTCACGTCGGTGAGCGCCGGCTTCAGACGCGCGTAGCCGGGGCGGCCCGCGGACTCGAATAGCACGTGCCGAACGCTGGGGAGCACCTTCCAGTACGCGCCGAGCGCGTCCAGATCGCGCTCCGGGATGCCGCCGCGTAGGTGGCCGTCGATGTCCTGAAGGTCCGCGGGCTCAGTGCTGTCGATATAGCGCGGCAGATTGAGATTGAAGTCGTTCTTCGGGTCGGCGATCTCAGTAAGCGGCACCATGCGGGCATAGCGAGGAACGTCGGTCTCCCTGGTAAAGGTGTCGACGATCTTGTGGATGTCCTGCTCGCGCAGCCGATTCTTGGGTCCGTCCTTCCTGAACCCCTTGGAGGCGTCGATCATTAACAGGCCCTTGCGGCCGGCGGCGTTCTCCTTGTCGAGCACCACGATGCAGGCGGGGATGCCGGTGCCGTAGAAGAGGTTGGCGGGCAACCCGATGATGCCCTTGAGATAGCCGGAGCGAACGAGCTGCTGTCGGATCGTGGCCTCGGCATCGCCGCGGAAGAGAACACCGTGGGGCAGGATGCAGGCGGCCTTGCCCGCACCCTTCGTCGAGCGGATGATATGGAGCAGGTAGGCGTAGTCGCCCTTCTTAGTGGGCGGCACGCCCCAGGCAAAGCGCTGGAAGGGGTCCTTCAAAGGAGTGAGACCGGTCGTCCAGGTCTTATCGGAAAACGGCGGATTAGCGACGACATAATCGTAGGTGCGGAGCTGCTCGCCGTCCTTGAATTTAGGCGCGGCCAGCGTGTTGCCGGACACAATGCTCGCCGTGGGGAAGTCGTGCAGGATCATATTCATGCGGGCCAAGCCCGCCGTGGTCACGTCCTTCTCCTGTCCTTCGAGTGTGATGTGCTTGCCAGCCTCAGCGGCCACCTTGAGGAGCAGTGAGCCTGAGCCGCAGGTCGGGTCGTATGCGGTGGTAGACGCCTTCGTATTCTGCGGGGAGATCCCAATCACTTTTGCGATGATCCGGCTTACCTCGGCGGGGGTATAGAACTGCCCCTTGCTCTTGCCGCTCTCGGTGGCGAAGTGCCGCATGAGGTACTCGTAGGCGTCGCCCAGGAGATCGTCGTGCTCGGCGCGGTTCTGCGAGAAATCGAGCTGGGGGCTGGCGAAGATGTTGATCAGGTTGGTCAGCCGCTCGACCTTGGCCTGCCCCTCACCGAGCTTGTTGGAGTCGTTGAAGTCGGGGAAATCGCTCCGGGCCAACCGGGCATTGGCGTTCACGAGCGGCGCGATGACCTGGGTGTTGATCTTGTCGCCGATGTCACTCTTGCCGCGGAGTTCGAGCATGTCCTTGAAGCTCGCGCCCTTGGGGATCGTGACCGGGGGAGCGAAGTCGGTGCTGTTGCCGTACTTGTCGGTGATGTACTTGATGAACAGCATGAACAGGACGTAGTCCTTGTACTGGCTGGCGTCCGTGCCGCCGCGGAGCTCGTCGCAGGAGGCCCAGATCGATGAGTAGAGGTCGGATTTCTTTATGGCCATATGTTCCTATCTCAGTGGCCTACGTTGCACGCGATTGCCGGTCGTCGCCCGACGGCAAGTCATTCGACATCCCGGCGGTCGGAATTATAGGAAATTGCTTTTCTACTCCGGCTGAAACGGGCTCACTTCGAGCTCAAAATCGCCCCTGCCCATCACAAAAAGAAGGATATTCCGGCCGCGGGCTGCTGTCAAGAACTCGTGACCTGCCCCCCTCATAGGGATGCAGCCCTTGTGTTAAGATTTTGCTGGATGACCTGCACCCTATTTTCTCACCCATTCTGTCAGCAACTTTTTAAATATACAAGTCCATTTTTGGCCGCCTCGAAATCTAGGTCAGGAAGCACCTTTTGAGGCTAGGCAATTGACACAATTGGGTGCCCTTTTAGTGAAAAAATATGGCAGATTTCTGCAGAGAATTTCGATCACACGTCAGCTCGCAGCCCGGGTGGCCGCCCCATACCCCCCTGGAGGGTGGGCCTGCAGGAGCCCGGAGAGCACCGCATTCTGAGGGATTCCGGACGCGGATGCCCTAACAGACCTCGGCCACCACTTCCGAGACAAGCCGGCTAGGGATCCGACGTGGATCTAGCTGGCGGACGCCGTGCTGGAGCCGTGGATGGAACCCGCTGGGGGATGCCAGGTCTCCCCCCCCGCGCCCCTCCGCGTGACGCCCGCGTGACAGTATATGCCTAAAATTACCTAATCCTGCCTACTCGTGCCTAATGGGAATATCTCGTTCATATGGGGGGAATTGGCAGGGCCGACGAGACTCGAACTCGCGACCTCCGGCGTGACAGGCCGGCGTTCTTCAATTGAGATGCCCTGCTCAGCGAACCACCCTCAGAGTGAGATTTTCAAGCCTTGAACTCCGCCCCTCTTAGATCGATCCGAGCATGGATGAAAAAGCATATCACGAACCGGTCCAGCCCCCGGAGGGCTTCAGGGAGGCCTATTACGTCGCGGCCCGGCCGTAGAAGGCCTATTCTTGCCGCTCAAACGCTCGCTGGGGCGGTCCCAGCAGAAAACGAGACGGAGCCCGTATGATGGGCAGGGGTAAAACGACGCGTTCTTAGAGGTCGGCCAGACGTTTCCTGGCGTCCGCAACCTCTCTCTACCGGGCTTTGAGGCGGTTACGGATAAAGCCCAACCCTGGGATTCCGCACCATCCTTGACATCTATTCAGGCGGAACCTATATAGTTAATAGGCTCCAGGGGAAAATCAGCATCTGGACTGGCCGTCGGTCATCGCACGCGTAAACGGCTTCTCAAGCAATCCTGCCGAGCCCACAATGCTGATGGGCTCAGATCATGATTGAACGTAGGTGAGGCAATCCGAATCCAATTATCTCTCAATAAAGGAGGTTGGCATGGATGCCCCGAAAAACAAATCATCCTCACCGGCGTCCACGATCCGGTGGGTGGCGCGAGGTTTCGGCACGCTTATCGCGCTTCTTGCGCTCTTCGGGATTTTGGAAAACATCACCGAGGCGCGTACGATTCCAGAGCATTTGACTGGTGCCGCATTCCTCTTGATCTTCGTGGGTTGCGTCGTCGGCTGGTTCAAGGACCTTGCGGCCTCCCTCTTCATTCTGGGGGGAATCCTGCTCATTCTGGTGACGGCGCTCGCCTTTCCGGGTTCGTTGCACCAGGTGTATTTCTTCGGCATCCCGGCGCTTCCTGGTTTCCTTTATCTATACGTCCACCTTGCCGCCAAGAAGAAGAAGTGAGGCCTCCGCCAACCGGCCGTAGAAGGCCGATTCTTGCCGCTCAAGACGCTCGCTGGGGCGGTCCCAGCAGAAAACGAGACGGAGCCCGTATGGTGGGCAGGGGTAAGACGATGCGTTATTTGACGGCCGCCAGCCGATTCTTGGCGTCCGCAACCCCGGGCAGGCGGGGGTCCGCGTTAGCCTCAGCCCTTGGGCTTCATCAGTTGTTGAAAGGGCGGAAAGTCTTGGAGCGATTCGAAATCCTGCGGGTCGAAATAAAGTTGTGAATAACCGAGTCCTTGATTAATCGCCTCCCGAAGCAAATTCACAGCGCCTTCTTTATCCCCAAGGAGAGCGGCAATCCTCGCCCGCCAATAGGTGTGTTCTCCCCAAAGATAGGGAGTTTTATTGTCTTTCAGTTTTTGGGAAATCTTGAGCGCTTCTTCCCGATTCCCTTTCCGGGCGGCGATTGAACCGAGAAATCCGTACTCATCGACACCCTTTACGCCGAATATACTGTCGTCAGGAAACTCGATATGCAAGCGTCTAAACAAGGTCTCGGCCTCATCCCATTTATCCAGCGCATAAAACGCCCTGGCCAAGCCATTGCGGTAGCCGGCCGTGGCTTTTTCTGCCTGTGGACGGCTCTCGGACGATTGAACGGCTTGATGCAGAACTTGAATCGCGGCTTCTTTATTCCCATGGGCCCTCAATTGTCTGCCGCTTTCTAATATAATTGAGCCCGGCGAATATCCGCTCTGGGGAGGCAACGTCTTGATTTCCTCGAAGAGCTTCTGAAGGTCCTTGACACGGCCCAAAGCTGAGAGTGCTCGCACTTCATAACTTAACAAACTCAGGAGCTGGGGATATGCCTTTCGGACCCGCAGCGCTATCTTCAACTCCTGTTTGTAGTTCCCGAGCATATGGTAGGCCCACGTCAATTGGGATACTACAATATCCCTCAGTTTCCATTCCCCCTTCTCCCCCAAACGTTTATCAAATAGATCTATCTTACTCAGAGAATCTACGACTTCTTGAGGATTATTAATGAGAAGAGCAAGCGAGGCTTTAACAATGTCCCCAGTTAGTTTTTTGCGAGGATTCAGAGCGACAATCTGCCCGGCTACCCGATGCGCTTCCTCCGAGTCCCCACGCAACGACGCTTGAATCATATCACACCAATAACGCCAATAGGTGGGAAGAGATTCCCTCGCTTTCTCGATCCCAGCGAGAAGTTCCTGCGCCTTGGCGGGTTGCCCAAGGACCCAATACGCGCAGGCCTCCCACAGCAAAGCGTCCTTGAAATTGGGATCCAACGTGGCGGATCGGTGGAAGGAGGCGATAGCTTTGGGGTATTCAGCCCGGTCGGAAGCTCTTAAGCCATCGAGATATTCTATGTACGCATCATATTTCGGAGGTTCTCCAATAAGTATCAAGTCCTCCTTCAAGCTTGGATCGCAGAGCATGGCTAAGCCGCCCAACAACCTCGAGCGCAAGGTCTCAAGCGCCTGGGACGGCTCCTTGACGGGTCCGCTCACGGGCGCCAAATCGAGAAGGTTCTTGTTATTCGCGATGTCCGTGACCTTGGCATGAAACAGGATCGTCTCCCCCTGGAGATAATAGGTGCCGGAGACGATCTTCCCGGCTTTGGTTTCTTCGGCAAGAAGACGGAGCCTGTTTTTAGCCTTAGCTCGGTCGGGCATGGTCTCGGCTGAGGGCAAGGGAGCGACGGAAAAGAGGCCGGCCGGGGAAAGTGCCTGGATGATCATATCGGCGGCCAGCCGGCCGACCGTGTCCATTTTGGAGTCCCCTGTCTCATTTTCAAAGACGGCTACGGCCACCAACTTGGGATTCAAGTCCGACGCTTTTTTCGGCCAGAAGATGATCGCGGCGGCGATGACCGCAATGACCACCACGGCCGGGATGAGGAGTTTTGTGAGCCTGAACGAGACAGTGATCTGTTTCGACGTGGATGGCTTTATCTCGGGAACAACGCGCTCGGTCGTGGGGATCCCCTTTTCGATCTTCTCAAGCTCGGAATGGACGTCGGAAGCGCTCTGATATCGCTTTGCTTTATCTTTTTCCAGGCATTTCAGGATGACCCCGCTCAGGTCGTCGGGGATTAGAGCGTTCAACTGTTTTGGATTCTTGGGGATTTCCCCCTTTTGCTTCATAGCGATGCTGAGGGCCGTTTCCCCGGTGAAGGGCACGTGGCTTGTCGCCATTTCATAAAGAATGATCCCCAGAGAATAGATATCAGAGCGATGGTCGACCTCTTTGGCTTCGGCCTGCTCCGGGCTCATGTATTCGGGCGTCCCGATCATCACTCCAACGCCCGTAATCCCTTTATCCTTGACCGACCGGGCGATCCCGAAATCCATAATCTTGGCATTCCCGTGCTTGTCGATCATGATGTTCTGGGGTTTTAAGTCCCGGTGGACAACGCCCAGGCTGTGGGCTTCGGCCAGCCCGTCGCAGACCTGCTTGCCAACGCTCAAGAGCATGCCCAGACTCAGGCTCCCGGACATTTGGATCATGCTCTTCAGGTCTTCGCCATGGACGTATTCCATGGTGATGAAATGGGCCCCTTCCGCTTCGCCAATATCGAACATCTTGCAGACATTCCGCTGGCCGATCCTGCGGGCCAGACGGATCTCATTGCTGAACCGCTCGATCGTCTCTTTGTCCGATGCGACCTCGGGCTTGATGAGCTTCAGAGCGACCTTTTCTTTGATTTTGGTATCGAAGACTTTGTAGACCCGGCCCATGCCCCCGTGGCCAAGTTCCTCGATGACTTGGTAACGGCCGGCGAAGGTTGAGCCTGTAGTGAGCTCGTGGACGGGCGTTTGAAGGGTTTCCGTCATTACCGGAGGATGGTCTTGGGGCGGAGGGAGCTGGGTGCCGCAATCAGCGCAGAACTGTTTGGTATCGGGATTCTCAGAATGACACTTCGGGCACTTGATGGCCACCGTTGGCCCCCTATCTTTGCTGGGCTCAGATTAGCAGAGGGATGGGCGGGGAGTCAAGCGTGCCGGGCAGAGGCAAATTTTAGGTTTTTTTTCGGAGGGCCTTTAAGAGAAAATATGGTGGATATTTTGACGCATCACGATTGACCCGTTAGCGCACAATCGGGGCATTGGTCCCATACCCCCCCGGGCCCCGGCCGGTGCCCATAGACCGCGTCACGCCCGCGTCACAATATCCTATGTCAAGTCCTAGTTGACGAGGGGAGTTCTTTGATAGGGCGCCTTGTCTTTCAGCATGTAGTAGATGATCTTGATGAGCTGGCGGGATAAGGCGTT
>Ga0315280_10001022_pt1 | contig 49878 bp, 46 predicted proteins | sample YL17G06_40_MG_FD_203697 | JGI IMG/M metagenome (GOLD analysis project Ga0315280, IMG submission 203697) | Sediment microbial communities from Yellowstone Lake, YNP, Wyoming, USA - YL17G06_40 | ecosystem: Environmental > Aquatic > Freshwater > Lake > Sediment | place: USA: Wyoming | collected... | reverse complement strand
GCTGGCGGGCTGAAGCATGCTCCAGGGAGAGAGGAAGGGTCTCTCTCACCCTGGCTGAAGCCGGGTGCAAACGAGCATCAAGCCGTCTTCGGGGCGGCTGAAAACCGTTAAACGCTTGTGGCTGGAAACCTATACCACCGTCTCAAGGGATTTCTCTATTGGTGGTATAGGCATCTTGCCTGTTCCTATTGTTGGTCAGCACAAGCCGCTGCGCTCACCGGCAATGTGGGCGTGCCGATTTTGATCCCCAGATTCCATTTTGGTGTACTAAGGCGATGGCCAATGTCGGACGATCTGCGGCAGCGGCACCGAGGACTACTTCTGCTCGGCCTGGGGGCTGGGGACCTACCAGTCTCTCTATCACGGCTGCACCCTGAACGAAGAGAACTGGTATTCGCTCTATCGCCGGCACGCTTTTCCCGACAAAAAGGTGCGAATGGCCGACCTGAGGCCCAAGGCCCTGAAGTGAGGAAGGAACTGGCTGGCCGCCGCAATTTCCCGTGCGACAGGTGGCTAGTTCCGGCCGATCTTCGCTATCTTGCGTTGAGGTAGTCGAGGTAGGCTTTGTAAGCCATGCGAGTCTCGTCGAGGTGATCGCCGCCGAACTTCTGAAGGAATGCCTGGGCCAGAACAAAGGCCACGGCGGCTTCTCCAACGACCGCCGCCGCCGGAACGGCGCAAACGTCCGACCGTTCGTGCGCGGCCTCATAGGCTTGCTTGCTTTTGAAGTCCACCGAGGGCAACGGCTGGCGCAATGTGGCAATCGGCTTCATCGCCGCACGCAGAACAATCGGCTCGCCGTTGGTCATGCCACCTTCCAATCCGCCGGCGTTGTTGCTCGTGCGATAGAAACCGCCCGTCGGGCCGTGGCCTTCAAGGTGGCGACCGGTAGCATGGCCATCTTGCCTGTGTTCTTCCGTAGCCTCGCGGTCGAAATAGATCGGATCATGAACGCGCGATCCTGGCCTTCGGGCCGCCTCAAAACCCAGACCGATCTCGACGCCCTTGATTGCCTGGATACCCATGACCGCCCCAGCCAGTTGCCCATCCAGTCGGGCATGGCTTTCCATGCAGCTGCCCAGTCCGACGGGAACGCCGGTCGCGACAACCTCAAAGATACCCCCAAGTGTGTCGCCCTCAGCATCAGCGCGGTCCACGCACTCAATCATTTCGCCCTCACACGCGCGGTTGCCCACCCGAAAAGGCGACGATTCGGCGGCCTCGCGAATGGCAGCCCACGTCAGGCCGGAACAGTCCACCGTTACGCTCCCGACGCTGACGACGTGCGAGAAAACTTCGATTCCGAATTCGGACAGGAACCGTCGAGCGACGGCGCCAACGGCCACGCGCGCGGCGGTTTCGCGCGCACTCGCCCGCTCGAGCACGTTGCGCGCATCCCCCTGATGCCACTTCAGCACGCCGGCCAAGTCCGCGTGGCCGGGACGGGGCCGGGTGATCGCGCGCTCCTTCGATTCACTGTCGTCGTCGAGGGCCGCAACCGACATGACTTTCTGCCAGCTGGGCCAGTCGCGATTTTCAATCACGATGGTCAAAGGACTGCCCAGTGTCTGTCCGAAGCGAACGCCCGAGCGAAACGAAGCGCGGTCGTGCTCGATGGCCATTCGTTCGCCTCGCCCGTAACCTACCTGTCGCCGCGCCAGGTCGCGATTAATGTCCTCCTCGGTCAATGACAATCCCGCCGGAAGGCCCGTCACGATCGCTGTCAACTGCGGGCCATGCGATTCACCTGCGGTCACATATTGAAGCGTCATGAGCCACCTCGCGCCCTGCGGTATCTGCACGCAATCATGGTAGTGGCAATTGACGAATCGTCCCTACCGTCGAACCCAACAAGAAAACCCATGCCAGAAGCCAAGGGCAAAAGGCAAAAGTAATTTCTGCTTCAGGTCCCCCTTTCGCCATCTTCGGCCTTTACTTTCCCACTTCTTGGCGTCTTACACATGGCTGCGTAAGTAATGCAACGTTCCGGCCCTTCCCGCCGTCATTGCGAGCCGCCCCCGGGGCGGCGTGGCAATGTCGTCTGGCGGGAAGGGGATTGCTTCGTCGTCCGCCTCAGGCGGACTCCTCGCAATGACTTTGTGGTGTGGCGCTGTTGCATTGCTTATACAGCACTCTATAGTGCACTGGTGAGGTGATAGGGAAAAACAGAAGTCCTTTGCATTGATGCTTGAGATTGGAAAACACCCTCGGCGACTATGGCAGCGTCATGGCGCGCCTGATGAACCGAGACGTGCCATTCGAGGATTCGAATTCTATCGCTCAAGAGCACAACGTTGACCCAATTGTTCCTATCTCCCGATTTGTTTCCGCTCCATCTGGTCGTCGCTTTCCTGTTTGGCGCCATGATGGGCAGCTTTTTCAACGTCTGCATCTATCGGATGCCATTGGGGCAATCGGTCAATCGTCCACGCCGGTCCTTTTGTCCCTCGTGCGGGACGATGATTGCCTGGTATGACAATATTCCAATCGTAAGCTATTGGATTCTCGGCGGCTTGTGTCGCCACTGTGGGGGGCGAATCAGCCCGCGCTATTGGCTGGTCGAACTGCTCACGGCGTTACTTTTCTTAGCGGTTTTCTGGATTCACGGCTACACGGCAGCAACACCAATGTTTCTGGTTCTCACGGCCATCCTTATCATCTCGACCTTCACCGACCTGGACCACTGGATCATCCCGGACCGTATTTCGCTGGGAGGGACAGCGCTCGGAATCGCCGCTGCGGCGGCGGTCTCGGCCATCGCCGCAACAGCGCGATGGGCCGATATCGGTCGCTCGCTCTATGTGTCGGTTCCCTTTGGCAGAATGGGCGCGTGGGGCATCGCAGCCAATTCGCTCGTCGGCGCTGTGTTTGGCTACCTCTTGTTGTGGGCTGTCGGGGTTGTCGGGACGTTTGTTTTCCGAAAAGACGCGATGGGGATGGGCGACATGAAACTGTTCGCGTGCATCGGCGCTTTCCTCGGCTGGCAAGGATGCCTTTGGGTCCTCGCGCTGGCGTCCTTTTTGGGCGCGACGATAGGGCTATCGCTGATCGCTGCACAATGGATCGTTGCAAAGACTTGCCGCGCGGCATCGAGCATGGCGCCGCAGAGCACCAAGTCGGCGTGCGACCGAGCCGAGGCAGCCGCCTCACCTTTGGGCGCGGCAGGCACGCAATCCGATCAGAGTCAGGCGAAGCCGCATGGGAAGGGCCGCCAACTGCATCACCTCCCATTCGGCCCTTACATTGCAATCGCCGGTTACATCGTGGCGCTGTTCTACAGGCCGATGTCCGATTGGTTAATGAGACACGTGTTCCTTCTCGATCTGTTCGGTGGCAAATGACGCAAAGGCGGTTTCAAGTTTTGGGTTTCAAGCTTCACAATCTCTTGGTAGCTCGGCCCCTTGTGGGCGTTTTGTGAACGAATCGAACAAATGGGCACAAGGCCCTCAGCTACGGTGAGAAGGAACGAGAAGGGTCTCGAACATGGAAATCACGGGACATACGAAAATCGTCGGGGTCATCGGCTGGCCTCTGACCTACACCCTGTCGCCGACGATGCACAATGCTGCAATCGAGAAAGCAGGACTGGACTTTGTCTATCTGGCCTTTCCGATCCATCCCGACAACCTCGAAGAAGGTGTGCGGGGCCTGCGGGCGTGTGGGGTTCGTGGCCTGAACGTTACGATCCCCCACAAGGAACCTGTTCTCCGCCTGATGGATCACCTGTCGGTCGAAGCGCAGGCGGTTGGCGCGGTGAACACGATCCGCATGGACGACGAGGGAATGTGGGGCGGCAATACCGATGTCTATGGGTTCACCGCCGCCTTGCTCGACGTGGGTTTTGCGCTGTCGGGCAAACGTGTGGCAATCGCAGGGGCAGGCGGGGCGGGGCGGGCCATTGCGGCGGCCGCGCTGCTCGAAGAAGCAGCGGAAGTGGCGATCTGGGACATCGAACCGAAGCGAACGGAACGACTGGTGAGCGATTTCGGAAAAGCGCCGATGCCCGCCGGTCGGCTGGTCCATTGCGCCGATCGAACGGAGCAACTCGCGGCACTCTCCCGCTGCCATCTGTTTGTCAATGCCTCGCCGGTTGGCATGAAACCCAGCGATCCCTCACCGATTGACATATCACTTCTGTCCGAGGGGGGGATGGTCTTCGACGCGGTTTATAACATACCTGAAACTACACTGCTTCGACAGGCCCGCGAACGCGGACTACCAACGCTTGGCGGCCTGACAATGTTGATGCACCAGGGCGCCCGCTCGTTCGAAATCTGGTTCGGCGTCAAGCCCGATACCGACTTGATGCTGGCCAAGCTGCGCGAACGGCTAGGGCGTTAAGCTCTGTAGGGGCGCAGCCCGCCCCAAGGCGGGCTTCGCCCTAACCTACCAACAACACGCCATGAAAAACCACGCTTCACAGCTATCGAGCGGTGGCCGTGCAGACAAATGGCACGAGCCGTTAGAAGATCTCGCCAGGATCGGCAGTTGTTAGCGTCTGCCAGCTTTCTTGACGGGCTTTTTCGCAGCCTTTTTCGCCACTTTTTTGGCCGCGATCCTTGCGGCCTTGTTTGCTGCCCTCGATTTCGCCGCTTTCTTGGCCGCACGTTTCCTCGCGGCCGTTTTCTCGGCCTTTTCCTTCAATGCTGCATGGGCGGCGGCCAGCCGCGCAATCGGCACGCGGAACGGCGAGCAACTGACATAGTTCAGCCCAACCCGGTGGCAGAATTCGATCGAGGCCGGATCGCCTCCGTGCTCACCGCAGATTCCGATCTTGAGGTCGGGTCGCGCCTTGCGGCCTCGCTCGACGCCCATCGCCACCAGCTCCCCGACGCCTTCCTGGTCAATCGTCTGAAACGGATCGTCGGGCAGAATCTTGTGCTGGAGATAGTAGGGCAGGAAGCCGCCGATGTCGTCGCGCGAGAAACCGAACCCCGTCTGCGTCAGGTCGTTGGTGCCGAACGAGAAGAACTCGGCGCGTTCGGCGATCTCGTCGGCCACGATGCACGCGCGCGGAATCTCGATCATTGTCCCGACGAGGTATTTGAACTTGACTCCGTATTCCTTCATCACCTCGTCGGCCACGCGGCGGATGATCTTCTCCTGGTTGACGAACTCGGCGACGATTCCGACGACCGGGACCATGACTTCGGGCAGCACTTTGATTTTGCGTTTGGCCAGCTCGGCGGCTGCCTCGAAAATGGCCCGCGCTTGCATCTCGGTAATCTCAGGATAGGCGATTCCCAGGCGGCAACCTCGATGGCCAAGCATCGGGTTGAGCTCGTGCAACGCCTCGATGCGCGCCGCCAGTTTCTCTAACGGAACACCCAGCTCCGCCGCCAGTTCCCGTATCTGCTGCTCGGTGAGATTGACGAATTCATGCAGCGGCGGATCGAGCAGTCGGATCGTCACCGGTAGCCCCTGCATCACCTCGAGAATCCCAATAAAGTCTTGTTTCTGAAAAGGAAGGAGCTTCATCACGGCGGCGCGACGCGCCTCCAGGGTTTCCGCGATGATCATCTCCCGCATCGCACGAATGCGCTTCGGGTCGAAGAACATGTGCTCGGTGCGAGTAAGGCCGATTCCCTCGGCGCCAAAAGCTCGTGCCTGGGCCGCATCCTGCGGTCGGTCGGCGTTAGTGCGAATGCCCAGTTTGCGGATTTCGTCGGCCCATTTCATCAACGCGAGATAGTCCGTGTTGTGTTCGAGGTCAGGCTCGACCAATCTCAGTTGGCCCTGATAAACGCGCCCCTTCGTTCCGTTGAGAGTGATCCAATCGCCTTCACGCAAGATACGCCCGTTGACGCGAAGTTCCTTCTTTTGAGCGTCAATGTCGAGCGCGCCGCAGCCAACGATGCAGCACTTGCCCCAGCCGCGCGCCACCAGCGCCGCGTGGCTGGTCATGCCGCCTTTCGCCGTGAGAATGGCTTGAGCGGCGTGCATGCCGTGGACGTCTTCGGGCGAGGTCTCGTTGCGCACCAGGATCACCTTGCGTCCCGTCTTGGCTTGCGTCTCGGCGTCGTCGGCGGTGAAAACCATCTGACCCGTTGCGCCGCCCGGCCCCGCTGGCAGGCCCTTGGCCAACGCGACGGCGGTCTGCTCGGCCTTGGGATCCACCATGGGGTGCAACAGCTCATCAAGTTGCGAGGGCTTTATGCGCCCAACCGCCTCTTCCTTGCTGATCAGCCGCTCGCGACACATCTCGACGGCCATCTTGACCGCCGCGGGGCCATTGCGTTTGCCCACGCGCGTCTGGAGCATCCAGAGCCGCTTCTGCTGGATCGTAAACTCAATGTCTTGCATGTCCCGATAATGGCTCTCGAGCGTCCTCTGGATTTTGTCCAACTGCCGATAGGGTTCCGGCATCATTTCTTCGAGACTGGAAAGATGGGCGGTGTCTTCGGTCTTGCCGGCCTTATTGATTGGCTTGGGCGTGCGAATGCCCGCGACCACGTCCTCGCCTTGGGCATTCGGCAACCACTCGCCATAGAAAATCTTCTCGCCGGTGGCGGGGTTGCGCGTGAAAGCCACGCCCGTGGCGCTGTCATCGCCCATGTTGCCGAACACCATTGCCTGAACGTTGACCGCCGTTCCCCACATGTCGGGAATGCCCTCGATCCGCCGATAAGAGACCGCACGTTTGCCGTTCCACGATTGGAAGACAGCGCCAATGCCTCCCCACAACTGCTCCCATGGATCGTCGGGGAATTCCTTGCCCACCACTTCCTTGATCTTGGCCTTGAACGCCTCGCACAGCTGCTTGAGATCTTCGGCCGTCAGGTCGGTATCGCTCTTGTAACCCTTGGCCTTTTTGACCCTGTCCATTTCGTGTTCGAGCTGCTGGCGAACCGCTTTGCCTTCCTCAGGCTCGACCCCCGCCGCTTTTTCCATGACCACATCGCTATACATCATGATCAAGCGGCGATAGGCGTCATAGACAAAGCGGGGGTTGTTGGTCTTGGCGATCAGACCGGGGATAGTCTTAGTCGTAAGTCCAATATTGAGAACCGTCTCCATCATGCCGGGCATTGAGCTTCGCGCACCCGAACGAACCGAAAAAAGCAGTGGATTCTGGGGATCACCAAACCCCATGCTCATGATCTTTTCGACACGGGCGACCGCTTTCTCGACATCTGTCTTGAGCTGCGGCGGATACTTGCCCCTGTGCTGATAGTAAATGGTGCATATGTCGGTCGTAATCGTAAAGCCGGGGGGAACTGGAATGCCGAGATTGACCATCTCAGCCAAATTGGCTCCTTTGCCGCCGAGCAGGTTTTTCATGTCCGCACGGCCCTCGGCTTTGCCTTCTCCGAAGAAATAAAGATACTTCTTAGTCGCCATTGATTTTCCTCCTCATGGGCGGATCAGGTTCGATCGGGCCGCACTGGCCCAAATTGCTATCCGACTTTGTCCGAACAGCCAAGCGTCCGAATCGGGTTTACAAAGAATTGGCCGTCACGCGAGCTTGTCAATGCTTTTTCGGAAACAATCGGCAAGCTGTCGAAGGTTTTCGGTCCGCAAAAGCTCCGGCGGGGCCAAAGGCGACAGCATTTATTGCCCTTGAATCACTTGTAAAGTTCCCATTCCCCAACGGCGCTCGTTTTCGACCAGGCCGGCGCGCCTGGGTCACTGATCAATCCATTGACCCGAAGGTCGCCGTCTCCTCGCGCACCGTCCTTGAAATAGAGAGTCAAAACGTTCCCGCTGATTCGAGCGCCAAGCGTTCCGTCGAACGTAAAGGCATACCAATGCATCGTGGGGTTGCCCGACGTTGGACCATACTTCTGGTAGCCGTTGATGGAAACCCCGGACGGCAGGTAAAAACTCACGGCGACCACGACCCCCGGACTCACTCCCTGCACGGCGAAGCTGAAACAGCCAATGGGAAACTGCGTGTCAGCGGGCGTGGTTGACGGCGAGGGATTGGGAATCGCCTGGACATTGACCAACTTGGTGCCAGTCGGGCTTGCCAGCGTCACGTAGCGTCCATTGACTGCATTCGGGAGCGAGGTGACATTGGCCTGCTGCCTGTCGGGAACGCCATCCTTGTTCCCATCGCCGCCATTCGCCGCACCATTCTCGACGCTGTCGGCAATCCCATCGAGATCGCTATCCGGCGGCGCAGGTTGAACCGTCATCGTGGTGGTTGTCGGTGGACTATCCTGGCCATCGCTGACAACGAGTGAGAACTCGATCACGGTTGTCTGAGTAACATTCGGAGCCTTGAAAAGCGGCACGGGCGAGTTGCGATTGGAGAACGTGCCGGAAGGCCCCTTGGTCTGACTCCAGTAGTAGGAAAGGGGATCGCCGTCGGGATCGCTGCTCGCCAGGCCGTTGAGTTGGATTACCTTGCCGGATTGAACGGGCGAGTAAGTTCCAGCGCGGGCCGTCGGAGGGCTTCCGAACGGACGAAACCACACGTTGACCTCGAACGACTGCGCCTCGCCGTAAAGGAAATCCAGGAATGTGTAGCTCAGAGCCTGCGGCCCGACAACGGTCAGTGTGGCGGGGCCTCCGGCATTGGTGTCGAAAAAGGTGTTCGTAATGACCGGCGCTACCTCGAGCTTGGTTTGGTGGAATCCGTATGTGGCGTTGCCATCCCAGCGGCTACCGTGGCTGCTCAGGTGAAACCCCGGATTGTTGTTGTCGGGGCCGTTGAAAAGGGCTGGCGTGCCGAGCACCTCGGCCCGCAGCCGTCCCTTGCCTGGAACCGCAATGCCGGGGAAAGCCATGGTGGCCGGAGGCTTGCCGCTGATTTGGGTGACCTCCGGGACCGAACCATGGTTGTGATAGATCGTGGTTTCGCGCGGGCTGACGGGAACGCGGTTGGTATGATACCCTTGAACGATGCATTGCATCGTGTCCACCGCACTCAGGTCAATCCCATCGCTGACAACTAGCTCGAATTCATAGGTCACATCGGTTTGACTTGGCTCGAACTGCTTGAAAGTCGGCGTGGGAGACCTGGGGTCCGACAGCGTGGCGCGAGGCCCGGCGATCTGCGTCCAACTGTATAACTTTACCGTTCCATCGAAATCATAGCTGCGCGACCCATTCAGCCGATTCTGCGATGTGTAGGTTCCGGTGGTATCCGCTCCCGCATCCACGATAGGAGGAATGTTCCCACCGGTCGGGTAGATCACGATATCTACCGTGTCAGGCAGACTATCGGAGTGGCGGTCGGAGACAATCAGTTGCATTCTCGTTGTCGCCGGCTGAGTGACCTGTGGGGCCCGGATCGTCGGTTGAGGAGCGGTGGTGGACGAAAGATTCAAGCTGGGACCAAAGAGGCGTGTCCAGCTATAGGTGAGCGCGTCGGAATCCACGTCGCTTCCCCCACCGCGAAGCGTTCCCGACGTGCCGCTCTCAAGCGCCAAATTGGGGCCCGCGTTGGCCACCGGGGAGGGGTCAAAATAGCCTCGAGCCGTGTAGGTCTGTGCCTCTCCACCAATGAAATCACCCCACGTGAAACTAATCCTTTGAGGGCCGTGACCTTGGCTTGATACGTGCCGCCGGCCGCGATCACGGCCGAACGTGTCGTAGTTATGGGAGCCTGTTCGATATTGGTGGTCTGGAGAGGTCCCAGATAGGTATTTCCCACTTTCTCGAACTGGCTGCTTCGATGATAATAGGGATTGTTGTTGTCGGGTCCGTTGAAAAGTGCCGGAGAGGCAACAACCACACCGCAGAACCAACCCCGTGAAGGGAGCGTGACATTGTAGTAAGCCTTTGCAGGCTCGTACTCAGTTCCCGGAACCTCCGCGAAACTTCCGCTCGCCTGAAGAACAAGCCTTTCACGCCCGATGGCAGCCGGCAAGGACATCATGCAAATAATCAGCACGACGAATGTGGGGATCGCGAATGGCAGGCGAATGCGAACATCTTGGATGACGCGCTGATCGGTTAGACGGGAAAGAAAAGAGTGGAAACGCATGTTTGTCTCCTTTATTCATCGGATGCGCAACGCCAAAAGCCCCCTCCCATTCCATCCAACATTTTGGTCCCAAGCCATTGAAAAATCAAGGGCTTTCTTTCCCCCTCCACTTCGCCGGGTGCATGTCCGAATTCCATTTGTCGGGAACTTCATAACAGGCGCCAGTGCGAACCGCATCGAGGCCGTTGTGGGCGTCCATATCGCGCATAAAGTATCGTGTGGCGGCACGATGGTCGGGTGACGTCGGTCGTCGCCCGTGTTCGTGAAGAAAGGTCTTTCGCGCCTTGCGCGCCAACCCAAAGCCGCCAAGGCGCAAGCGATTGCGGAAAGAGTCGTTCTTCCGCGTCCTGAAGGGACGAGCGAAAATAGCCAGGGGCAACGCCCCTGGAAAACGACGGCCCCGCGGTGGTCAAGCCCTGACGGGGCGCGCGAACGGCGGGTTGGGCCGGCTGGTTTCGCTCGCTCCTACAGAGCTTGTCCGAGGACGGTCTTGCGTTCCAGGGGCGTTGCCCCTGGCTATTTTCGCCTCCCCTTTCAGGGGAGGGTGGGAAGAAAGACGGGCTATCCTGTCGGGGGGAACTGACAAATGTCCGGAACGGCACCTCTTCTGGAATTTGGACATGCACCCCTCGGATGAGTGCAAAAAGCGCTTGCCTTGTGGGAATCCCTGGATAAAATGAAGCTTTTCGTTCCCTCCAGGAGGTCGTGACAGAATGGTGCAAAAGCGAGACCTGGTTTCCATCAACAATCTGACTCCCGACAACGTGCTGGAAATCTTCCAGATTTCGCGCGATCTCAAAGATCGCCTGGCCCGAGGTGAACGGCCACGGCTCTTGGAGAACCGCGTCCTGGCGATGATCTTAGAGAAACCTTCTTTGCGAACGCACGTGACATTCGAGGTGGGAATCTACCAGCTCGGCGGACACGCTATCGCTCTCGCCCAAAACCAAATTGGCATCGGCACGCGCGAGTCGTGTCAGGACGTGGCCAAAAACCTCGAACGTTGGGTGGACCTTATCGCCATCCGAACCTTCGGTCAAGACATCGTCGAGGCGCTGGCCACCCACGCACGCATCCCGGTGATCAACGCGCTGACAGACAGCGAACATCCCTGCCAGGCCTTGGCTGACTTGTTTACATTGATGGAGGTTTTCGGGAAGATCAACGGACGGACACTCGCCTACATCGGCGATGGCAACAATATCTGCCGCTCGCTCCTGCTTTTGTGCCCACTTCTGGGTGTCAATATCACCGTGGCCGCTCCGCCGAGCTATGCGCCCCCGCGCCCTGTAGTCGTCCAGGCGGACCATACTGCCGCCATGACCGGCGCCAAGGTGCTCGTTCTCGACGATCCCGTCCGGGCTGTGCAGAACGCCGACGTAATCTATACGGATGTTTGGGCTAGCATGGGACAGGAAAACGAACGCGAAGAGCGTGCACGCATTTTCCTGCCTTACCAGGTCAATGCCGAGTTGCTTCGGCACGCTCCACGAGGTGTCAAGATCATGCACGACCTGCCCGCACGGCGAGGCGAGGAGATTACCGACGAGGTCATGAACTCGGAAAACTCAATCGTCTTCGACCAGGCGGAAAATCGGCTCCATGTCCAAAAGGGGATCATGGTTTACCTGCTGCAACCCCAGATTCCGCCGATTGCGCCGATGGAGAAACGGGCTCTGTGAAATCTGCATTACAAGCTCGTAGGATGTTGCTTTTTCAGCAAGATTTTTGCCGGCCATGTTCTGGAAGTTCTTTCGCTTCAACCAAGTGCAGATCCCTTTCCCGCTGTCTTTCGTGGTGAAGATAAGTGTTTCTGCTTTTGGTTCTAATCTGCGGAATCGGTGCAATCTGTGGTTCTGAAAAGCTCCTTGTTGTTTTGGTTGCGGCTCCGCCGCGCTATGTAATCTGTGGTTTCTTTTCATTGCCCCGGCACACCAGGCGCGAATGGCAACAACCGACCAGCGTCAAGCGCCTGGCCGCGAATGATAACCTCTTTGACGCCGAAGTCCTTGTCCATGATGCACAGATCGGCGTCCTTACCCGGCTCTAAACTTCCTTTCCTGTCGTCAACCCTGATGATCCGCGCAGGTGTCAGTGAGGCCATCCGGACCGCTTCGTGGAGTGGCGCGCCGACCATCTCGACGACGTTTCGCACCATCTCGTTGAGCGGCGTGATGCTCGATGCGAAGGCGCTCATATCGGGCAACATGGCAACGCCATCGGCAATCACAACCTCGCTCCCGTCACGTGGACCGAATGTATAGTGGCCGCCCGGCGGCATCCCGGCCCCACGCATGGCATCGCTCACCAGGCAGAGTCGGTCGGCACCCTTGCAGCGATAGACCAGTTGCATCAGGCACAACGGAAGGTGTTTGCCGTCGGCTATCATTTCGGTCGTAAGCCGATCTTCCACGAGGGTCGTTTCGAGAACTCCCGGATGGCGCCATGGTCCTTTGCGCACCGTTGTGGACATGGCACAGAAGATGTGCGTGACGTGGCGCACGCCCGCCTTGATCGCAGGCAACATCTCGTCGTAGGTCATCGTCGAATGGCCCGCCGAAACCACGATGCCCGCCGTGTGCAGCTCGCGTGCAAAATCCATGCAACCTTCGATCTCGGGCGAGAGCGTGACGCGGCGGATCGTGGACGCATGGGCCATGACGGCCTGGCGCTCGGCGGGCGATGGTGGGCGGCAATGGCGTTCGAGGTGGCATCCTTTCATCGCCGGATTGAGCCAGGGACCTTCGAGATGGGCGCCTAGAATCTGGCTACCCAGTGTTCCCCGCGTCATCGCTTCGCGGGTCGTTTCGAGCATCCTGAGAATCACGTCGGTTTCGGCCGACGTTGAGGTCGCCAAAAGCGAGGTTGTTCCATGGAGGGCGTGATAAGCACAGACCACCTCGAAAGCATCCAGTGTGCCGTCCATGAAGTCGGCATCCCAGGCTCCATGAACATGAAGATCCATGAACCCCGGAGCAATGATCCCGCCCTTGACATCGAGAACATTCTCTCCGGGCCGTGGCCGTCGCGGCTGCATTCGGCTCAACGGACTGACCGCTTCGATCCGGCCGCTTGTTTCGTCAATGGCCACCGTTCCGTCGTCGAGAACGCGATCAGGCAAAACCACCTTGCCGCCACAAACAAGCATTGCCACTCCTCTTCTTTCGGAAGTCGCGAGTTTCGAGTTCCGGGTTTCGAGTTCAGGGCCAATAACCCATCACTCAACACTCAGAATTCAACACCACTCATTTCACCAATTCATACGGCCATGTAACGACACTGCCGTCCAGCACTCGGACATTTTCAAAGCCGGCGTAGCGCAGGATCAGCGCCCCCTCGTAAGCGCGAAGCGACGAACCGCAATAGACCACGATCTCTTTGTCGCGGGGCAATTCGTTGCAGCGCTTGCGGAGCGCCCCAAGCGGGATTGGGATACTTCCCGGAAGATGGCCCCTTTCAAATTCGGCGGGGGTCCGAACGTCGAGCAGAACGATCGGTTCGCCTGCATCGAGCCGCCGTTTGAGCTCCATCGGCGAAATACCTCTCATGTTCCCTTCAATTTTATTCTCGAGAACATTGGCGGCGGTGATCAGATTGTCCATCGCGGCCGAATAGGGCGGTGCATAGCAAAGGTCGAGTTTGGAGACCTGATCCACCGTCATTCCCGCGGTGATCGCCGTGGCGGCGACATCGAGACGCTTTGCGACATCGCCCGGGCCGACCGCCTGGGCGCCGAGCAGACGGCAAGTAGCACGATTGGCAATCAGCTTGAGCGTGATCGTCCTGGCGGTCGGATAGTAGTGAGCCTTGTCGGCGGCAGGCACCAGAGAGGTCACGACGTCATAGCCCAACGCGCGCGCGGCGCGTTCACTCAATCCCGTCGTCCCGCAGGCGAGATCGAACACCTTGCAGATGATACTTTCCAGAACGCCGGGGAAACGTTCGCCGCCGCCGCAGATGTTTATGGCCGCGACCCGGCCCTGCTTGTTGGCCGTTGAACCGAGCGGGCAATAGGTCGGTCGGCCTGTGATGAGATTTGTGGTTTCGGCACAATCGCCCGCCGAATAGATGTCCGAGTCGGATGTACACATGTATTCGTCCACACGGATCGCCCCGGTCGGGCCAATTTCGAGTCCCGCCTCTTTCGCCAAACGAACTTCGGGTCGGACCCCAACGGCCAGGACCACCGCCTCGGCTGGGATTCGCCTGTCACCGGCGATGACGGCCTGGACCTTGTCGGAACCTTCGAACGAATCGGCCTTCGTGCTGGTTAGAACCTGCACTCCTTTGGCCGTCATGTGTTTTTGGACCTGGAAAGCCATCTCCCAGTCGAGCGGTATCAAAACCTGGGGCAGCATCTCGATCATTGTCACGAGGACGCCCTTCGTCACGAGCGCCTCGGCCATCTCGACTCCAATCAAGCCCCCGCCAACAATGACGACCTCCTGCGGCTGTTCCTTTTCGATGAATTGCTTAATCGCCAAGGCATTCTGGATGTCTTTGAGAACGAAAACATTGCGCAAATTGACGCCGGTAAGCGGGGGGATAACGGCACGCGCGCCGGTCGCCAAGGCGAGCTTATCGTAAGCGATCCACCACTCACGCCCCTCTTCGCGGCTGCGGAGGCGAACTCGTTTCGACCGCCGGTCTATTTCGAGCGCCTCGGTGCGAATATGAACCGTCACATTCTTCACATTGCGAAAGAAAACGGGATCACGCACAACGCCCGCGGGCGTTGCCATCAGGTCCTTTTGCTCGCGCACGACATCGGAAATGTGGTAGGCCAGACCACATCCCGCATACGAGATGTCCTCGCCCTTCTCCACAACCGTCACCTCGGCGTCAGGCCGAAGTCGAGTGACTTTGGCGGCGATCTTGGGTCCCGCCGCCACGCCTCCAATCACAACGACACGCAATGGTTGGGCCATTCTTGTCTCTCCCGTGCGAGAATCTACAACAGCTAAGAAAACGGGGCGTTCAGCGGAGCGCCCCATATCCCACTCGATATGCGTCCAAAACTCAAGGCCCAAAACCGCGCGGACTTTTCTCACCGTCGGAAGAGACGGGCGATTCAATCGGCGGGCCGGACGCTTGGCAAGAGCGGCTGATCAGGTCCGCCAACTGTGTCATCTTGTCGGGACGAGGCCGATGCCACGCCGCACTGATTTCGTCACCATTGTAGTGGCGTTCCAGAAATGCCCGCACATCAAGAACAGTGTGCCAGCACTCAATCAGGCGGGGGCACGGCAGGTTGTCGTTGACCTTGCGACAATAGCGGAACGTCACCTCGCCGCCCAGCTGGCGGCATCGCCAGTGGACCAAATCGTCATATTGCTCAATGGAGTTCTTCTCTGGTTCGCTCATAGCTCCGGGCCGTTGTCTGCCTCCTTCGCGGCGGTTTTCGTTCGTTTATTCTATCCCAATGGTCGCCGACTTCGAGAGCGTGTCAAGCGGCGAGTATCCAGGAACACCCCCTAAAAATGATTTGCTTCGCCCAAGAAAGGGAGGTAATATTATGTCCGCCAGGGGGGAAGAAGGATGACAATTCGAAAAGCCGTGACCGTGGCCGGGTTCATCGTCGGGGCGTATGTCGGTTATCGTTACGCTCTTGAGGTAATCGCATTTTACGGGTTAGATATGGGCGATTATTGGAGCCAGCAGGGAATCTGGGTGATTCGGGCCTTCTTCACGCTGGCCCTGGGCATCGGGATCGGTTTCCTGGCTTATTTCATAGCGAATTATTTCTCTCCTTTCGACTAGCCACCGCCTAAAAGTTTTTGCAGCCCAAGGACCGCCGTCGCGGCGCTACCAAGAGCGAAAGAACATCCTCTTGCCTGTTCAAAATGCAGCACCCAAAACACATCGAGAGAAATTACGCTAAATACAAACCTCCTCACAGGCGACGCAGGTGAAACCCACCGTCAACATTGACCACTTCGCCGGTCGAAAATGGCAGGTAGCCTTCCGCGATGGCTGCGACAGCCATCGCGATGTCGTGGGGTTCGCCCCAACGCTGAATCGGCGTTAATCCCTCGGCGATCATCTTGTCATACTTCTCCCGAACGGGCGCTGTCATGTCTGTGTGGATAATTCCGGGTCGGATTTCATAGACGCCGATGCCATACTCCGCCAGTCGGTCGGCGTAAAGTTTGGTCATCATGCTCACGCCAGCTTTCGAAATGCAGTATTCGCCTCGCGCGGGCGAGGAAGTATAAGCCGAGAGCGAGGAGATATTCACGATCCTCGGCTGGTAATCGGGAAACGTCTTTTTCCGCTCGACCATCCACCGCGCGACCAGCTGCGTCAGAAAATAGGGCCCCCGGAGGTTGACAGCCAGGACCTCGTCAAAACTCTCTTCGGTGGCTTCGAGCAAATCGAGCCGCTTGCGTGGAGCGATGCCGGCATTGTTAACGAGCAGGTCGAGGCGGCCGAACTCTTTGCGCAACTGCTCCACAAGCGATGCGCGATCATCGCGCTGACTGACATCCGCTCGAATATAGATCGCCCGCCCGGGAAGGCCCGCGAAATCGGCGAGTGTCGCCGAAGCCTGGTCGGGCGAGATGATGTCAGCAATGGCCACATCGAAACCGCGTCGTGCGAGCTCGAGCGCAATGGCCTTGCCGATTCCTCGAGCCGCGCCCGTAACCAATGCCATTCGCTTGGGTATCACGGATCGGTCTCCTTCCGTCGTCCTTGTTAATCCCTGTCCAAAACCAACCGCCAAGGCGCCAAGTTCGCCAAGAAGTATTGTGACAGGACAATTCGCCTTATGCCGTCTTTCAGTACAGGGACGTTCAAGTTTGCCAACAGCGCAAGCTGATGACCGGTTGCTTTCAATTCGACACACATCGCTTCTTCGGACATGATGGACTTCAAGCGCCGCCCCAATTACTTCATGAGCCAGCCGATCCACCTCATTGCCTGGTTCCGTTTTTACCCTCCTCATGGCGTTCTTAGCGTCTTGGCGGTTCATCTCGTGACAGCCTATTCGCAACACTTCTCCGATACCTTCAGCCAAAAACCAAGCTCAGGGACCAACAGGCCTTGGAGACTCGTCGGTCCCTGAGCGTGTTTATGCGTTGTTCAGGAGGTGTCGGACCGCCCTACTTCTTGTTGTCAGGCAGGGCGATGCCGAAAGGCTCCTCGAGCTGCTCGTGGGGGCTGGGAATTACGTGGACCGACACCAGTTCGCCGATCTTGCGGGCGGCCGCGGCTCCCGCATCGGTGGCTGCCTTGCACGCCGCGACGTCGCCGCGAACACAGGCCGTCACATAGCCGCCGCCGATCTGCTTGTAGCCGACCAGCGTGACGTTCGCCGCCTTGACCATAGCATCCGCCGCCTCGACTAGAGCCGTCAGTCCACGCGTCTCGATCATGCCCAACGCGACTTTCATAACGCTTCCTCCTATCGGTCCAGACTGCTGCCGCCGTCCAATATCACACCGCCACAAGAGCTAAGAGAACCTCTTCGGTCAGTCAACAGCAAATTGCAAAACCTATTCGGTCCGGGGAGACAGTCTCAGTTCGGTCGTCAAACGGCAGGTTCCGCATGGTCTTCACCCGTCCCGTGGCTCGATGGCGGTCAGCCGCCGAAACCTCTCGCTCGCCCATCGGCTTCTGTCCACAGAACCTTCTGCCAAACAGTAGTTCCGCCTCTCCCGCTTCGCGATCTCTGGGGAGAAACAGTTGCAAGGTTCCGCACTCCAAACCATGGGCGCGATGCCCATGCCGCTGTCTATTTCATCGGCCCGACAAGCTCAATCATGTTGCCATCGGGGTCCCTGACCAGCGCAATGGCCGTACCTTTGGCCCAGGGTATTTCATAGGGGCCTTTGGCCAGCGCGGTCACGCCGGCTTTCTTCGCGCGCTCAAGCGCCGCATTCAGGTCCTTCACGTGAATCGTGAGGTAGCGAACTCCATACATTGAATGAATGAACGTATTGTCGGGCTTCTTGCCGGGCGCGTCGGAAAACTGCATGACTTTGAGGCGCGTGGCTTCTTTCGCATCGCCTAACACGAAAACTCGTACATGAAACGCCTTGTTGTCTGTCAGGCCCGCCCCGCCGCCCATTTCCGCCGGGACATCGAAGCCCTTCACTTCGGTGGACCCAATCGCGTGGCTGTAAAATGCGGCGGATTTCTCGATGTCGCTGACCACAATGCCGATGTCCACCGTGTTACTGGCGAAATTGCCCACTGGCGCTTGCGTGGCCGCCGCACCGATCAGTCCAGCCAGCGCAGCGACCCCAGCGACGACTCCAAGAACGTTCTTGTAGATCCTGTTGTGAAGGTCCATGCTGATCTCCTTTCGTTTCTTGGTATTGGTATCTATCTGCGTAGCCTTCTTGTTGCACGGGCGCAGCCCGCCTTGAGGCGGACTGCGCCCCTACCCGAAACCCCCAACTCTCGCTTTTCTCCAACTTCTCGCCTCTTGCCTCTCACTTCTTATTCTTCAGCACGCGGTCAAAAAACGCGTTCACCTTTTCATCCACCTCGCGGCCCCCGAAACCATGCCCCGCGCCGGGAACCGTGTGGAAGGTCACGTCCACGCCCGCCTTTTTCAGCGCTTCGTGAAGCAGCTCGCTTTGATTGTGCGGCACCAGCGGGTCCTTGTCGCCGTGCATTATGAGAAATGGCGGATCGTCTTTGGTGACATAGGTGATTGGGTCAGCGCGAGCCGCCTTGTCCTTGTTTTCCTGAATCGGACCGCCGATCAGCTGCGACTCGGGAGAATTGGCGGCATCGTGCTCCATCTTGGTCGGAAAAGCGCTCATTTTCGTGAAGTCCGTCGGCCCGAAGAAATCGCACACCGCTTGAACGCGGCTCGACCGATCGAGGTTGCCTTCCTTGCCTTCGAGTTCCTTCACATCGCCCGACGTGCCAAGCAGCGCAACCAGATGGCCACCGGCCGAAGAGCCCCATACGCCGATGCAGTTGGGATCAATGTGATACTTGTCGGCATTGGCCCGCAGCCACCGGATGGCCGCCTTGCAGTCCTCGATCTGGGCCGGGAAAACAGCCTCCTGGCTGAGACGATAGTTGATGCTCGCCACGACATAGCCCTTCGACAAGAACCGCATGGCCGGACAATTGCCTTTGTCGCCCCCCTTCCACGCGCCACCATGAATCCAGACAATCAGGGGCAATTTCCCCTCAGCTTTTTCGGGCACATAAATGTCGAGCGATCGGGATTTCCCGCCGGACGGAACATACTCGATGTCCCGCTCGATCTTGACGCCCGCCGGAATTCTGGGACCCGCCGGCTTGCCAGCTTTTGCTCCTGCCTGCTGCTCAGGCGGACCCGGCTGCTCTACCGCCCACGCGGAAACCGCCAGCCCCAACACGATTACCACGGCTGCCGACAGCCAACCCTTTCTGCTCATGACTTCATTCCTCCTTTTCCGAGATTGGGTTCTCAAGGCATCTCGCAAAGTCGCAAAGACGCGAAGACCGGATTCTTGGCGGCTTTGCGTCTTGGTGTGAGACTCATCTTCTGCGAACGAAACAGGCGCCAATCAATCCTCACGACTCGCGATCCAATGTGTGATAGTTGATCGCCTCGGCGATGTGGGGCGGCTCGATGTCGGACGCGCCTTCGAGATCGGCAATGGTTCGCGCCACCTTGGTGATCCTGTCAAAAGCCCTTGCGCAAAACGGAATCGGTCTGCTACTCAATGGACTCAATCTGGACCAGACCCTCTTCCACGACGTTCATGGAAAGACGGCTACCATACAGCAGGGCCATGCCAACGAGAGCGCCCGCGTCCACTTCGAGGGCCGAGATCAAACGCGACTGTCCATGCCAATGTATGGCCACCACGAAAACGCGGAACACCGTCTCGCTGCCATCGGCAAGAACAACGCGTTCAGTCCCGACGAAAGGCGATCCCATTTCGGCAATCAAATCGGGCGGCAGGGTGATGAAGCCATCGAAACCGGTGTCTATCACTGCCGGCAGCGTTTCAACCTGACGGTTTGCGCCTTGGAGGCAAATGTCCAGGACCGCTTCGAGTTCGCGGGTCACGATGCCAGTAATCATGGTTGTTTCCGGGAAAATCGGGCGCCGATGCGATGGGCGGCCCCGTAGCCAACGCGAAGAATGTAAAATACTCTATCAGGCATTCTGGCCCGCGCCCGCTGGATCGCGGCCATCTCGTCCCTGTCTATTTCATACTCACCGGTTTCTATGTCGAGCACGAGAAACTTGCCTCTATGTTCCGGTTCGAGTTTGGCCCGCAGAAACCGGTCATAGTAGTCTTGTCCCCGACGGGCAATCTCCTCGGGGCTGGTGGCGAGATTGGGCATAATCACGCCTCCTCTATTGCCGTCACCAGAACGGTACCCTTTGCCATGCTGCCGAATCAAGCGCGATTATCGGGTCCGGCATGACGCAGATACTTGTCCGCAGGTCATCTCCTGCTTCGCCGAAACCCCACCAGAGCGGCCTCACGCCTCGTGGTCGGGGGTGCGGTAGTTGATCGCTTCGGCGATGTGGGGCGTTTCGATGTCGGACGCGGCTTCGAGATCGGCAATGGTTCGCGCGACCTTGATCACCCTGTCGAAAGCACGCGCGCTGAGTTTGAGACGGGCAATGGAATTCTCCAGGATCGAGCGAACCTCGTCTCGCAGCGGGCAAAATCGCTTCGAGTCTTTCGAGCCCATGTGAGCGTTGCAGAAAATGCCTTTGCACCCGCGAAAGCGGTCGAGCTGGCGACGCTAGCGCTGAACTGCCGCCGGGGCACACGTACAGGGCCGCATTGGGTCGCCCAAATAGCCGCGCGGCCATTCCTGCCTTGCCATTCTGTCACCTAAGCCCAAAAGCCACAAAACCAATGGATCGCGCTTATCCAAAGGCCCTTGTAACACTCGGCGATCACCTGCGCAAGCGAAGACTCGATCTCGGCCTTCTTCAAAAAAAGGTGGCCAGAAAAATCGGCGTGGACAAAGAAACCATCATGAACTGGGAGACCAACCGGTAGGTCCCCGCCGTGATCGGCCCAATTCCCGGCAACGTTTGCAGCTGCAAGACCACCGCGCGCCACGGCTCCAAGGCTGCCAAGAATTGTTGGTCCATTGGGATGTACCTCCTCGAATGGGATCTTGTGGCGCATGCGCGACTACTTCCGTCTGACCGCTTTACCACAAACCGTCCTTGGAGGACAGCCCACTTTCATGGTTATAAAATCCAGAGAAGGATTATGGGACATGGAGTGCGGCGGCTCGACGCCGCCTCAGTCCAAACACCTTATCTTGGGTAGGTAATTCAGTCGTCGGAGTCCGGCATCTTGCACACGAGATGGTGGAACGATGGAATGCTCACGCAGTGGTCAACGAGAAAGTTATAGCCTCTGCCGCCAAGCGAAGTGGGACGGAGAACAATGTTTTTGGCGGGCCGATAGTAATAGTTTGTAATTCCCGGCCGGCAGTCGAAATTGGCCGTTGTAATTGGATGAACAGGAAATCCGAGATTTCGCGATATGCTCAGCGCCTTGAGAAAGACCTCGGGTCCAATCACGGCCGAACCGAAATTGAGAAAACATCCTTCGGCCAGATGTGCGATGCTCTCTGTATATATTTTGAAATCATGAAACGTTGCACGACCTGTCGCCGCACCGTCGCATAGCGGGTGCTGGTGAATAATGTCCGTGCCAATTGCCACATGGACCGTTGCGCGAATCCTCAACTGATACGCAGCGGCCAATAGGCTATATTCCATGAACGGCATCTTCTCGCGCACAATCAGCCGACCAATGGCTCGGCCAAAACCATCGCGCGAGCGATTGATCGCTCGGTTCATCATCGCGCCAGTCTCTTCCCACATGCCAAACGAGCCGTTTTCGATATTCCTGGCAACGCTTTCGGCCGTAGCACCCTGGAGCGCGATCTCGAAATCGTGAATTGCACAGGCCCCGTTCATGGCGATGTGTGTGATCACGCCACGCCGCATCAAATCAATCAGAAGCAACGATTGGCCTGTCTTGATGACGTGGGCGCCGATTTGAACCACAACGCTTTTCTTGTTTCTTACGGTAGTAACGACCTTTTTCACCAGTTGGTGAAACTTGCGGTTTGCCCACGGTTTGATGTCACGGGTGTCGCGGATGAAATCCTTGGCAAAATGAAGGTTCTGCCGCTGCTTCAGCGGATAGGTCTTAATCTTCCTGAAATCGAGCATAGGGTGGTTGTCTCCCGAAGAATTCTCTGACGAACCCACTTGCGATTCTTCCGGCCTACAGTCCGCCAAGTCAAACGGTTTGTCCTCTTTGATACTTATTGAATTCCGCACTTGCAGCGTCTTGTTTCTCTGGCAAGATTTAGAGTGTGAAGGAAATCGTGAGTCGGGAATTCATGTAATTCACGGGAGAGGCCGCAGCGGGTCCTGGGGGTAGCAGCGTGGAGTATCGCCGACTGGGAAAATCGGAGCTTAACATTTCGGCGGTCGGGTTGGGTTGCTGGGCGATCGGTGGCTGGTGGTGGGGCGGCACCGACGTCAACGAGTCCATCACCGCCATACGGAAGGCGCTGGACGTCGGCATTAACTTCATAGACACCGCGCCCGCTTATGGCTGGGGTCTTTCCGAGGAGATTGTCGGCCGCGCGCTCGAAGGCCGTCGCGATCGCGCCATCATCGCCACGAAATGCGGTCTAATCTGGGATCAGGCGCGCGGCCAATTCTACTTTGAGAGCGAAGGCCATCGCGTCTTTCGCCACTCGGGCAAGGAACGCATCCTAAGTGATGCCGAGGCGAGCCTCAGACGGCTTCGCACCGACCGGATTGACCTGTATCAGGTTCATTGGCCTGATCCCACAACGCCATTCGAGGAAACAATGGAGGCGCTCGTTACGCTACTCGACCAGGGCAAAATCCGCGCCATTGGCGTCAGCAACTTCACGGTCGCCCAGCATCTGGAGTGTCTGAAGCACGGCCCTCTGCATTCGAGCCAACCGCGATACAACATGCTCGACCGTAGGATCGGAAAAGATGTCCTGCCGTTCTGCCGCAAACGAAAGATCGGCGTCGTGGCTTATAGCCCGATTGAACAGGGCATCCTTACAGGCAAGGTGACGGTCGAGCGGCGTTTTGCCGCCGGCGACTATCGGACGCAACGGCCCTGGTTCCAGGAGCGGAATTTGCGGCGCGTCCTCGGCTTTCTCGACCGCATTCGGCCAATTGCCGAAGAGCATGGCAAGTCGCTGACACAACTGGCAATCGCGTGGGTTCTGGCTCACCCTGGCATCACGTCGGCGATTGTTGGCGCTCGCCGGCCCGACCAGGTCGAACACAATGCCGGCGGCGCCGACTGGCGATTGAGCGAAGACGAGTTGAAACGAATGGATGCCGAGTTGGCCGCATTGGGAGAAGCGCAAAAGTGACTATTTTGGATTTTGGATCCTCGCAAAGCCATGTTTCCTTTCTGTCTTTGCGTCTTGGCGTGAGGCTGCGATGAAAGTCGGTCACCAGAATGTTTCAACGGACGAGGACCTTCGATGGCTCGCCGAGATGGGTGTCAACAACATCTGCGGTCCCTTGCCTTCGAGACATCTCGACGAGAAGTGGTCGGTCGAAGGACTGACCCAATTGCGCCAGCGTGTCGAATCGTTTGGAATCCAGCTCGACATGCTTCCTCTACCCTTGAGTTCCGTTCCTCCTCGATACTCGGAGAACCCAAACATCCTGTTGGGCAAAAGTCCCGAACGCGACCGCGAGATCGCCGACATCTGCCAGATGATTCGCAATGCGGGCCGCGCGGGCACTCCCTGCCTGAAATACAGTCTGAGCATCCTGGGTGTTGTGCGCACCGGCTCCGTGCCCGGCCAAAGAGGGTCTTTTTACAGCGCTTTCGACTACCGCAAATCCAATCCCGACCGCCCGTTCGAGTCGGGACCGGTCAGTGCGGACGAATACTGGGAACGCATCACCTACTTCCTGGAGCGCGTCATTCCGGTGGCCGAAGAAGCGAAAGTCAAAATGGCCTGCCATCCCAACGACCCGCCAATGCCGCGCGACAAAGGCTATCGCGGCGTCCAGACGGTTTTGGGCAACGTTGAGGGACTCAAGCATTTCATCGAGATTGTCCCCAGCAAATACCATGGACTGAACTTCTGTCAGGGCACTGTGGCGGAGATGCTGGAGAATCCGGCGCGAGACATCTTTGACGTGATCCGCTACTTCGGCAGCCGAAGGAAAATCTTCAACGTCCACTTCCGCAACATCCGCGGCGGCTTTCTGAATTTTCAGGAGACCTTCATTGACAACGGCGACGTGGACATGCTTTGGGCAATGCGCGTTTACAAGGAAGTCGGCTATGACGGCATGATCATGCCCGACCATGTTCCGAGCATTCCCGGAGACCACGACCGATCCGTGGCGTTTGCCTATGCATTCGGTTACATCAAAGCTCTTATTGCCCACGTCAATGCCGAAGTTTGAAACCTCCAAAATGAAAGGCCTCGGCGCCGAACACGCGGAGAAGGCAAAGGCCTCCATCCTTGCCTCTCGACTGGCCTCCACGTGCCGAGAGTTTCAGGGGCATCGCATGCCGGCGCGCTGAATGAGTTTCCCTAACTCAAAGTGCCCGTTTTTCTACCGGCATTTGCGCTTTTTTGCCAACTAGCACGCGGCTTTCGTGTGGACTGCAAAAGACGGTTTTCGCTTCGGAGTGCGACAATCCGCCTAAGGCGGACCGCTTTGATTGTGGCGATGGGGGCGAAAAAAAGCAGCGTCGTGACGCCACACTCCAGGGAAAACAGAACGCGTAATGAGACATGGGCACTCCGCAGCAGATTCTGCGTTGCGGCGAATGATTTCTTTTTCTTTTGACACCCGCGAAAAAACAGGCTTTTACTAGCAGCTTAGTCGCCTGCGACGGAGTGGGCGCAGGACGGGTGAGCAGAGACGGCGGTCACGGGAGGCGGATGTGCAACTCGACCTGAGCACAATTGGCGATTACGCCGCGCGCTTTTTTCTGGCGGTTGTGTTGGGCGTTCTCATCTCGTTTCGACGCAAGATGACCCGCTATGACCAAAATGTCGTCCAGGCACACGCATTTCTGTCGGTCGCGGGGGCGATGTTCATGCTCATCATCGCCGGCGAGCTGTTCCGTGCCGTTGGGCTTCTGGGTGCGGCCAGCATCGTTCGCTACCGCTACGCGATCCGAAACCCGCGCGATGCGGGAACACTGGTCATCGCATTGGGGCTTGGCATGGCGTGCGGCTCGACGGGTCTGTTGCCATTGGCCGTGTTGGGCGGGATTTTTGTGGCGGTCGTTGCCTATGTGCTCGAGCACTTTCCGCAATTGTTGCTCTTCCCGCGCATCCGCCAACGCGAGCAGATGGTTCTGTCGGTCATGACGCGCGATTCCAACGGGACGATGAAGAAACTCAACGAGGTCTTCCGGCGACGCAACATCAGCTATGTGCTTCGCACCCTGTCGCAAAAGACCAGCGAGACCAAAGCGGGCTTGTCCGAGATCGGGATGCTGGTCGAGTATCCCATTGAAGTCAACCTCACCGAATTGACCTTCGAATTGGCCGACGAGAACGTCGTCGGCATTTCCTGGGAGAGCCCGAGGACAATCTACTACTAGAAACACGAACGATGAATGATGAACGGAACGAAACCGCACGACCCGCAATGAGGCACACAAGTAAGAGCCGCGAAGGAACGAAATGAACACGATTCATTCATCGTTCATCGTTCATCGTTCATCGTTTTTCTTCTTGATAGTCGTCTGCACTACAGGGGTTTCATGCACTTTTTCTCCGGGCCGAAGCTCGATCCGATCGTTCTCCGCAACGCACAGGCCAAATGTCGGCCCCCCGGCAGGATCGCGACCGCTGCTGCCTGCCGGCGCCTCGCTTGCTGCGACTTCTTCACGTCGCGCGTCGGCTACCACAACCACACAGGCAATTTCCTTCCTACCGGCTCGCTCCAATTCCTCGACCGCCCCATTGGCTGGCGATCTGACGAGCCAGACCCTCGGCGCCGCGCTTTATCGAATTGTCACGGCGACCGAAGAGAACGACCCGCGCCTGGCGGAATTCGACAGCAAGATGAAGCAGATTGACGCGGAGATGAAAGACCTTCGTTTCTCCGTCGGTTGGGAATTCGAGGTGGCCAAGCGCGAACTGGAAATTGACGCCGATCGCCGCGATGTGCGCCGCATTTCGTCCCAAGCGCCCCGCGCCACCGCTCGCCGGCCCCACTACCTGCTGGGCGACTATGATCGAGAGGAAAGCGATTTGATCCTTCGATTGAAACGTTCTTTTCTCGCTCCCGATCACGAGAAATATGTCAAGATTGCCGAGAGACGGCTCGATAAGATGGGGCTTGTCATTGACAAACAAAAAGTCCGCCGCCAACTCCACGTTGCAACACTTGAAACCCTACTTGCGGTCTTCTTTTGCCAGACGGCTCTCCCTCTGGTGGACGAGCAGATCGCTTTGGCTCGACGCGAAATCGAATTGCTGACGATGTTTCAAAAGGCCGGCGAAGCGCTTCGCAAGGATGTCCTGGCGGCACAGAAGCGCCTACGTGCCCTCGAAGAGCAACGGCTGATCCACCGGAATTCCCTCACACTGGGTCTGAACGAACTTCGCCTGAAGACAGGCAGTTCAAGTCTGACCTTGCCAATGACGGTGCCCGTAGTGGCCAGCGCCTCGCCCCCACCTTCAACCTTCGATCCACAGGAAACAACCAGTTATGCCCTCTCAGGCCGAACCGACTATCTCGTGGCGCAGATGCGCGCTCGCCTGGCCGACCAGATGGCCACCTATATGGCCTGGTATTGGCCACGAGTGGATTTCGAAGTGGCCTGGAATGAATTCCGCGACCATCGCCGATTTATCACGGATGATCACTGGGACAAAAACTACCGCTATGACAAAGGCAGAGAGTTCGGCACCGAACTGACCCTAAATGTCCCACTCAACCTGGCCTACCGCGGCTGGAAGCGCCACGAGGCGTTCCGGGCGGTTCACGAGAGCTATCTCAAGCAAGCGGACCTGATGCGCGCCAACATCGAGAATGACGCCTTGCGCGCCTATCTGGGCTGGCAACAGGCTTACCTGCATCGCGAGGTGGCTCGCGATCAGCTTGCCGCGGCGCTGGAAGAAAGGCGCGAGATGGAACTGGTGGCCCAACAATTGCCCGAAGAGGTCCAAGGACTTGCAGAAGTCAAATACCTCGAAGCGCAAACCAAAGTTCTCGAGGCGCGCGTCGAGCTATGCGACGCCGAGTATGAGTTGCTTCTGGCGCAGGCTCGGTGGGACTATCAGACAGGCGACTCCCCTATGGATGAAGCCGCTGCTCCTTACGAGGAACGTGATCGCCGTGCCGCGGAGAGGAAGGTCTGGCTGACATGGTGGACGAGTTTGATGAAATAGAAAAACAGCGCAAACCCCGCTGGATCGCCGTTCTCGTTGTCAACGTCGTCATCCTGGCCATGGTGGCTTTGGCCGCTTACGTTCTGCTGACCCGCTCGGGGGTGATTACGATTCCGGCGATTGTCGCGAGCCGAACCAGCCAGGTCAGCGCCGATCAGGAGGGCAGAATCATCAAGATTCTCGTCGAGGAAAACGAGCAATTTCGGGTGGGCATGCCGTTGTTCCAAATCGAAAATCCCGACGTGCGGACCAAGATCGAGGGCCTTCAAAAAATCATCGCGGGTTACGATCAGCAAATTGCCGCAGAGCAATCCGAACTCAGCCGCCGGCTGCGCGAATCGGACCTCAAGGTCAAGATCCAAACCGTCAAACACGAGATCGAGAAGAAGCAGGTTGGACTGAAAAACGCTCAACTGGAGCTCGAAAACGCCGATCACTTGGTCGCCTACGCAAAGGCGGAATTGGAAAAGGCGCAAACCTTGTTCACTTCGGGCGCCCTGACCGCCGCTCGAGTGGAGGTCTATCGCTCTGCCTGCGAAGGAAAACTCGCCGAGCGCAACAAAATCATCGGGGCTATTGCTCTTCTCCAAACCGAAACGCGCGGCGACGAGAAACTGCTTCATTCCTACGCGCAACAGATGGATGACCTGACCAGCTCGACAGCCCAACGAGTCAGCGAACTGCTGGAGAAGAAAACCACCGCCCGAACCGAGTTGGCCGCCTGGGAAAGCGCCAGGGAACGTTTGGTTCGCAAGGCCGACCGCAATGGCTCGGTTGCCGTCCGGCATAAGGAGGAAGGCGAGGCTGTCAAGCCCGGCGAACCCGTTCTCGAAGTGACCACCGGCGAGGACATCTGGGTCGAGGCCTATTTTCGCCCCGAGGATGTTAACCTGATCCGCGCGGGCGATCCGCTTGTTGCTCGTTATGCCAATCGGATGTTTCCCGTCGCCGTAGAAAGTATCGGCCTGATCACAAAGCCCTTTCCTCTCCAGCGGGCTTCGATGCTGGCCTCAACAGAGAACTTTGTCGTTGCGAAACTCATTTTCGTTCAGCCCGATCAGGCCAAAGGCGCGGGGCTTCGCCCCGGGATGAAAGTGGACACTGAGCTAAGCCGCCAGGAAGGGCTTCTTTATCGGCTTGGGTTAAAGCAACCGACGGCCAACGCGGCTACCAAATCGCCACAAGAATCGAACGGCCAACCGCGCAGAGCCCAAACCCAAGGGTCGAGTCCCGCACGATAAGTGTTCCCAAGCCCTCAGCCGTCGGGCCGTTCTGTTTCGCCTTTCCAAGGCTGGACAGATCCAAGGAACGCCTGTTTTGAACGGCCCATCAACAAAAGCGTTGATTTTGGTGCTTTCTTCGCTTAGACGATGATATGCGATTGTCGGAAAAGGAAGGCCGACGCGAAAGTTGCGTGGTTGCGATGGAAAAACACTCGCTCACACCAGAATACGACTACTACCGCATTCTCGGCGTCAACCCCAACGCGTCGCACGCCGACATTCGACGCGCGTTTCGCACGTTGGCCCTGCGTTATCACCCGGACCAAAATCCCGACGACTCCCAGGCTGGAGAGAAGTTCAAGATCATCACCGAGGCATACAAGGTCCTGATCAATCCCAAGACCCGCAGGAGCTACGACCGCGTTCGGAATAGTTCTCGGGTCCGCCACAGACCGGGCAGGCCGGCTCCCGGAAACGATGCCGATACCGAATGGCCGGATTCGCCTTTCCGGCAACCACGTGGCGCAACCGCCCCGACACCCTCGCCCGACGCCACCGAGGAGAAGTCCACGCGCAAACCTTGGTGGGCGGAGGAACAGGAGCTTCCAAAGGCACAACCGGCCCCGCCCCCGCCGCCCCCGCCTCAGTCCGAAACCATGGAGGGCAGCGACATCGAAGCAGACATGACGATTACCGAGGAAGTCGCCTCTTTCGGCAGCAAACAACCACTAGCGGTTTCGCGTTTCGAGAGTTGCCCGACTTGCAATGGCACGGGAGGGAAGCCCGGAACCGCGCTACGGCGTTGTCCGGAGTGTGATCCCCAACACCCCTCGCCAGCGTGCCACCTGTGCGCGGGCCGCGGCCACATGATCGAAGTGGCTTGCCCGAGCTGTTTCGGGCGGGGCAAGCACCGCGTGACAAAAACGCTCGTGATCAACCTTCCCCGACGCTCCCAGACAGGTCAAAGAATTCGCATTCCCGGCGAGGGAATGCCCGGCCGGGGAGAGGGTAAACCGGGCGACCTGGTCGTTCGTCTCGTTGTCAAGGGACGAGATGAATACGAGCCACGCGACCCCAGTGTCTATTCGGAAATCCATATCACCCCCCAGATCGCTACGAAGGGTGGCGTGGTTCGTGTTAAAACACTGGACGGATCGGTCGAACTCGTCATCCCGCCCGGAACGAAATCCGATGCGGTTTTCCGGCTCGAAGGCCGAGGGGCCATTCTTCAAGGCAAAGAACGCGGCGACCACTTCGTCACGGTCAAGATCGTTGCTCCCTGAACAGGCCATCCCCTTGATTCGATCGCCACAGTCGCGGCAGCGAATGGGGTCCGCCGGCCGGATGGTTGTGGCCATTCTGCTGGGGAGCGGCGGCCTGCTTGCCTGCTGGTCGGGCGGTGGCAATCCGTCGGCCGAGGAGCGTCGGTCTGCGAGTGTGGTGATCTTCAACCTCGCCAGTGAGCCGACTTCTCTCGATCCGGCGCGCGCCACACGGTTGGCCGACTTGCGCGTCATTGGACAATGTCTCGAAGGACTGGCGCGCGTGGGAACGACCGGGCAACCCCTGCCCGCCGCCGCGGAGTCGTGGGAAATCTCTCCCGATGGCCGAACCTATCGCTTCCGCCTGCGCGAGGCACGCTGGTCCAATGGCGATCCCGTCCGTTCGAGCGACTTTGCCTTTGCCTGGCGACGAGTTCTCGACCCCGGAACGCGCGCCTATTGGGCCGATCTGTTTTTCGCCATCGAGGGTGCGCAAGACAGCTACCGCTCCTCAGCGGAAGCGAGGTTGCGCTCCCCACTGGGCATTGAAGCACCCGATGATCGAACGCTGGTCATCCATCTGACGCGCCCGATTCCCTATTTCCTCTCCCTGGTTGCCCTCGAAGCCTTCTTGCCGCTGCACCAAACAAGCGTGGAACGGCTGGGCGACGCAGCCTTTCGTGCCCCCGACTACGTCTGCAATGGCCCATTTCGCCTGGTCGAACATATCCCGCGCCGACGAATTGTTCTTGAACCCAACCCCGCCTACCATACCCGCGGCGCCGTTACGCTCAAGCGGTTGGTCTTCGTCATGATCGCCAATGAGTTCACTGAATGGACGGCCTATCAGCGAGGCGAAATTGACATTACCAATGGCATTCATCGCAGTGCGTTGGCGGCGATGCGTGGCCGCCGAGACTTTCGGTCGGTCCCGCTCGTGGGGACCAGTTATCTCGTTTTCAATTGCCGCCGACCACCGTTTGATCACCCCGAGGTGCGGCGAGCGTTTGCGCTCGCGCTGGATCGCCAAAGTCTGGTCAAACACATCACGCGTGGCGGCGAGATGCCGGCAACCGGGTTTGTCCCGCCCGGCATTCCAAGTCAACCAGGCGGAGCCGATTTTCGCGTGCAAGGAGGCGACCTGTTGCCCGCAAGCGCGTTGAGCGACGGCGAATGGAAACAGATTCGCGCCTTGCTTCCGCCGCTTCCAGGAAACATCATCTACTCTTACGATGCCAACGAGTCGCAACGTTCGGTCGCCGTCGCCCTCCAGATGATGTGGCGTGAGAAACTTGGCGTCGAGGTGGGGCTTCAGTCGTTTCCTGCACGCCTGGTGAATCTGAACAAGCGCCGCGGCGACTACACGATCGCTTCGGCCAGCTGGGTGGCCGACTATCTCGATCCCACAACTTTCCTCGATGTTCTCCGGTCAAATTCGCCGAACAATTATTCGCAATGGAGCGATCCGCGTTACGACCAACTGCTGGACCGCGCCGCCGCGACCTCCGACGCCACCGAGCGCACCGATCTTCTACACCAAGCCGAAGGTGTCCTGATCGAGCAAATGCCCGTCTGCCCGCTCCATTTCTATGCCATCGCCTATTTGCAGCGGCCCGGTCTGGAGGCCGTCGAACGCAATCTGCTGGGCCGACTCGATTTCTCTCGCGCTCATTGGAAGTGAGAGGCGGGAAGTTGGAGAAAGTACGTCCCTGGATCAGGGCAATAAGTGATTTCGTTCTTGAATCTCGGCGAGTTGCCCGTCTCAACTGGCCTCGTTTTGCTTCTGAGCAAGAAAGAGAGGGCGCAGCAGGCTGCGTCCCAACAAAATAATTCGGCAGGGCTGATTTCTTCACCATGCGCTTCGAGTTCTTCGTCAGTCGTCGCTATCTTGCCTCCCGGGAACGCCGGGGCCTGATTTCGCTAATCACGATCATCTCGGTTGGCGGCGTGGCGGTGGGCGTTGCCGCCCTGATCGTTGTTATCGCCGTCATGGATGGCTTCGACAAGGAGCTCATGGAGCGAATCATGGGCTCGTCCTCGCACATTACCATCCGACACGGTTGGACCGACACGATCGGCGACTACCAACGGGTGGTGGCTCTGGCCGAAGCCGATCCCGACGTTGTGGCTGCATCGCCCCTGATCTCGCGGAAAGCCTTTCTTTCGGTCGAACGAAGAGTCGGTTCCACGATGGAAGGTGTTCGGATCGAGGGGTTCGATCTCCAACGCGAGAAAAAGGTCACCAATTTTGTCCGCGATGTGTGCCTGGGGAGCGCTGAGCCGGGCGAACACGATATTGTGCTCGGATATGTCCTGGCCCAAACCATGCAGCTGTGGATTGACGATCCCGTCTATGCGGTGACGGGGTTGGGACAGTTTGCCACAGGCCCTCATCCCAAGACGGCACGCCTGCGTGTCTGCGGCATTTTCAAAACGGGCCTTTTCGAAGTGGATGCCAATTGTGCCTTTATGTCGCTCGATGCGGCCCAGCGCATTTTCCTGCTTGGCGACGTGGCCGACCAGGTTCATCTGCGCGTGAGCGGTCCCTATCGGCTGGAACCCATTAAGCGCCGGCTGAGGGAACAACTCAACGACCCTTCGTTGGTGATTGTTGGCTGGGACGAACTGAATCCCGATTTCTTTGCCGCGCTGAAACTCGAGAAAATCGTCATGTTCATCATTTTGTTGCTCATCGTTCTCGTCGCCGCCTTCAACATCATCGGCACGTTGGTGATGATTGTCATCGAGAAGACGCGCGAGATCGGGATTCTCCGCGCGATGGGAACTACTCAGCGCCAGATTCTGCGCATTTTCCTTCTCCAGGGATTGATGGTCGGGGTTTTGGGCATTGTCGTTGGTTCGGCAATCGGGTTTTTCATCTGCTGGAGCCTGAACACGTGGTTCCCGATCCAATTGCCGGCGGGAGTCTATGGGATCAGCCAGATGCCCGTGTTCATTCGCTGGGAGACGGTTGCGATCATTGTCGCGTCGGCGTTGCTCATCTGTTTGATTGCCTCGTGGCTGCCGGCTTGGCGGGCATCGCGGCTCGAGCCAACAACGGCGCTTCGATATGAATGAACGACCAGTTTTGAATGTTGCGTCGTGAGGGTTGAGTTCTGAAGTGAGGGAAAGGCGGCTGTGGCGGAAAAAGCACTGCTCGAAGCCATCACAGTAGAGCGCGAATTTCTCGATGGATCGCGCGTCCTGCGCGTCTTGCGCGGCGTGGACTTGTGCGTTGGGCAGGGCGAATCGGTCGCCATCACAGGGGCTTCGGGCGCCGGCAAGAGCACTTTGCTCCATCTTCTCGCTGGATTGGATCGCCCGACGCGCGGGCGGATCGTGTTCGACTCGACCGACCTGACGGCGATGAACGACCAGACGTTGGCGCGGTTTTGCAACCGCACGATCGCCATCATTTTCCAATTCTATCACCTGCTCGTTGAGTTCTCTTCGCTCGAAAACGTAATGATGCCCGGACTGATCGCCGGAAAGTCACGGAGCGCGCTGCGTCGTCGCGCCACCGAGTTGCTCGAAGCCGTCGGACTGGGCGACCGGCTTCGGCACCGTCCCAGCCGGCTTTCGGGCGGCGAACAGCAACGTGTGGCCATCGCCCGATCGCTCATCAACGACCCCGCGCTCATTCTCGCCGACGAACCGACCGGCAATCTCGACGCCGAAACGGGGGAAGCGATCATTGACCTGCTTTGGCGGGAGACCGTCGGGCGCGGTCGGACGCTCATCATCGTCACCCACGAGACCCCGATTGCCCAACGCGCCGACCGCCGCTATGTCCTGGCCGAGGGGCGTCTCCGTGGGTGAAAGGAAAGAGCGACGCGGGCTTTGATCACGGGCAGGATGCCCGAGCCACCACGTTGCAAGGCCCAGTGCGGATGTTTTTTACTGCCCGATCAAGTTTCTTCTTGAAAGTGGACAAAAGGTTGCCGAAAGTTCTGATGCGCGCCTCGCAGTCTCAGGGATGAGCGGGCAATAATGGCGTCTGGTTCTTCCAGTCTTCGCGTTCGCTTATTACTCTTGGTTTTGCTCTCCGTCACCCCGGCGCTGGGGCTGATTCTTGCCACAGCCATACAGCAACGATCGCTGGCCACCGAACATGCTCAGAAGGACGTGCGGCGGCTGGCAGATGTCGCGGCCATTGAACAGGAGCAAATGATCACGGGCACGGGCCAGATTCTCGGCGCGGTGGCGCGAGAGCCAGGTCTGCTTGCCGGCGATCCGACCAGTTACGCGGCCATTTTTTCGGGCATAGTAAAATACTGGCCATGGATCGCCAACATGGGGATGATTAGGCCAAATGGCGATGTCTCTTTTAGTGTTGTCTCAACCAGCGGTACGATCAATGCAGCCTACCGTTCCTATTTTCAACGTGCTGTCCAGACACGCGATTTTGCCATCGGAGACTTCGAGATAAGCCGCATCACCCACAGCCCCGTTCTCTATTTCGCTTACCCTGTTCTCGACGAAACCAGCAAGGTGGCGTCGGTGGTCTTCGCCGCGCTGGATTTGGATTGGCTCAACCGGGTGGAGTCCAGAATTGATGCACAGTTGCCCAGCGGCTCTGCGCTTTCGATCATAGACGGAAACGGTGTTGTCCTGGTCCATAAGCCCGACCCCGAAAAATGGGTTGGCAAGCGCGTGCTGGACAGGCCTCTTTTCAGGACTGTTTTAGCCCGACGCGAAGGGTTGACCGAGAGCTCCGGCCTGGACGGTGTTCGCCGTTTCTATGCGTTCACACTGGTACGCGGCACGTCGCGTGCCGGGAACATGTTTGTCGTGGTCGGCACGCCCAAAGCGGTCGCCTATGGCGAGCCCAACCGGTTGTTGGTCCACAGTCTCGTCTGGTTTGGAGTGGTCACAGCGTTGGCCCTGATGGCCGCCTGGTTTGGCGCCGACGTGTTGGTTCTCAAAATGGTGAGAGCGCTGCTGCGCGCGACAGACCGGCTAGGTGCAGGCGATCTGAGCGCTCGCGCCGGCCCTCCCTATGGGCAGAGCGAGATCGGCCAATTGTCGCGGGCCTTCGACCAGATGGCCGAGACCCTTGAGCAACGCGAAGTCGAACGCAAGCGGGCAGAGGAGACGCTGCGAAGCAGCGAAGAGTATTTCCGGTCGCTCATCGAGAACACGTCCGACATCGTCGTGGTGATAAATGCCGACAGAACCCTTCGCTACATAAGTCCCTCCGCCGAACGCATGCTGGGGCATAAACCAGAGGAAAGGCTTGGCAAGGATTTCATTGAGTTCATCCATCCGGACGATGCGGCGACTCTTGCGCAGGTCTTTGAGGACATGGTCCAAAAGCCTGGATTTACGGTTGTCGTGGAATTCCGCGCGCGACACGAGGACGGCTCGTGGCGCGTCCTCGAAGGGGTCGGCAGGAACCTCCTTCACAATCCGGCGGTTGGGGGCCTTGTCACCAGTCTGCGCGACATCACCGAACGCAAGCAATTGGAAGAGCGTCTCAGCCTGTCCCAGAGGATGGAAGCGGTCGGCAAGTTGGCGGGCGGCATCGCCCACGATTTCAACAATCTCCTCACAGCCGTTACTGGCTACAGTGAACTTCTGCTGGGTCGCCTGAACGAAGCCGACCCCCTGCGAAAAGACGTTCTGGAAATCAGGAAAGCCGCCGAACACGCCACGTCGCTCACGCGCCAGCTCCTGGCTTTCAGCCGCCGTCAGGTCCTCCAACCCAAGGTGATGAAGATCAACACCATCGTGGTGGAAATGGACACGATGCTTCGGCGGTTGATCGGCGAGGACATTGATCTGGTCACCGTTCTGGGTGCGAAGGTCGGATATGTCAAAGCCGACCCGGTCCAGATCGAGCAAGTCATCCTGAATCTTGTGATCAATGCGCGCGATGCCATGCCCAATGGAGGCCGGCTGACCATTGAGACTGCCAACGTGGAACTCGACGAGGCGTATGCCCGGCGGCACGCCGACGTTCGGCCCGGCTCTTACGTGATGCTTGCCGTCAGCGACACGGGATGCGGCATGGACGAGAAAACCAAATCGCGTCTGTTCGAGCCTTTTTTCACCACAAAAGGTCTGGGCAAAGGAACCGGCCTCGGCCTGTCCACCATCTATGGAATCGTCAAGCAAAGCGACGGCCACATTTGGGTCTATAGCGAACCCGGACAGGGCACGACGTTCAAAACCTATCTCCCGCGAGTCGAAGAGGCTGTCGAGAAACCCGAGTCAACGGCCACGCGGGCCGGACCCACTCAGGGCTCCGAGACGATTCTCGTGGTCGAGGATGAAGTCGAGGTGGCCAAACTGGTTCGCGAAATCCTCGAAATAAATGGCTACAGGGTTCTTGAAGCTCACAAGATTGAGGAAGCCCTCCGCATCGGGCAGACGCATGAAGGGCCAATCCACGTGATGATCACCGATGTCGTGATGCCCGGCATGAGCGGCCGCCAACTGGCCGAGCGCCTGATCTCTGTTCGGCCTCAGATGAAGGTGCTGTACATGTCCGGCTACACCGAAGACGCTATCGTTCATCACGGTGTCCTGGATGAAGGAACCGCGTTTATCCAAAAGCCTTTCACACCCGATGACCTCACGCGCCAGGTCCGCGATGTCTTGGATAATCCCCAATACGAGAAATGGTAACCGGCATGTTTTGTCCAGCCGAGCGGAGAACATCGGCGATGGCTTTGGCTCGCTTTCACTGTCGCGCGTGTCCGGGTCGGGATTGGGCGGCCCCGTCCATTGTCCGCCATACGGCGGATTACCCCACCGCGCCGGCCTTCGATCCGGTTTCCGCCTGAGGCGGATTCGTCGAGTCCGAACTTTGCCCCGCCGCCTTCCTTCAGATTCCGCCTCGCGGCAGACGCCCTTGCCGGGGCCGGCAGTTCTGCTCACCGCGGCCCGCAGGGGACCCTCACGTCCACCCATACACGACATGCCTGGCACAGAATGAAACAGCAGCGGGCGGGAGGAAATCCCGCCCGCCGGCGTGGAAGCAGGTTCCGAGGAGAGGTTCCGCCATTTTGCGTCGTCAAGGCTGCGCCGGAAGAGCCGCCGTGGTCGGCAGATCGCCAGGCGCAACGTCGCGGACGGTCAGGTCGCCGAAGATGACGCGATAGGTCGGCTTGCCCGTGGGTTTATACCAGAAGATCGCCTTGTCGGCCGCGCCGAGCTGCACGTTCTGCCCCGCATAGTGCCAGTCGCTCTCTGGGGCCATGCGCAGGAGGAACATGATCCCCTGTATCATCATGTGAAAGCTTTGCTGGACCAACTGCTCCGTGGAAGTCGTTTCTTTGTCTCCGACCAGTTCGTCCGACATCATCATCTCGGCCACCTTCGCCTGGAGTTCCTTCAGGTGCAAGGAGGGCGGAAACGCCGTGGCAAGATTGTGTTCGGCCCACCAGCGCAGAAAGTGGATCAAGTCATCCTCGGTGGGATTGGCCACGTTCACCGGCACCGTCACCTTGCGGTAACCTTCGGGCGGCGTGAGGTCGAAGAGCGAATCGTCAAGCTCCACGTCGAACCTAAAGTCGCTCATGACGACGTTCATGCCCGGCGCGTTGATGAACTTGCCCTCCATGCGCGCGATGTTGCCCGTCTCCACGTCCACCGAGACGATTCTATCCAGCCCTTCGGTCGTCACGCGGTAGTCCTGAACCGTGCGGCCATCGAGCACGTGCTGTCCGAGCACTTCGGTAGCGCGCGTGGGAATTCTCCTCATCTCGTCGATAATGTTCACCTGGAACTTGTCGGGCGGCATCTGCGAGAAGTCGAGTTCGGTACATTCCTTCGTCTGCGAAGTGAGTATGATTCCTTTTTTCTGCGTGAGGTCAACGATTACCACGGTTTGCATGATTCCTGCTAGCCACGTTTGCAGAATCAGGGTTTGCCGAATCAGGCCGGGTTCCTTGTAGCAGAACTCCCAGCGCGGAGGCATCCGCATGATTCCCGACTGCGGAAGGATCATCGTGTAGGTCATCGTGCGGGCTTTGCGCATCTGCTCGACGGCCTGGGCGTAAGCCTTGGCCGGATTGAAGCCGCCGGAGGTGATCAGAACAACCACGGCAATCGCGAGCACCGCGGCAATCGGAAGCGCATAGGCCAACGCCCGTCGCGGCGGCGAAAGGATCATCGCGAGGATGTGGACGCGCCGCCGCGGTTCCGTTTCCGCCGAATCCATTTTCTCGCGGAACGCGGCCAGCCGGCGGCGGAGTCGCGCTTCGACTTCCAGCGGAACCGCTGAATTCAGACTGCTTTTTACAACTCGATCGAGTGAATTGTCGTTGTCAGTATGCTTCATGGTTTGCCACCTCCCTGAGTGGACTGGGCGCCAGGTGCGCGAGAGCCGTCGCCAGCTTGACTCGCGCCCGGGCGATGTGTTTGCGCGCCGTCGCCTCGCGACAGCCCAGAGCCTGGGCGATGTCGCCGTAGGGCATGTCCTCGACGAATCGCATCAGGACCGCCTCGGCTTGCTTGCCGGGCAGTTGCCCAATGGCTCGATAGATTTCTTCGCGTGTTTCGCGGCTGGCAACCTGCTCGGCTGCCGAGGGAGCGGACGCCGGCATTTCGTCGGAAATTTCCGCCAAGGCGATGTGCCGCTCCCGCCGCGATTTTCGCCGGAGGACATCGTAGGCGCAGTTGATGCAGATTCTCAGGATCAGCGCGTGCGGGTTGGGATGCCGGGCAACGTGATCCAGGCGTCTCCAGATGGTCTCCAGCGCCTCCTGGAAGGCATCGTCGGCATCGTCGGGATCGCGCACGATCCGCCACACAGTGCGGATCATGCGGTCCTCGATTGGTTGGATCAATGTGTCGTAGTCGCCGTGCGAGCTATTCAATCGAACCACCTCCTTGTTTTGCGGGGCAGAAGGAAACTCGCGCGAATTCTTCTTTGCCCTTCATCCCAGGAAATGTTTGGAGGCGGCATTTTGTGGACAAGCCCCACAGAAAAACATCACCGGACCTCACCTTGGCCACTCCTACGCGGCTTCGAGGCGAGTTGCAAGCGACCTTCGCGCCTCGGCAAAAGTCGTGGCGCAGGCTGGTAGCCTGCGAGTAAGACGAAGAAGCTCGTGATCCGTGAAGGAACACGAAGTTTCACGAACAGAATTCCTTCGTGTCTCTTCGTGCCCTTCGTGGACGGCGCACTCGAAACCCGAAACTCGGAACTCGCAACTTGCTTACTGCGGCGAGGTCGTCAGGATTTTTCCCGCCGTACTTCGCTTGATGTCGCCGGCGCTGACGGTTCCATTGGTGGGATCATAGAGGATCGTCGCGTACTGGTTCACCTTGTCGGGGCCGATGCTCCACATATACCAATACGTCTGACCCGAAGTGCATGTGCCGTATTGGATGACCCGGTACGCGCCGTTCTCGAAGCGGAATATGTCTGTCGGGAAGGAAGTGATGTAAGCAACCGGCGTTGTGAGCTCGGGCAGGCCGTTGGGGGCGATGACACACGTGCCTGATGGCGGATTGCGCGGATAGCAACCCCAGTCCACGTGATAGCTTTCCATGGCCGTCGCCAACATGCGCATGTCGCTTTCCATGCGCGCGACCTTGGAGCGCGTCTGCGCCTCCAGAAAATTCGGAACAGCGATGAGCGCCAAAATCGCGATGATCGCCACAACGATCAGTAATTCGATCAGGGTAAATCCAACGGACTTCACCTGTACTGTCTCCAACGAGGGACACTTGCGCGCGGCGAAAATGTCCCCACACCACCGAGAATCTCCTTGGTCGCATCGTCTTCGAGAAAAACCGCAGGACGAAGAACGCCTTGTGGGTGACGAGGAACTGTCCCCGTATAGGAAGCCGTGAGTTGAACGGAACCGGAGGAGAGCAGATTGACCGCCTGGGTGCCCAGAAAGGCTCGAACGACCGAGTTCATCACGGTCTGGCCATTGGAGGCGCTGACGGGAATGCCGTCTTCCGTGATAACGAAATGCGCGCTGACAACGCGGGGATAGCCCGTCGTGGTGCTGACCGTGAGCCTCATCTGCGGGTTGGTTGGGCCAACGTCGCCCTCCAGGCTCAGCTCAAAAGGCACGACGCCAGAAATCCTTTGCCGCTCGGTCTGGATCATATTGGCGTAAGTATTATACATCGCCTGAATGCCTGCCTCGCCATAGGATATCGACCGGCCACCGACATAGCTGGCTACCCCGTCCATCCATACCGTAGGAGTACCCCGGATGTTGTAATAGTTGAGTCGCGTCGTATCGTAGGGAATGCTGAATGTATCAGAGAGGTGATAAGCCAGAATAAAAACCTCCTGGCGAGTGTAGTTGTTCTGGATGCGGTCCAGGGCCACCCCGGCCCCATAGCAATATGGTCACCAGTCGCCGGTGAAGTATTCGATGATAACCGGCCTGTGATAGGTGGACGTCTTGCCGGGGGCGTTGGCCACGCTCTTGGGCGATGCGGTCCTGCCGATTTCGTTGGCGACCGTCTGGCTCCCGAGAGCAAACACAACCAAGATCACGGAGGCAGATATTGCGATTGTCTTCTTCATACGAACCGCTTGCCCACTCTAATCTAGATCATTCTCTTCTGCTTTCTGGGTTTCATACGTAGCCAAGCCATCGCACGCGGTCAATCCCATTCTTCGCAACCAAAAGCGATTGGGCGCATCTTGGAGTTGCCCCCGGTTTTTCACTTCCGATGGTGCAAACAGACACTCTCTTATTGACGCCCCAGATTAGGCTGATCAACTAATTATGTGGACAGTCCCACATAGTGCAGCAGTTCTGGAGAGCCAGCGGCGAGGCGGGCCAGTTCGGCACAGACTTGGTGACGAAACTCGCGCAAGTCATCGCACCAGGGATGCGCATGGGTTACCCGTTGGCGCGTCCATCGCCAGAGTTTCTCGCTGGCATTCAGCCAAGGGGCATACGTGGGCAGCCAAAGGACCTTCACGCGGTTCTGCTTTCAAAGCCGCGTCCAGAGGCCCTTTTTTACCTCATACTGCGGATCGGGACTGTGGACGTGAGGCTGGCCTCGCTTGTAGCGAAAGCCCGCTCGTGCCAAGGCCTTTTGCACCCCGAAGGGGCTGAACCCCCGAAGCGAAGGCACCACGGCGGCCAGACTCTGCAAGGTCCATCGGGTCCGGGCCACCCCAAAGTTCCGCGGCGACTGCCGGATGTACCGCTCAATCTCCTTTGCATCCGCACGCGCCTTGCGGCCCCGACCCCGCCGGACCCACAGACTCTGAATCCCGGCCCGCTCATAGCGTCTCTGAAAACCGTAGATCGCTTGCCGCGACATCCGGAACAACCTTCCCAATTCGCTGACCGACCGGCCTTCCGCCCGATTCAACAGCACCAACGCCTTCGTCCGAACATACGCCGGCTGCCCGCGTCGCGCTACCCCCTCCAGTTCCGCTCGTTCTTCATCCGTCAGGTTCATCGCTCACCTCCGGACTGTCTCCTAGGCTCACCCCCAATCCTATGTCAAGATAAATAGGTGATGACCATAAAAGCGGGGAATGGTGGGAAGCGACCCCAATTCTTCTGAACCGTTTCAACGGTTTCCGTGTTCTGGGCCGCCTGTTTTCCGAAAACCGTTAAAACTCCCCGCAATGAATCGCGGGGTTAATGAGAAAGGATTTCCGAGAGAGCCGCCCTAAAAACACCTGCGTTGCCCTTGCAGACGACGGGAGAGTCGAGCCGCGCTAGACTTTTCTATAGACCTCGGGATTGACGCAGTTGGGTGCCCACTCGCCCTTCACCATGGCAATCAGGTTTTCAGCCGCCATGAGGGCCATGCGAGTTCGGGTCGCAATCGTGGCGCTGCCGATATGAGGGCAGAGAACCACGTTGTCGAGTTCCACCAAGCCGGCCTTGAGCTTCGGCTCGTTCTCATAGACATCCAGGCCGGCCCCGGCGATTTGGCCCGAATGCAATGCTTCGACCAACGCGGCTTCGTCGTGAACGGGCCCGCGCGAGGTATTGATGAAAATGGCCGTCCGCTTCATCCGCCGGAACTGTTCTGCCCCGAACATGTGGCGGGTCTGTTCAGTCAGCGCGACATGAACCGAGACGAAGTCGGACTCGGCCAGCAATTCGTCCAATGTCACGCGGCGTGCGCCAAGGTCTTTTTCGAGCGAGGGGTTGGCCGAAGTGTCGCAATAGAGCACCTTCATATTAAAGCCGCGTGAGCGGTGGGCAACCGCACTGCCGATCCGTCCCGCTCCAACGATGCCAAGCGTTCGCCCCGTGATGTCGGCGCCAAGAAACAGCATCGGCGCCCATCCCTCGAACTTGCCCGCGCGCATAAAACGGTCGGACTCGACAATGCGTCTTGCCACGACGAACAGAAGCGCCCACGTCAGGTCGGCTGTCGCATCGGTCAGCACGCCCGGCGTGTTGGTGATGACAAAGCCCAGTTCGGTCGCCTTGGCGACGTCAATATTGTTGTAGCCGACGGCGTAATTCGCAAATCCGCGAGCGCCTTCGGCCGCGCGCATGACCTCTTCGTTGATCGTGTTGGTTAGCATGCACAGGACGCCATCGCGTTCGCGAACCCGATCGAGCAGCTCCTCGTGCGTCAGGCAGCGATCGTCAGGGTTGACCTCGACGATCTCACACTCGCGCCGAAGCAATTCAAGCCCTGGCTCCGGTATCCGCTGCGTGACATAGACATTGTAACCCATATGGCCTTACCTCCAAGCCTGTACTATAGGTCCCCGCAAAAGTAATGCAACGGGACGACATTGCCGCCCACGGTTTTTCCGATTCATGGATTAACCGGTCGAATACCGTTCATGCGCGAGTACCGGCCCTGCTTGTCATTGCGAGGAGTCCGCCCGAGGCGGACGACGAAGCAATCTCCAGTGCGCACAACGGGATTGCATCTCCGCCTGGGGCGGATCGCAATGACGGTGGAAGAAATGGACAAGATCAGCGGAAAGGGAGCATCCTGTTTGTCCTGTTCATCTTTGTCAGAGTTCTTTTGAACCCACTTGTGCCTATTCTGGCGGCCACTTTGCCGTGCTGTAAAATCGGTGTAGTCTGGGTTTCCTTGATGTCAACCCCTCTTGCCATAGAGGTGTTCGAGGTCCTTGACGGTCGTGTGGCCGACGACGAAATCTTGTCCTGCGATTTCCTGGATTCGACGTTTGAGAGCTTCCTGGCGCTCGCGCTTTCGACGCTTCTGTTCGCGGCGAATCCACCAGATTGCGCCGCCGATCAGGCAGGCGAGCAACAGACACGAAAGACTCAATATCAAGGCGTAGTCCATGGTCTTGACATTCTTTTACCGGCCAATTGGGCAGCTTTTCAGTCGCGGCGGGAGATTCGGCGGCTTACCAGCGCCGCAACCCGTTCCCCAACCCAACGAGCCTGCTCTGGCGTATTGGTCACCCCGAACGAGAATCGCACAGCCCCTTGCACGCGCTCGGCCGCTAACCCCATGCCTTCGAGAACATGACTCGATCCCGGTACACCCGAACCGCACGCCGCTCCTCCCGACACCGCAATCCCTTCGAGGTCGAGTGCAATCACCATGTCGTGGCTTGCAAAGCCGGGAAAAGTTAGGTTCAGAATTCCGGGGGCGCGTGGCGACAGCGCACCGTTGAGATGCCAACAAATGCGCCCCCGCTCGAGTGCTTCGAGAAATGCCGCTTCGCATTGCTCGAAGTGGCAGCGACGAGCCGTCTGTTCACGAACCGCCAATTCGAGGGCCGCGGCGAAACCGACGATACCCGCAACATTCTCGGTGCCCGCGCGCAATCCTCGCTCCTGGCCTCCACCGACAATGATCGGTTCGAGCGGGGCGCCGCTGCGAACATACAGCGCACCTACGCCTTGCGGGCCATAGATTTTGTGGCTGCTCAGTGTAAGGTAGTCGCAGCCGAGCTCCTGGATCGAAAGTGGCACGCGACCCGGGCTTTGAGCGGCGTCGCACAGGAGCCGAATCCCACGCTCGCGCAGGGCGCGCGCCAGTTCGGTCACAGGCTGGATCATTCCGGTCTCGTTGTTGACATGCATCAGGGCGACCAGAAGGGTCTCGCTCCGAAGCGCTGCCAGTATATCCTCGACCTGCATGACACCGCAGTCGCGGCACTGGACCCTTGTCATCGCACAACCCGTTTCCACTCGTTCAAGTTGGCGGCAGGTTTCGATGACGCAAGCGTGCTCGATCGAGGCTGCCACCAGATGGACCGGCCGCCGTTTTGTAGCCAATACACAGCCCCAGATCGCGAGGTTATTGGCTTCGGTCGCCGAGGCGGTAAAGACGATTTCGTCGGCGCGGGCGCCAATTGCCCGGGCAATCGTCCGGCGAGCCTGTTCGACTGCCGCGTGGGCGTGCTGACCGACGCGGTGAACGCACGACGGATTGCCGAACTGCTCGCGCCAATAGGGACGCATCGCCCGCTCGACGCGGGGATCAAGCGGTGTTGTTGCACAGTGATCGCCGTAAACGTCCATTCAGGCTCAACTCTAAACAAGGTGGCACGGGCATCCTGCCCGTGAGTGTTCATGGGCAATCCGCCCAAGGCGGACATGCCACTTTCTATCAACTCTGGGCTTCGGCGGCCTGGACTGTATTGTGCAGCAACATGGCGATTGTCATCGGACCCACGCCGCCCGGTACGGGTGTGATGGCACCCGCCACCTCACGCACCGCCTCGAAGTCCACGTCGCCCACCAACCGGTAGCCGCTCTTCTTGGTCGGATCTTCGATCCGATTGACCCCGACGTCAATCACAACGGCGGCCGGTTTGATCATGTCGGCGGTGATGAACCGCGCCTTGCCAATGGCCGCCACAAGAATATCGGCCTGGCGTGTGAGATTGGCAAGATTCGGCGTTCGAGAATGGCAAACACAGACCGTGGCGTCGCTGCCACGTTCCTTGCGCATGAGCAAGAGGGCCAAGGGACGACCAACGATGTTACTGCGCCCGACAATGACCGTCAACCGTCCTGCCGGATCAATCCCACTTCGCACGAGCAGTTCGCGCACACCCAGCGGCGTGCAGGGAACAAAACCCGGCAGCCCCAAAGCCAGCCGACCCGCATTCACCGGGTGGAATCCGTCCACATCCTTGCGCGGATCAATCTTTTCGAGAAGGAGTTGCTCATCCAGGTGCGTTGGCAAAGGCATTTGCAGGAGAATGCCATGAAGGCGCGCGTCGCCGTTCAAATCGGCGATCAACGCAGCCACTTTCTCCTGGGAAACCTCCGCGGTCAGATGGTGGACGGGCGAAAGGAAACCCATCCGTTCGCACGTCTGGTGCTTCATGCGAACGTAAACCTGGGAAGCCGGGTTCTCGCCAATGAGAATGACCGCCAGGCCCGGTTGAACGCCTTTCGCCTCGCGCAAGGCCTCAGCGCGGCGGCCCACTTCGGCCAACACGGCTTCGGCAATCGCTTTGCCGTCAATGATATGAGCACTCACGCCGGATCCTTTCGATTCCGAGAAATAGGAGATTTCCGAGCAACCTTGAAATGCTTAGGGCGCAGACGAGATATTGTCAACCGGAGGGATGTTCTCAGGGAGATCGGATGGCACGCCAGAGGTATGCTGTTCAACATAATGGCGCAGCGCCTCGATCGCTTCCTTGCTGAGGTCCTCAAAGGCGACACCGATCCGGCATTGAGGCAGTTCGTCGGGACGATACCTCACCCCATAGATGCGGCCCGTCAGCGACGTCGGCAAACCCTCGGCCGGCTTGACCGCCGCGATCTCAGCAAATCGGTAGGCCGATGTGATGTCCGGAAAATAGGACTCGCGAAAATCCTCAACAACCGCCAGCATTCCCGTTTCGCTTAACACCACGCACCGACCATGGAGCGTGCAATAGGGCGGTGAATAACGAGAAGCCCGGATCGTCAGGTCCACGCCGAAGTCCGCCTGAACACGTGGGTGGGCACGTTGATCCGGCTCGCATTCAATCATCCAAGTGCGTGATCGCCAGTAGCTCGAGGCCTCCTTTCGAAGCTCTTCAAGAGTCTTGCGGCTGCGGCATTTGCTACAGAAATAGACGCATTTGTCGTTCTCCTTGACCTCAAAGATCTTGTTATTTCCGCAGGTGCATTTCAGTTTAACCCGGACAGATTGTCCTCGCAGGCTATAGCTGCTGATCTTGAGCATTCGGTCACATTCCCCCGCGCAGATTTCCTTTAGTGTATATGCCGACTTTCACCAAATCAATAACTTTCTCTCCTCTTCTAAGTGTAAGACCACCCGCGAACGAATCAATGTCTTTCTTTTTTCGCAGATTTGCCGGCGCCCCTCCAGTCAACGGTTGACACCTTTGCCTGTTGTGATACAAGGTTGAAACTGTTAGGGAGACGAACGATGGCCAAAGTGGCGGCGGTCAAATTTGGCGAGATCCAGATGCCGCGAGTTTACCTCGCCGGCGAGATCGAGATCAAGGAAGGCAACTTCTGCGTTGTCCCGGACCCAAAGGGCGAGGCGGTGGGGTTTGTCGCTTCGGTGGAGTCCCACACCTGCCCCATGGCGGAGCAATGCGATCATTTTCCGCGGATCATTCGTCTGGCCACCGAGGACGAAATTGCCAAGTGGCGGACACTGAAAGCGCGTGAGCGCGAAGCAATCCTCATCTGCAAGCGCAAGGTCGAGGAACATGGCCTGCCGATGAAAATCTCGACCGTCGAGATTGACGATGCCCACAACAAAGTCGTGTTCCACTTCACGGCCGACAAGCGTGTGGATTTCCGGGCTCTGGTCCGCGATCTCGCGGCGACGCTTCACGCCCGGATCGAGTTGTGGCAAATCGGCGTGCGCGATGAGGCCAAAATCATTGACGGCTTTGGCATTTGCGGCGGGCGGCTTTGCTGTGCCGGCTTCTTCCGCGAGTTCAAAGCGATTTCGATCCGCATGGCCAAAAACCAGGACATCGCCCTGGCCCCATCGAAACTGTCGGGCTGCTGTGGACGGCTGATGTGTTGCCTCGCTTACGAAGAACCCGCCTATGTCGAGATGGCGCAAGGTGTTCCGCCGGTCGGCGCGCTGGTGCGAACCGACCTGAGCGAGGGAATTGTCGTGGATCGGAACATCCTGCGCCAAACGGTCCAGATCATGGACCGCGATGACAATCTTCACACAGTGATGGTGGCCGAAATCCGCGAGGTCGTGGAGCTCCGGGACCGCAAGGGCCGAAAAATCAAGCGCCTCCAAGACCTCGAACAGGAAGCCGAGGCGAAAGAAATCTCCCCCGCCGATGTCCCACCCGACGACGAAGCGACTGCGGAATAGCAGGCTGCGAAAAGCCCGTAAACTCAACATCCGTAACTCGCAACCTGCCATCACGGTGCGGCGGGATTGATGCCGCTCTCCGGATAACGCTGGCACCGCACAATGTCCCCATCGCTGACGGTGCCGTTTGTGGGGTCGTAAACGATGTTCTGCTTGATGTCGAGACCACGATCCTGGTCGGGTCCGGCGGCCACCATCCGCCACGATCCCCATGCCGGGATCAGCTTGGGCGCAAACGGTGGGGGCGGCGCGCTGAAATTGCCTACATGCTGATCCAAATTGAGATACTCGACCAGTCGTATTACCGGAGGTCCTTGCAACTGCGTGGCAAAAGGATCTGCGGGCACGGTGGTCAGATAGGCTACCGGTGTGGTGATTGGGGGGCCGACAAAGCTCATCTTGTCGTTCATGTCGTTTTGCCGTGCCGGATACTGAAAGCCGCCACTGCGATCGAGGCGCCCATAAGGCGGATAATAGTTCCAGTCGGTAGAATAGGCTTCCAGTGCCGTTGCCATCGAGCGCATGTCCGACTTGCAGCGACCAACCTTCGCCCTTACCTGTGCTTCGAGGAAATTGGGAACGGCGATGGCCGCGAGAACAGCGATGATGGCCACGACGATGAGTAGTTCGATCAGTGTAAAGCCGGGGGGATTTCGAGCGTGTCTCATTGGGGTGTTTTTCACACGATTTCTAAACAAGTGTGACAACCCAAGGCGGTGCGAGTCAAGAACAATCGTCACACGTTTTTACAAATCGTGTGACCAACCTGCCTTTCCCTGGCCCTTTCTAGATGACTTCCCTCGGAAGTGCTTGACGAAATCTCACTCAAATCCTTACAGCCTTTGTTGCGTCTTTGCGAATCTCGCTCGGGCGGTTGCCAATGCACGCGCACTGTGACATTTGCTTTCTTCCAGATGGACGCAACGTCGCCGTCGAGCCGGGCATAGCTGTCAGCGAGGCCGCGATCCGGGCCGATGTGCTGATTGAGCAGCCTTGCGGTGGACGTGGTCGTTGCGGCAAATGTCGGGTCCGATTTGTCTCCGGCTCTCCTGTCCCATCCCAGGCCGACCGTGGAGTGTTTTCGGTTGATGAGATTGCCGCGGGCTGGCGACTGGCTTGCCGGTCGGCTATCTCACAATCCGCGGCCATTGAAATCCCGGCCCCCAGTCGCGCCGTTGGAGGCAAGACCTTCGGCGGCGACGATCTTTTTCCACCCAACTTCGAGCGAGCGGTTGTCGCGCAAGACATTGATCTCGATCGTGAGAGTGTGGGCGACCAGCTGTCCTTGGTCGAACGCGTGGCGCGGGCCGCCGGACGCTCTGATATTCCCAAGGCGACGACAAAGACCGTTCTCGAGCTCGCGCAGTTGGCGGCAAGCCGCACCGACCGCATCGGCGTTGTGTGGGAAGAGGACACGCTGCGTGCGGTCTTGCCGGGCGGTTGCGCCACTCACTGTTTCGGTGTGGCGATTGATCTGGGAACCACCACTGTTGCCGCTGCCCTGATAGATCTTCGCGACGGCTCGATTCGGGCGATCCATTCGACGCTCAATGCGCAGGTGCGCTACGGCGCCGATGTGATCTCGCGTATCACTTACGCGGTGGAAAACCCCGACGGGACGGCAACATTGCAACAGGCCGCCGCCGAGACAATCGCCGAGACTATTGGCATTTTGTGCCGCCAAGCCCAGGTCGAACGTCACGGCATAATGGCGTTGTCGGTCGTTGGAAATCCCACGATGTTACACCTTTTGCTGGGAATCAGTCCGGCGTCGCTTGGTTTCGCCCCCTACATTGGCGCCTGGCGAGGTGAGCGGTCGGTTCCCACCGCCCACCTAAAACTCGGTGTCCATCCCAAGGCGCAGATTTGGGTAGGGCCGATGGTTCGAAGCAATGTCGGCGCCGATACGGTTGCCGCTATGCTTGCCATGGCAATGGATCGCGACGATCGGGTCCGCCTCCTGGTTGATCTCGGGACAAACGCCGAGGTTGTGCTGGGTTCTGCGCGGCGTCGGATGGCCTGCTCGACAGCAGCGGGGCCTGCTTTCGAGGGGGCGAACATCTCGCACGGAATGCGCGCCGCGCCCGGAGCGATTGACTTTTTCGCCATTCGTGACGACGGCACCATCGCCGCCCATGTCATTGATAACATCCCTGCGCGCGGTATCTGCGGCAGCGGCTTGATTGATGCCGTGGCCACACTGCTTCGCGCGGGCGTCATTGACGGGCGGGGTTGGCTTCGGTCCGCCGCGCAGTGCGCCGGGCCCTTGCCGGAGGCACTGGTGCAACGGTTCACGCAAACCGACGGTGGGATGAATGCATTAATTCTGACGCCGCCGGAAGGCTCTGAACATGGGCGTCCCGTGCTCCTCACGGCAGGCGACGTTCGCCAGCTTCAATTGGTCAAAGGTTCCATCGCGGCGGGTACCGAGATTCTCTGTCGCGAAATGGGCATGACTTTCGACGGGATCGAGGAAGTATTGATCGCGGGCGCATTCGGCAATTACGTTCGCAAAACGAGCGCACTCGAAATCGGGCTGGTTCCGCCGGTTGAACCCGAGCGCATCCGGTTTGTCGGCAACGCGGCGGGCATCGGTGCCCGTATGATTCTGGCCGACCGCGACGCCCGACGGCGTGCCCTTGCCCTGGCAGAGACAACCGAATATGTCGAGCTGGCAGGCCGCGAGGACTATTTGAATGCGTTCGCGACGGCCATGCTGTTTCGAAAGGAATAAACGTGGCATGTCCGCCTCGGGCGGATTGCCCATGAAGATTCACGGCCAAGATGGCCGTGCCACAACGGGCGTTTGGCAGGCCAACAGCCTGCCAAACGCTATGAAGTGATCCATCAACATGGACCTGAC